>Ga0315909_10003117_pt1 | contig 20505 bp, 19 predicted proteins | sample LakEriMetagenome_11_FD_203527 | JGI IMG/M metagenome (GOLD analysis project Ga0315909, IMG submission 203527) | Freshwater fungal communities from buoy surface, Lake Erie, Ohio, United States - Buoy 2 MA125 | ecosystem: Environmental > Aquatic > Freshwater > Lake | place: USA: Lake Erie, Ohio... | reverse complement strand
TGGCCGGCAGTCAGTCCTGACAGATCGACCTCAATGTACTTGGGCAGCTGGGCTGCAAGGCAGGTGATGTCGATCTCGGTGAGCACATGGCTCACGATGGCGCCCGACACCTTCACAGCAGGCGAGATGTCCTGATGTGTGAAGTGCAGCGGCACCTTCATGTGAATCCGGGTGTCAGCCTCGACACGCTGGAAGTCAATGTGCAGCACTTGCGGTTTGTAGGCATGCCACTGCACGTCACGCAGCAGCACCTGTTCGTTCTTGCCGTCCAGCTCCATTTCGAGCAGGGACGAGTGGAAAGCCTCGACGCGCAGCGAATGGTAGAGCGGGTTGTGGTCGAGCTCGATGGCCGTGGGCTGGGTGCTGCCACCATAAATGATGCCCGGGACCTTGGCGGCTCGGCGCAGTCGGCGGCTCGCACCCGATCCTTGCGCAGTACGTGCTGTAGCGATTACTTTCATCGCAGTTCCTTTCTAAAGTTCCCGGGCTCCGCGACCAGAGCGCCAGGCATTTCAACCCTGCCCGTAGGCAAGGACCTGTGCCGCCCGAGGGCGGCGATTTCACCCCGCACACTGCGGGGAATGGGGTGGTTCGTCGATGAACTACTCGTCGACGAACAAAGACGACACCGAGTCGGCGCGGTTGATGCGCAGGATGGTCTCTGAGAGCATTTGCGCACAGCTGATGACACGGATTTTGTCGCTGGCCTGGCCGGCCAGTGACAGTGGGATGGAGTCGGTGACCACGAGCTCGTCGAGTGCGGAACGGTCGACGCGTTCGACGGCGTTGCCCGAAAGCACCGGATGCGTGCAATACGCGAGTACGCGCGTGGCGCCCTGTTCTTTCAGGGCATCGGCCGCTTTGGTGAGCGTGCCGGCGGTGTCGACCATGTCGTCCATGATCACGCAGGTGCGCCCGCGGACTTCGCCGATGATGTTCATGACCTCGGAGACATTCGCCTTGGGACGGCGCTTGTCGATGATCGCCAGATCGGTGTCCAGGCGCTTGGCCAATGCCCGTGCGCGCACCACACCGCCCACGTCGGGCGAGACCACGATCGGATCCTGGAGCTTGCGGCTGGCCACGTCGGCCAGCAGCACCGGTGCGGCATAGATGTTGTCGACCGGGATATCGAAGAAGCCCTGGATCTGATCGGCATGCAGGTCCATGGTCAGCACACGGTCGACACCGGCCACTTCAAGCATGTTGGCCACGACCTTGGCGCTGATGGCGACCCGCGATGAGCGTACCCGGCGGTCCTGGCGGGCATAGCCGAAGTAGGGCAGTGCGGCGGTGATGCGACCGGCCGAGGCGCGCTTGAGCGCATCGACCATCACCATGAGTTCCATCAGATTGTCGTTGGTCGGCGCGCAGGTGGACTGCAGGACGAACACATCCTTGCCGCGGACGTTTTCGAGAATCTCGACCATGACTTCGCCGTCGGAGAAACGACCGACGGTGGCCTTGCCCAACCCGATGCCCAGGTGCTCGGCCACGGCGCTGGCCAGCAGCGGAATGGCGTTGCCGGTGAAGACCATGAGGCCTTCCGGGTGGAGTGCATCACGCTGCATGGTATTGGACGGAGGCATGAGTGCTTGCGTGAAGAAGGGGGCTGGGGAGGAAGGACTCGAACCCTCGCATGCCGGAATCAAAATCCGGTGCCTTAACCAACTTGGCGACTCCCCAACGGATGTCTGGACAGCCCGCGACACACACGAACCACCCCGACTTCGAACCTGGCAACATGCTGCGCGATGCGGTCTGCGATGGCATGCGACGGTGCCGGGCAAAATACGCAAGCGCCCGACCCCGACATCCGGGCATGTGTGGGATTGACCCCCGCCGAGCGCGCTGCGTCTGAAAGGACTGCGAGCGCCGACGCCACCGCCGGATACCGCCTCAGGACAACCGGCTGCAGATCGTTGTGACCCTGCCAGATCCGCTCATCCAGAGAACCGTCGATTTTGAGGGGCGGCGTGTTCCGTGTCAAATCCGCAGCGCCAAAGACGCTGGCCGTCGGGACGGCGACCGGGGGCGCAATCACCACGAAGGACCGCTGCGGCAGCTCGATCGGCTCAAGCTGTTCGCCCACGCCACGTGCCAGAGCGGTGCGTCCGAAGATGAAAAACGGCACATCGGCCCCCAGTCCCAGTCCCAGCTCGGCCAGTTCGGCCTGCGGTCGGTCCAGGCCCCATAGCCGATTGAGTGCCATCAGGACCGTGGCGGCGTCCGAACTGCCCCCGCCCAGGCCGCCACCCATCGGAATCTGCTTGTCCAGCCCGATGTCGACCCCGAACCCGGTCGCCCCCCGTTGCTGCAGCAGTCTGGCCGCCCGGACGGTGAGGTCCTGCTCGGCGGGGACATCGGGCAGCGGGTTAAGGCGGGTGATCTGCCCGTCGTCGCGACGGCGCAGATGTACGCGGTCTTGCAGGTCGATCAGCTGAAAGGCGGTTTCGAGCTCGTGGTAGCCGTCGGCGCGCCGGCCGGTGACATGCAAAAAAAGGTTGAGCTTGGCTGGTGCCGGGGCATCGTGGATTTCTGCAGGCGTCATGGGCCTACCTGTCCAGAACAAGGATGACCCGCAGCCGTCCGGTGGGTTGGCTGCGTTCAAGCTCCCAGCGGCGCGGCTCGCGCAGGATGCGCCAACCGCTGTCGCGCGCTGACACGACCTGCCCCTGAGCGTCGCGGGACACGACTTCTTCAAAGCGGTCGTCGAGCCAGTCGGTCAGGCGCTCCACCGGGAGCGACCAGCCGAGTGCCTGTTCGATCACGGCATCGAGCGAGGCCGCTTGGAGCATGCTGCCGTTGGCCAGGGTCAGCGTGGCGCGCCCGTCAGGCCGCCGCCGCCCGCTGGCCATGACCTGCCCGAATGGCGAGAGCAACTGGAGCTCCAGCGAGTCTCTGGGCTGCGCGGTCATGCGCGTGAGCATGAAGCGTCCGCCGCCGCCTTCTTCGCGGCTATCGGTGCCCTCGGGTTTGAGCGATACCGCGAATCGGCCGGACCACTCGCGCAGGTCGGTGGGGCCGCCTGAGACCACTGGAGGCGTGGGCGAGGCGCAGCCGACCAGCAGGGTGGCGCCCAGCAGCGCACAAAGCGCTGCACGCCTGGCTGTACGCAGGGCAGAGCGCCGGGCCAGGCCCACCGCGCTGGTGGATGCGTCCTCAGAGCGCCACATTCAGCCGGGTGAGTGTCTCGCGCAGGGTGGTGTTGGCAGGATCGCGCTTGTTCACTTCGCGCCACAAGCTGCGGGCTTCGTCCTGCCGGCCGGTCACCCACAGCACTTCACCCAGATGCGCGCCGATATCAGCTTCCTGGCTGAGCGACCAGGCGCGGTTCAGATACTTGAGCGCACCTTCGAGGTCTTTTTGACGAAACAGCACCCAGCCCATGCTGTCGAGGATGTGGGCATCGTCGGGTGACAGCGAGAGCGCCTTTTCGATCAGCGTGCGGGCTTCGTCCAGGCGCTGGTTGCGATCGGCCAGCGAATAGCCGAGCGCGTTGTAGGCATGGGCGCTGTCGGGCCGCATCTCGATGATCCGGCGCATCGAGCGTTCCATGTCGACCATCCGGTCGACGCGCTCTGCCGCCATGCCGTGGTCATAGAGCAGATCGGGCTGATCGGGGTAGGTTTGCACGTTGCGATCGAGCAGCTCGAAGGCCTCCTGGGACCGTCCTGCTTCACGCAGCAATTGCGCTTCGGCCGAGATCAGTTGCAGGCGCTCACGCGTGCTGGTGACTTCAGTGTTGCGCAGCAGCTCGCGAGCAGCGTCCAGTTGCCCCGACTTGCCCAGCAGCAGCGCCCGGCGCGAGGTGGCGATCACAAAGTCTTCGCCGCGCGGCACCTGCGCCAGCCACCGCTGCGCTTCGTCGGCCTGGCCGGCATCGGCGGCCGCCTGGGCCATCAGCATCAGACCCTGGTTGCGCTCACGCGGCGAGATTTTCGGCAGATCGAGCAGGCGCTGCAGATACGTGCGGGCTGCGCCAGGTTGCTTGTCCTGCAAGGAGACCTGCGCCAGCGCCAGCAGCAACGACGGATTGGTCGGGTGGTCTGTGAGGGCACGTTCGAACTGGGCACGGGCCTGCTCGGACTGTCCCGAGGCCAGCAGCAGGCGTGCATAAAGCGAGCGACCTTCGAGTGACTTGGGCTGGCGCGAGAGATAGGCGTCGAGCAGGCTAATGGCCTGTGGCATGTCCTGTGACTGTGCCAACAGCCGGGCGGTGCTGATCACGGCGTCTTCGTTGTCGGGGCCCAGGCGCATGGCTTCGCGTGATTCGACCAGCGCGGCGGCGGTGTCATTGGCCGCCGATGCCACGGCGGCCCGCACCAGACGTGCCTGCGCGACTGACAGATCGGGTTCACTGAGCCGCTGAAGCATCTGCCAGGCGCCTGTGCGGTCGGCGCTGCGCAGGAGCGCGCGCTGCAGCCCCGCGTACGTGTCGTTGAGCGTGCCGTCTGCGCGGGCCTTCGCGAGGCGTTGGGCGTAGAGTGGTTCCAGCTCCGCCCATTTGCCGCCGGCGACCAGCAGCGTTTGCAGCGTCTGCGTGGCATTGGCCGAATTGGGGGCGAGCTCGGTCCACAGTTGCGCCGAGCGGGTGGCTTCGGACAGTGCCCGGTTGCTGAGCGCAATTTCGGTGGCACGGGCGGCCAGGCGCGGGTCGCGGGTTTGACGCGCGACAGCATGGTAAGTGGACCAGGCCGCGCCCGATTCACCCCGTTGTACAGCCAGATCGGCCGCCAGCAGCTGAAACAGGATCTGCGGTGAGAGTTCGACCTGCGGCAGCGGGCCGTCGTCGGGCGCAGCAGGACCGGGCGCAGCGGCGGCCTTCGCAGGCTCGGCGGCGGGTACGGGGGCCGGGGCGGGCACGGGCGCAGGCGCGACCTCGACTGAGGTGGCAGGGACGTCCACAACGGGCGCCTCGGGTCGGGCGGCGGGCAGAGCGGGAGGGTTGGCGGAAGGCGAGGGCGCAACGACCGGCTGGGTCGCGCAGCCGGCCACGGCCACAGCGATCATGGCTGCGGCAAGCCTGCTGGAGGAGTTCATCCGGCGATCTTAGGCTGGATTACACTGCGCGGCAATTGAGCTTGCGACCTATGCCCAGCGTGCATTGCATCCATGCCTGAATTACCCGAGGTCGAAGTGGTGCGCACCGGTCTGTCCGGCAGCGCGGCGGGCAGACGGGTGCAGGGCGTCACGGTCAGGGTGCCGGCGCTGCGCTGGCCGATCCCGGCCGATCTGCCGCACATGCTGGCCCGCCGTGTGCTCCTGCGGGTCGAGCGCCGCGGCAAATACCTGCTGCTGGCGTTCGAAAATGGCTGGCTGATTGTTCACCTGGGCATGTCCGGCACCTTCTCCTGGAAAGCCGTTGATGCGCCTTTGCGTGCCCATGATCACTTCGATCTGGTGTTCGATCGCGGGCTGCTGAGGCTCAATGATCCGCGTCGGTTCGGTGCCCTGCTGTGGCATCCCGCGTCGGCCGGCCCACCCGAGACACATCCACTGCTGGCCTCACTTGGAGTTGAGCCGTTCTCGAGTGCATTCAACGGGCGGCTGCTCTTTGAGGCGACCCGCGGGCGCAAGCTGGCCATCAAGTCCTTGCTGCTGTCGGGCAGCGTGGTGGTGGGCGTGGGCAACATCTATGCGTCCGAAAGTCTGTTTCGCGCAGGCATCCGCCCCACCACCGCTGCCGGGCGGATCAGTCACGTCCGTTACGATCGGCTCGCTGATGCCATCCGGGCCACGTTGTCTGAAGCGATCGCCGCCGGAGGCAGCACCCTGCGCGACTTCGTGTCCAGTGAGGGACAAACCGGCTACTTTCAGCTGGACTGCTTCGTGTATGACCGCGCCGGTGACCCGTGCCGGGTGTGTGCCGCCCCGATCCGGATGCTGCGCCAGCAGCAGCGCGCCACCTACTGGTGTGCCCACTGTCAGACCTGACACCTGCCCCCGCGCGCGGCACCGCTCCGGGTGAATGCGTGACCGACGGCGCCCCCGCGCTGTGCTAGGCTTTTTGATTCCCATTCTGTCCATACAAACGGCTTGAACGAACGGATCCAAGCGTACGGAGCCTGGCGCGCGCGCATCGACGAGGTGCTGCGCCGCCACGCCCATTGGTCCGAGGCCGAATCGATGGCCGAGCCGGCGCAGCGCGAACGGCTGAGTGCACTGCGTCAACGACTTGCCGACGAGCGCATGACCGTGGCGTTCGTGGCTGAGTTTTCGCGGGGCAAGTCTGAGCTCATCAATGCACTCTTCCTGGCGGACTATGGCCAGCGGGTGCTGCCTTCCGCGGCCGGTCGCACCACAATGTGCCCGACCGAACTGATGTACGACCCCGATCAGCCCCCGGGCATCCGACTGCTGCCGATCGAGACCCGTCTGCGCGACACGCCCCTGTCGGTGCTGCGGACTCAGCATCAGGAATGGATCACGGTGCCGTTCGACCCCGATGATGTGGCGAGCGTGCGATCAGCCTTTGAGTGCGTGCGCGAGACGCGCAAGGTGTCGCTGGCCGATGCCGTGCTGATGGGGCTCTTTGATGATGCGCAGCCCGGCATGCCCTTGGGTCGCGACGCCGATGATCGCGTCGAGGTGTCGCGCTGGCGACATGCGGTGGCGAATTTGCCGCACCCGCTGTTGCGCATGGGGCTGGTGGTGGTCGACACGCCCGGTCTCAATGCCCTGGGTGCAGAGCCCGAGCTCACGCTCAATCTGCTGCCCTCGGCGCATGCGGTGGTCTTCATTCTGGCGGCCGATGCCGGGGTGAGTCGTACCGATGTCGAGGTCTGGCGCGAGCGCATCAGTCCGACGCACGCCAGTGGCCGATTCGTTGTGCTCAACAAGATCGACGGACTGTGGGACCCGCTGCGTACGACCGAGCAGATCGACGCCGAGATCGACGGGCAAGTGGCGACTGTGGCCCAGACGCTCAAGCTGCCGACCACGCGGGTGTTTCCATTGTCGGCGCAAAAGGGCCTGGTGGCGCGCATCACTCGCGACCCCGAGATGCTTGCGCGCAGCCGGCTGGCAGCGTTTGAGCGGGCCCTGTGGCATGAGATCGTCCCGCAGCGTCAGTCGCTGTTGAGTGAGCAGGTACGCCTTGAATGTGATGCGGTGTTCGGCGCCCAGCAGATCATGCTGGACGCCCGTCGTCGTGGTGTGGTGGAACAGATCTTCGAGCTGCAGTCGCTGCGCGGACGCAACCGTCTGGCCATCGAGCAGACCGCACGGCGCATCCGCCATGAGCGGGCTGACTTCGACCGCAGCCTGCAGCGCCTGAAAGCGCTGCGCGTGGTGTTTCGGCGCCACGATGCGGCGATCCGCCAGCGCGTCCATCTCAGTCAGCTCAAGACCCATGTGCGCGAGGCCCGTCGGCGCATGCGCGCAAGCCGACTGTCGTCGGGCCTGCGTGAGGCCATGGATGCGCTCATGAAGTCGGCACGGGTGGATTTCATCGAGCTTGAGCATCTGGTCAACGAAATGCAGGCACTCATGGGCGCGATGTACCAGCAGTTCGGCCGCGATCATGGTCTGGCGCTCGGGGCACCCGCGACGTTTTCGCTGCAGCGCTTCGTGGCCGAGATCGAGCGGATCAGCGCCTATCAGCATCGGCACTTCGGCCCGATGAGCCTGGTGACCACCGAGAAATGGTCGCTCACACGTCGCTATTTCGAGACTGTGGCCGTGCGTCTGAGGGCTGTGTACGAGGTGGCCGACCGCTCGGCCCAGCAGTGGCTGGCAGCACTGCTGACACCGATCGAGTCGCAGATCCGTGAGCATCAGGGCCAACTGCGCCAGCGGCTCGATTCGATCCAGCGCATCCTGGACGCGGGCGGCGCCCTGCAAACCCGCATCGATCAGCTGGAAGACGAACGGGCTCAGCTGGATGCCCAGGCGATCGAACTGGGGCGCCTTGGCGCTGAGCTGTCGGCTGCACTGTCGGCCCCTGCTCCCCAGGACCATCAGCCCCAGACGGCCTGAGGCGCACCCGGTGCGCGTACCGCGGCAGTCGCAGGCTGCGCAGACTGCCCACGAACTGCCTGCCGATGATGCAGGCTTCGCGCACACCGTGATCGCCTGGCAACGCCTGCATGGTCGGCATGATCTGCCCTGGCAAGGCACCCGCGATCCGTATCGCATCTGGGTCTCGGAGATCATGCTGCAGCAGACTCAGGTGGCTGCGGTCATTGGCTATTACGCACGATTCATGGCCCGCTTTCCGGATGTGCAGTCACTTGCAGCCGCCCCGATCGACGATGTGCTGGCCTGCTGGAGCGGGCTGGGCTACTACAGCCGTGCGCGCAACCTGCACGCCTGCGCTGCGCTGGTGGTGTCGCGGTACGGTGGCCGGTTTCCGCAAACACCCGAGGCCTTGCAGGCCTTACCGGGTATCGGGCCGTCCACGGCGGCAGCCATCGCCGCCTTCGCCTGGGGGGTGCGTGCGGCCATTCTGGATGGCAACGTGAAACGCGTCTTGTGCCGCCGCTTCGGCATCGATGGTTTTCCGGGCGAGCGAGCGGTCGAGGCCAGGCTGTGGGCCATGGCCCGGGCGCATTTGCCGGCTGATGGCGCGGGGCTGATCGAGGCTTACACGCAAGGCTTGATGGACCTGGGGGCCACGGTGTGTACCCGCTCACGCCCGGCCTGCGCACGCTGCCCGCTGTCGGCGCAGTGCGAGGCGCATCGCACCCAGCGTGTGGCGCTGCTGCCCACGCCCCGACCGGCACGCAGGATCGAACAGCGCGAGGCGGTGTGGGTGGTGCTGGTGGCCGACAATGCGGTACTTCTTGAGCGCAGAGCGCCATCGGGCCTGTGGGGCGGTTTGTGGAGCCTGCCCGAATTGCGCACGCCGCAGGTCGCAGCGATGGCGCCCATCACAGCAGAGCAGGTGGCCGACACGGTGGCCGCACGCTACCGGATCAGCGGCCCGACGCCGGTACGGCTTGCGCCGGTGCGGCATGTCTTCACCCATTTCAGGCTGTTGGCCGATGCCTGGAGAATGGATCTGCCCAAGGCTTGTCGCACGCCGGTCGCAGGGCATGAGTGGCTCGCACTGAGCGATGCCCCCCAGGCCCCATTGCCTCAGCCTGTAAAAACCTTGCTTGGACAGTTCGCGGTGCAGTCGGCTGGGCTGCCTGGGCGCCTCAGATGACCTTGTTCTGCTGCAGCCAGCGATGCACGATGGCGAGCCGGGCAAGCGGATCATCCAGCGCCATCAGCTGGTGCTTGGCCGGCGCGGCAATCGGCAGAAATTCGCCCAGCCGATTGGCAACCCAGGCGGCGGATTCGAAGGCGCAGGGCTCGGCGATCATTCCCTGATCGGCTTCAGGACCATCGCGGCGCAGCGTGTCGACGATGCGTCGGATCAGGTCTGCGCAGGCTGCATGCTCGGGCGGCACGGGCACGAGCGGATCCGCGCCGATCAGTTGGGTATCGGCCAGAATCAGGCCATCGGGCGCCACGCGGCGCGCGGTGATGTGAAACCGCCGCCCGCCTTGGGCCCGCACATGCAGCAGACCGCCTGGCTGCATGTCCCAGTCTTTGATGTGCGCCAGACAGCCGATGGATTCATGTTCGGCCGGTGTGCCGACCTCGGAACCCTTCACTAGCCGACACACGCCGAACGGCGTGTTGTGCCGCATGCAGGCGCGCACCATGTCGACATAGCGCGCTTCGAAGATGCGCAAGGGCAGGATGCCGTCCGGGAACAGGACGGTGGACAGCGGAAAGATCGGCAGCGCCTGCAGCGTGTCTGCTGCAATCGGTGAGGGGTCAGACAAGGTCGTGCCTCCGGCTTAGCCGACCAGCGTGCGGTGCGCCAGCCCGCGGTGCCGGACCAGCACGCGCTCGGTGTCGCGAAACCGCTTGGATAACTGCTCGACCACATAGACCGATCGGTGCTGCCCGCCGGTGCAACCGACCGCGACCGTGAGATAGCTGCGGTTCTCCTGCACATAGGCCGGCAACCAGCTCTGCAGGAAGTGGGAGATGTGCTCGATCATGCGCTCGACCGCCGGCACTTCGGCGAGGAACTGTGCGACCGGTGCATCCAGCCCGGTCAGGGCGCGCAGTGCCGGCGTGTAGTAGGGATTGGGCAGACAGCGCACATCGAAGACCAGGTCGGCATCGAGCGGCACGCCGTGCTTGAAGGCGAAGGACTCGAACAGCAGGCCGATGCCCGAGCGCTGCAGCCCGACAACATCGCGCACCCACTGGCGCAGCACATTGGGATGCAGGTCGCTGGTGTCGATCGACAGACCCAGGTCTTCGACCACGCTCATCATGTCGCGTTCGCGGTCGATGGATTCCATGAGCGTTGGCGGTGCTTCCTGTGAGCCAGCGGGCTGCAGGGTGAGCGGGTGCCTGCGGCGGGTTTCAGAGAAGCGCTGCACGAGGATGTCGGTGCGCGCGTTCAGAAAGAGCACCTTCACCTGATGACTGGCCTGTGTCAGGCGCTGAATCACGTCGCGCAGACCACCGACCGAATCGCCGGTACGCACGTCGATCGAGACCGCGACGCGCCGATGGCCGGCCTCGCCCAGTGAACCGATCACATCGAACAGGAACGGTGCCGGCAGATTGTCGATGCAGTAAAAGCCGTCGTCCTCCAGCACATTGACTGCGATGGATTTGCCGGAACCGGAAATGCCGGTGACGAGGATGATGTCCATGGGTCCGAGTCTCAGGGTGTCGCGTCGTCGATGGCCTGCTGCTGACGGGCGACGAATTCGCGCATCGTGTCGATGCCGCGCAACTGCAAGATGGTGTTGCGAACGGCGGCCTCAGCCAGCACGGCAAGATTGCGTCCGGCCGCCACCGGAATGACCACCTTGCGGATGGCCATGCCGAGCACTTCCTGCGTCATGTCCTCGAGTGGCAGGCGTTCGTATTCGTCTTCGTGGGTGCTGCGTCTGACCAGGTGCACGATGAGCTTCAGGCGCATTTTGCGGCGCACCGCGGTTTCGCCGAAGACGGTTTTGATGTCGAGCAGACCCAGACCGCGCACTTCAAGCAAACCCTGCAAGAGCGGCGGGCAGCGGCCCTCGATCGTGCTGTGGGCCACCCGGCGCAGTTCAACCACGTCGTCAGCGACCAGCCCATGACCACGGCTGATCAGCTCCAGGCCCAGTTCGCTCTTGCCCAGCCCTGACTCACCGGAAATCAGCACGCCGATTCCCAGCACGTCCATCAGCACCCCATGCATCGTGCAGCTGATCGCCATGGCCTTGCCGAGCTGACTGCGCAGCAACTCGATGACCCGCGGACTGGGCAGGTCGCAGGCAAGCAGGGGCTGTTCATGCTGAATACAGGCGGCAAGCAGCGCCTCGGGTGCCTGCACGCCTTCGGCCAGCACCAGCGCGGGCGGCTGGGCATGGCGGATCTCCTCCAGGACGTGCTCGCGTCGTGCGTGGCTCAGTCGCTCGAAGTAGGCCACCTCGGCGAAGCCGATCACCTGGATGCGATGCGGATGAATCAGGTTGAGGTAGCCGACCTGGTCGACCGGGTCGGGCGCACGGATGCCTGCTGCGCGATGCCCCTGCGAGGCGCCGCAGACCCAGTGCAGGCCGATGACTTCGGCGGAGTGCTCCACCAGATCCGAGACGCTGAGAACCGGTGTGTCGGACGCATCAGGTGCGTGCGATCGATGTGCGGCAGAGAACGCGTCAGGAGGCGATGGGCTGTGCATCGTCACCACTCTACACCGGCCCGAACGGATGAGTCGTGCGCTCAGGCAGCCGGGCGGTAGGGTTCCCAGTCGGCCAGCAGGTGATGCACCTCAGCCGCGTCCTTCGCTTGCATCAGGGTGGCGCGCAGCGAGGCATCCGAGAGCAGTTCGGCGAGTTCGGAGAGAATTTCCAGGTGCTGCTCGTTGGCGTTTTCCGGGACGAGCAAGAAGACCAGCAAGCGAACTGCCTGGCCATCGGGTGCATCGAAGGGGATGCCCGGATCGACGCTCAAAACCGCTGCGATCGCGTCCTTCAGGCCCTTGATACGGCCATGTGGGATGGCGACGCCCTGGCCGAGGCCGGTGGAGCCGAGACGCTCGCGGGCAAAGAGGGAGTCGAAGACTTTGCCACGCTCGATGCCGTTCTCGTTTTCGAACAGCAGGGCAGCCTGCTCGAAGACCCGCTTCTTGCTGGTCGCCTGCACATTGAGCACAACGTTACGGGCCGGCAGCAGCGGTGCGATTCGGTTCATCGGTTCAACGCCGGGGGCGGGTTGTTGCAATGCGAAAGCATGTGCGCGATGCAGCCGGCCGATGCTCTGCGAGGATTATAGACACGAACCGCAGTGCGTGCCCTCCATGACTGTGAACCATTGTTGCGCCGCGCCATCGGATGTCTGGCCTGGCCGCAGCCAGGGTGATGATGGCGCAGCGCGGGTGGTGCTCAGGCCCTGATCAGGCGGCAGCCTGGTGCTTCACGGTCTCGTTGGGCCGGACCTGGCGCATTTCCTTGTACTTGAGGACCTGCCGGTCGAGCTTGTCGATCAGGGTGTCGATGGCCGCGTAGAGATCCTGATGGACCGACTCGGCAAACAGATCCTTGCCGCGCACATGCAGATTGATTTCGGCACGCTGCTGCAGCTTTTCCACCGACAGATAGACACTGGTATCGACCACCTGGTCAAAGTGCCTTCGGATGCGTTCGAGCTTCGCCGTGATGTAGTCGCGCAATGCGGGGGTGACCTCGAGGTGATGCCCGGTGATGGTCAGATTCATGCGGAGCTCCTGGAGCGAAAAACGTTGCAAGGGCGGCTAACAGGGCGTGCCCTGTGATTGCGATCGAACCGTCTAGAGCGCCCTGCGCTGTGCGACCGGTGCAATCTGAAGCGCCTCGCGGTATTTGGCCACGGTGCGTCTTGCAACCACGATGCCCTGCTCGCCGAGCAGTTCGGCGATCCTGCTGTCGGATAAGGGGTCCTGGCGGTTCTCCTCAGAAATGAGCTGCTTGATGACAGCACGGATCGCAGTGCTCGATGCCGTGCCTCCGGTATCGGTAGCCACGTGGCTGCCGAAAAAGTACTTGATCTCGAAGGTACCAAACGGCGTCATCATGAACTTCTGGGTGGTCACACGCGAGATCGTGGATTCGTGCAAGCCCAGTTCCTCAGCGATTTCGCGCAGCACCAGCGGGCGCATGGCCACGGCCCCATGGGTGAAGAAGGCCTTCTGACGGTCGGTGACCGCCTGAGCCACCCGCTGGATGGTTTCGAATCGCTGTTGGACATTCTTCACCAGCCAACGGGCCTCCTGCAACTGTGCCGACAAATTGCCACCGGCGGCCGACCGGTTGCGTTTGAGGACCTGCGCGTAGACATCGTTGATCCGCAGCTTCGGCATGACATCGGGGTTGAGCACAGCCTGCCAGCCATCGCGGCTGCGCCGGATGATGACATCGGGGACCACAATGGCTGCAGCCTCGCCGGAAAAGGCACTGCCAGGCCGGGGACTGAGCGACTGGATGACCTGCTGGGCCTCGCGTAATGCGTCATCGTCGCAGCGCAACAGCCGTTTGAGGCGCACGAAATCACGGGCGGCGAGCAGGTCGAGGTGGTCGCGCGAGATGAGCGCCGCCAACCGGAAGATCGACTTTTCGGGGCGCTCGTCGACCGGGATGGCGGCCAACTGGAGCAGCAGGCATTCCGACACGGAGCGCGCGCCAATGCCCGCTGGGTCAAAGCTCTGCAGGAGCTTGAGCGCTGCGCTGAGCTCTTCGGGTTCGAGTTCCAGTTCGGCGGGCAGCGAATCCAGAATCTCTTCCAGCGGTGTGCGCAGATAGCCGTCCGGATCGAGCTCCTCGATCAGCAGCGTGACCAGCGCACGGTCGCGCACCGAGCATCCGGTGCCGGCCAACTGGCTTTGCAGGTGCTCGGACAGGCTTTCGGTGGTGCCGGCCAGTTGCGGGTAGTCGCGCTCGTCATCGTCGCCTTCGGTGCCCGGGCCGCGGGCTTCACCGCCCCAGTCCAGGGTGCTGCGGTCGCCATCTGAGCCGTAGTCCGAGCCGCCCTCATCATAGGAATCGCTGCCGCCTTCGGCCTGTTGCGGGCCATCGGCCTGACTGGAGGTGCTACCGGCGGAAGCGTCGCCGGCGGTGTCAGCGCTGCCGACGGAAGAGCCGGAGTCGATGGAGCCGTTGGGCGCAATGCGCACGCTCTCGGAGAACGGGTCGTCCAACCGCTCGAGCAGCGGGTTTTCGGCGAGGATCTGTTCGAGCTCCTGATTGAGCTCCAGAGTGGAAAGCTGCAACAGGCGGATCGACTGCTGCAGCTGCGGGGTGAGCGCGAGCTGCTGAGATTGCCGTAGTTGTAGGGATGGTTTCATCAGCGCCGTCGCAGACGGCCCCGAGGCCGGCTACATCTTGAATTCCTCGCCCAGATAGGCCTTGCGTACCCGTTCGTCCGTGACCACTGATCCAGGCGATCCGGAAGCAAGAACAATACCATCGTTGATGATGTATGCCCGATCACAAATGCCCAGAGTTTCACGAACGTTGTGATCTGTAATCAGGACCCCGATCTGACGGTCTTTCAGGAACCGCACGATCCGCTGGATTTCGATGACTGCAATCGGATCGACCCCGGCGAAGGGCTCATCGAGCAGTACGAAACGAGGCGATGTGGCCAGTGCCCGGGCGATCTCGACGCGTCGACGTTCGCCCCCCGACAGCGATTGCGCAGTGTTGGAACGCAGGTGATCGATCTGCAGTTCGTCGAGCAGCGTGTTCAGGCGGTGCTGCAGCTCGGCGCGCCCCAGCGTCTTGCCCGAATCATCGACCTGAAGCTCGAGCACCGCGAGGACATTTTCCTCGACCGTGAGCTTGCGAAAGACTGAAGCTTCCTGCGGCAGATAGGACAGGCCCAGGCGTGCGCGCCGGTGAATCGGCAGCCGGTTGATCGAGTGGCCGTCGAGTTCGATCTGGCCGCCGTCAGTGGGTACGAGCCCCGCGATCATGTAGAAGCAGGTGGTCTTGCCCGCGCCATTGCGCCCCAACAGACCCACGACCTCGCCGCTTTGGACGTCGATGGACACATCCTTGACCACCTGACGGCCGTGGTAGGCCTTCATCAGATGTTGCGCACTCAGCCGGCTCATGATGCGCGCGGACTCAGCGCGCCGGCGGGCGTCGGGTGCCGGGCGCGGGCGGGGTGGCGGCTCCGCCTGGCGCGCCGCTGGCAGGCACGGGTTCGGACGGGTCGGTGAGCCTGGGCTGAATCACCACCTTCACCCGACTGTTGCCGCTGGCCGCCGGGCCCGACGCCTGGCCGCCCTGCACATTGAATTGCTCGGTCCGACTGTCGTACACGATCAGCGGGCCATCGATTTCATCCATGACCCGCGTGCCTTCCAGGCGCCGCACCTTGGCTTTGCGGCGCAAAGTGACTACTTCGGTCTTGCCGTCGTAGTAGATCTCTTCGCCGTAGCCTTCGATCCACTCGTCGACCCCATCGCGTTTTTGCCTGAAGCTGGCCAGCCGACCGGTTGTGGTGCCGTACTGATAGCCCTCGGGGTCTTGAGAGACGACCATGCGATCGCCCTTGATGAGCATGGTGCCGCGGCTGAGCACCACCGACCCGGTGAACACATTGACTTGCTTGACGTCGTCGTAATCCATGCGGTCGGCTTCGACCTGGGTGGGCTTGAAGCGATCCGCCCGCTCGCCCAGTGCGGTGCCGGTGGCCAGCAGGCCGACCAGCGTCGCGCACAGGACGGCCAGTGGCCGGCTCACGAGGGCGATTGGTGGGGCAAGGCGCTGCATGCGGGTGGCAGGATGCGAAAAGGCTGCGGATGAGGGTGGTGTGGATCGGGATGGACGGCGTCAGCGCGAGGGCGGCTCAAGCGTGGCCCTGACCTTCGAGTCTAACCGCAGTCGCCGGGCCTTGTTGTCGAGCTCCATCCCCACCGCCTCAAGCCGATGGGGGCCATGGGTGATGGTGATCGGCCGGTCGGTGCGCACGATATCGGCGCTCGGCAGCACGACTGCAAAGTCCGTGACCGCCACCAGCTCGGCGGAATCCTTGCGGGCTTCCCGCACCACGTTCACGTGCCCCGACAACTGAACTTCCTGCTCGCGACGGGACGCCTGATTGAGCAATCGGCCGCGGTCGGCGGTCACGGTGACCCGTGGCCGGGCGGGGTCCAGGCTCACCATCACCGGTGCTTCGAACCGGGCCATATCGTCAGCCGGAAAGTGAATGAGGCTGCTGGCTTGCAGCCGATACGCCGGCGCGCCGGCATCGTTCATGGTGAGCAGCGCCATCCGATCGACGAAATAGTCCGGTTCGCCGGCCGCCGGTGCCGCCGCCGCAGGGCGCTCCCGATCACGCGCGGCGCGCTGGGCCAGGTACAGGGTGAACAGGCTCAGGGCTGCCAGCAGTGCCACCGACACCGCGGCGGCCAGCCGGTCACGCAGGCGCTGGTTCATGGGCTGTGCTCAGGCGCGCCGACCGTCGAAACGGCCCAGCGCGGCATCCATGCGGCCCTGTGCGTGCAGGAGGTATTCCGCCAGTTCGCGGGCTGCACCGTGCCCGCCCGCCGCATGGGCGCACCAGTGGGCGGCCTCTCGCACGGCAGGCGCGGCATCCTGTACAGCGGCAGCGAAACCCACCACGCGCATCGCAGGCAGGTCGGGCCAGTCGTCGCCCATGAAACCGCATTGGTCGAGCTGCAACCGGTGTCGCTCGGCCAGGCCGCGCATCACCTGCGATTTGTCTGCCACGCCCTGGATCACTTCCTCGATACCCAGTTCGCGGGCCCGTTGCTCGACGATCGCCGAGCTGCGGCCGGTGACGATCGCCACCCGGATACCGTTGTCGCGCAGGAGCACCAGGCCGAGGCCATCGCGCACCGAGAATCGCTTGTGGGCTTCGCCCTGGGCGCTGATATGAATGCCGCCATCGGTCAGTGTGCCGTCCACATCGAAGGCCATCAGGCGCACTGCGGCGGCGCGCGCCAGGGCCGCGTCGGCCTGAGGATCTGAAGCAGGCGCGCTCATACGACGCGCGCCAGCAGCAGGTCGTGAATATGCAGGGCGCCGACCACCTGGGCGCGGGCATCGATGACCGGCAGCTGGTTGATGCGCCGTTCCTCCATGCGCCGGACCGCCTCGACGGCCAGATCCTGCGGGCCGATGGTCGCGGCCTCGCGCGTCATCACCTCGTCCACGGTCAGGCTGCGCAAATCGGTGGTGCGCTCGAGCAGCCGACGCAGATCGCCGTCGGTGAAGACGCCCGCCAGCCTGCCTTCGGACGAGACCACCGCGGTCATGCCCATGCGCTTGCGGGTCACCTCAAGAATCGCTGCGGTCAGGCTTGAGCCCAGCGGCACGGTGGGCACGGCTTCGCCGGTGCGCATCACGTCGGCCACATGGGTGAGCAGCTTGCGTCCGAGCGAGCCGCCCGGATGCGAGCGGGCAAAGTCATCGGCCCCGAAGCCGCGGGCATCGAGCAGGGCCACCGCCAGCGCATCGCCCAGCGCCAGTGCGGCCGTGGTACTGGCGGTGGGCGCCAGGTTGAGCGGGCAGGCTTCCTTGTCGACCCGGGCATCGAGATGCGCGTCCGCTTGACGGGCCAGCGGGGATTCGGGGTCGCCGGTCATCGCGATCAGCTTGGCGCCTTGCCGCTTGACCGGGGTCAGGATGGCGAGCAGCTCGTCTGTGCGCCCGGAATTGGACAAAGCAATGAAAACATCGTCGCGGGTCACCATGCCCAGGTCGCCATGGCTGGCCTCGGCGGGGTGCACAAAAAAGGCGGGTGTGCCGGTGGACGCCAGCGTGGCGGCCAGTTTGCGGGCGACATGCCCCGACTTCCCCATGCCGCTCACCACCACTCGGCCGCGGCAGGCCAGGATCAGCTGGCAGGCGTGGGCAAAGTCCGCGCCGACGCGTCCGATGAGGGCTTCAACCGCATCGGCCTCGATGCGCAAGACCTCACGCGCCCGGGCAATCAGGCGTTCGGCCTCGAGGGGGGTGGCTACAATCGGCTCGGGCATCGGATGAGTATAGCGCCGCCCCCCGGCGCTGCCTGCCTGCCCCCAGGACACCGCCCCTCATGCTTTCGGCCCTAGAAGTCACCCTGCTGCTGCTTGCGGCCAGCATCGTGTCGGTGCTGCTGCTGCGACGTCTCGGCATGCCCCCGCTGGTGGCCTATCTGCTGGTTGGAGTGGTGCTCGGGCCGTTCGCCTCGGTGGTGTCTGGTGATGGCGCGGCCATGCACACGCTCGCTGAACTGGGCGTGGTGTTCCTGATGTTTACGCTCGGGCTGGAGTTCAATCTCACCAAACTGCGGGCCATGCGCCGCTTCGTGTTCGGACACGGCTCGGCGCAGGTGGTGCTCACCATTCTGGCGGTCATGGCAGCGGTGGTTCTGATGCCCACGGCCTGGCTGTCGGGGCTCGCGCCCGCCGGGCTCGACTGGCGGGGCGGGCTGGCTCTGGGCAGTGCGCTGGCCATGTCTTCGACGGCATTGGTCAGCAAGCTGCTGAGCGAGCGCCATGAGCTGGAAACCGAGCACGGCCGGCGGGTGTTCGCGGTGCTGCTCTTTCAGGACCTCGCGCTCATCCCTTTGCTCATTGTGATTCCGGCGCTTGGCGGCGGCGATGAGCACTGGGTGATCTCGATCGGTTGGGCGCTCGCCAAGGCGGCCGTGCTGCTCGTGGTGCTGCTGCGCTTCGGCCCGACGCTGATGCAGGGCTGGTTCATGCAGGTGGCGCGTCAGCGCTCGCATGAGCTGTTCACGCTCAACATTCTGCTGGTGGCGCTGCTGCTCGCCTGGCTCACCAAGCGTGCCGGCCTGTCGATGGAACTGGGCGCCTTCGTGGCTGGCATGCTGATCTCAGAGACCGAATATCGCTATCAGGTTGAAGAAGACATCAAGCCGTTTCGCGACATCCTGCTTGGCATCTTTTTCATCACGATCGGCATGCGCCTGGACCTGGCCGTGGTGCTCGATGCCTGGCCCACGGTGTTGGCACTCACGCTGGTGCCGGTACTCATCAAATTCGGGATCGTGGCGGCGGTGTGCTGGATCATGCGCGACCCTGCGCCCACGACCATTCGCACGGCGGTCTGGCTGACGCAAGGCGGCGAGTTTGCCTTCATATTGCTCACACTGGCAGGCGATTCAAGGCTCATTGACCGGGACCTGCTGCAACCGATCATGGCGGCGATGCTGATCTCCATGCTGGCCAGTCCGTGGCTGATCGCGCGGGCCGACTGGCTGGCGCTGCGCGTGTCGGGTCAGGAATGGCTGATGCGATCGCTGCAGCTGCAGACCATTGCCGCGCGCAGCCTGTCGCGTGACAAGCACATCATCATCTGCGGCTATGGGCGCAGCGGCCAGAGTCTGGCCCACGTGCTGGAGGCTGAATCGGTGCCTTTCGTCGCCCTCGACCTGGACGCCGACCGGGTGCGCGAAGCGGCCACCGCCGGCGAATCGGTCGTGCTGGGCGATGCCACGCGCCGTGAGACCTTGCTGGCTGCCGGCTTGCACCGGGCGTCCGTGCTGGTGGTGACCTACGACGACACGCCCACCACGGTGCGTCTGCTCAAGGTCGTGCGCGAGCTGGCGCCACAGTTGCCAGTGGTGGTGCGCACAGCGACCGATGCCGAGCTCGAGCGGCTGCGTCAGGCCGGCGCCACTGAAGTGGTGCCCGAGGTGGTCGAGGGCAGCCTGATGCTGGCGTCCCATGCGCTGGCACTCGCAGGCGCGCCGCTGGCGCGGGTGTTGCGCCGCATCCGTTCGATCCGCGAAGACCGCTACAGCCTGCTGCGCAGCTATTTTCACGGGGCTGATGACCATGAGGTCGAAACCATCGAGGCGGATCACCGCAGGTTGCATGCCGTGACCATTCCCCCGGGGTCTGCGGCCGTGGGCCGGGAGCTCTCTAGTCTTCCGCTCGAGGGGTGCGACATCAGCGCTCTGGTGCAGGATGGCCGCAGGCGCCTGCAGTGGCCATCCGATCTGCGCCTGCAGGCCGGCGATACGCTGGTACTGGTGGGGACGGTGGAGCAGGTCCATGCGGCGGAGGATCGGCTGGTCCGTCGTCGCGCCTGATCAGTGCGTGGCCTCAACGACGCCGGGTCCATCAGAAATCACTGATCCTCGACCTTGATACACTGCTGCGCGGTTTCGGTGCGCACTGCATCGCCTCGCCTCAACGCTCGCATCGTGCCCCCATCCCCGACCCCCTTCCTCTCGATCGAGTCGCTCGACTTCGGCTACAACGGCCGCAAGTTGCTGCGCGACTTGAGCCTGCATGCGCATCGTGGCGAGGTGGTGGCGCTCATGGGTGGCTCGGGTTCGGGCAAGACCACGGTGCTGCGTTTGCTGGGCGGACAGCTGCGCCCCGATTCGGGGCGCGTGCAGTTCGATGGCGAGGAGGTCACGGCACTGGATCGGGCGGGTTTGTATCGCATCCGCCGTCGCATGGGCATGCTCTTTCAGCATGGCGCGCTGTTTACCGACCTGTCAGTCTTCGACAATGTCGCGTTTCCGTTGCGTGAACAC
>Ga0315909_10003116_pt1 | contig 20505 bp, 26 predicted proteins | sample LakEriMetagenome_11_FD_203527 | JGI IMG/M metagenome (GOLD analysis project Ga0315909, IMG submission 203527) | Freshwater fungal communities from buoy surface, Lake Erie, Ohio, United States - Buoy 2 MA125 | ecosystem: Environmental > Aquatic > Freshwater > Lake | place: USA: Lake Erie, Ohio... | reverse complement strand
GCGAGGTTCTTCTATCGAATACGACAACGTCGATGGCGCGCACTAGCGCAAGGAATGAGTTGATGAAACGAATGAACGACGAGATCCGAATTCACATCAACAACTGTTTTGTCGAGGCAAGGGAGGCTCGGCATCAACGTGATTGGATCCAATGCTGGTCTCTTCTCGAAACGGCCCACATACTGAGTCAGCCATGGGCTTGGATGCACGTGAGAGTGCACGGGTCAATGTTTGTCACTGCAATATTGCAACGAGATGTCCGAGAAGTCCGAGGTCAGTTATCAAGGATTGCTGTGGCGGGACCAGGTTCGTTATCGGGTCGATATCCAACAGGGAACACGGGGCGTGCACGGGTTCGGGCCACTCAGCCAATGCCGATTGCTGGAGAACTTGCAGAGGTACTCCAACGAGCAGGCCAGCGAATCGACTGATCTAACTGTTCGTCAAAGGGTTGCCTAAACCAATGGTGGCGTGCCTCCCTTTGGACATGCAACCCAACTGCGTGTGTTCGTAGATCCGGACTTGTTGCAGTATGACGAGGTGTTGGCCGCTGCGGGCACGTGGAACGACAACTTTGGTGCAGCGCCAGCAGACATCGTGCGTGTCGCCGATGGCGTGGTTACCGACCTCAAGCGTGGCTAAGTACCTGTGCGTACTAATCGTGTCTTGGGTGTTCGTGTAGTTGGTGTAAGGGATGCTCGATCTGGAACGTCGTATGTGTGATCTGCAGTTCGCTTTCAAATGTCGACTCCAGTGCATCGAGAATCCTTCCAGTTCCACCCGAATCGTGTTCTGCTTGCTCAACGACAATGTGGGCTGAGAGAAGCGTCGACTCGGGGGTGGTTGCCCAGACGTGCACGTCATGAAGATCAACAACACCAGGAATATTGAGTGCGATACTTCGGACATCTTCAATAGAAATTCCTGTGGGAACACCTTCCATGAGGATTCGAGTTGCATCAACTACAACTCCCCAGGTTCTTACCAGAATGGTGATGACGACAAAGGAAGTAGCGACAATGTCTAATCGTGTCCAACCTGTAACGGCCATGATCGCGCCAGAAGCAAGGACTACAGCCGAAACGGCAGCATCTGACGCAACATCCAGGAATGCGGTGCGAACATTCAAATTGCTTCGCGAGGATTTCCTCAAGATAAGAACTCCTGCAAAGTTGGCAATCAAACCAAGTAGGGCGAAGCCCATAACACCGGTGCTGGAAACCTTGGTAGCACTGTTCCAGCGATGGATTGCTTCGTATCCGAGAGCGACACACATTGCGCAAATGAGTGCAGCATGAACGACGGCTGAGAGTACCTCTGCTCGTACATATCCGAAGGTCCGAGTCGGAGAAGGGGGACGAGAGGCAATTCGAGCTGCAATAAGGGCGATCGTGATGCCAAGCGCGTCGGTTAGCTGATGTCCAGCATCTGCTGCAAGCGCCAATGACCCAGTGATTGCAACTCCAATCCATTGAATGATTACGGCACCTATGGTGATTATCAACACCACTGTCAATTGATGTGATGATTCGCTTGTGTTGTGGTGATGGTGGCCCGACATCTAAAAGACCGTACTTGATAAATATGCACTTCTGTGTAAGAACGATTCTCGCCATCGATAGAGAGTTGGTGTGTTGGTAATCGAAGGGTTGCCCAAACCAATAACGGCGTGCCTCCCTTTGGTCACAGCACGCAACTACGTGTGTTCGTGGACCCGGATTTGTTGCAATACGACGAAGTGTGGGCTGCAGCGGGAACATGGAACGACAACTTCGGTGCAGCACCTGCTGACATCGTGCGTGTTGCCGGTGGTGTCGTCACCGACCTCAAGCGCGCCTGATTTCTGGCAACAGGTTGAAGTACACAGTCACTACGAGGGTGTCGTCGGTGATTGTCTCGCCGACACGAGTCCAGAATGCAAGATGACTTGCCCGAAAGTCGGATGCATCTAAGTCACCTTCTGCTTCGGCAAGAGCAAATTCATCAGGCACATCGGCGAATCGGACAATTTCGGCACGGGTGACTTCCAGCGTTCCGACATGGTGTCCGTCGTTATCCAACATGGCAAGTAGCTCGCCAATATGTTCGACCTCTTCTCCTTCGGTTTCGTATTCGCTCAACAGTCCGGCCGTGGCGCGCTTGTTTCCGTGGAGGACAAGATTGACCAGTGTTTCACGCGATGTTCCAGGTGTGCCGAACTCGATCCCGCGCAAGTTGTCTATTCGTGGAAACATAAAAAAATACTATACAAGTAACTCAGCGATTTCGATGTACAGCGGAATGCCAACAATCAAGTTGAATGGAAACGTGATGCCAAGTGATGCCGTCACGTAAATACCAGGACTCGCATCTGGAAGCGCAATTCGAATTGCGGCTGGAGCAGCGATGTACGAAGCGCTTGCTGCGAGTGTTGCCATGACTGCCACACCACCAACAGACATTCCGGCTGCTGAACCGAGCACTGCTCCAATGGAGCCATTGATCAATGGAACAACAACTCCCAAAATGACAACGCGGATGCCAGCGCCATTGAAATCGCGCAGACGATTGGCGGCAATCGCTCCAAGTTCAACAAGGAACAATGTCAGCGCGCCGGAGAACAATCCAACGAATAGTGGATCTGTTGGTGCGAGACGGTCTGGCCCAACAATGAGTCCAATGAGCAGACCAGCAACGAGGAAGGCAATGCTCTTACCGCGAACAACTTCAGACAAGCCAGATTTCCAATCGGTTCCAGCAGAGAATTTGTGGGCGAGAAACAGCGCGACAACAATGCCAACGATTTCAAGAACTGCAAGAAGTCCGGAAACGTAACCCTCATAGCTAATGCCTTGTGAGTCCAAAGTTGAAATCAACACGGTGAACGTAACTGCAGAGACCGAGCCGTAGTGAGCTGCCAGCGCAGCGGCATTCGTGATGTCAAGTTTTGCAGTTTTTCGGAACAGCGCATAAGCGATGAGCGGTGTGATAACACCAATAGCGATTGCGGCCAAGAGTGGCTGCCAAAGTTCAGCAGGTGAAGATTCTGAAAGTGCTTTTCCACCTTTAATGCCAATTGCAAGCAGTAGAAAAGTAGAAAGTATTGGATACAGCGCATCGGGAATTCGTAAATCAAATCGCAAGAGTGTTGCAGCGAGAGCAACGACAAAGGCAATTACTGGTGCAGTCAAAATGTTGTCAACGAGAATGCTGGAAAGAATCATGAGCGTTTTGCTTTCTTAAGGAGAGGGGTAACAATTGCGTGAATGTTGTGTTCGGCTTCAAGCGGATGGCGAAGCGGTTTGTCCAGGTCAACCGAATAGACATTGTTTCGCCCAACTTTGGTGACGGAGATGTAGCCAGCGTCAATCAGTTCGTGAACAATGCGATGCACGGTTCGTTCTCGAACGCCAACTAATTCGGCAACTTCACTCAGGCGTACATCTGGATTCTTTGCAACGCACACCAATACGTGGGCGTGGTTAGAAAGGAATGTCCAGTTTTGCGAGTTCTCAGCAACTTCGGGCTTTTTTGGCACGAATACATGATATCTATATCATGTATTGTAAATCAACCTTTTGGAGGCTTGATTTCGGCGATTCGTGCCTTTGCTAGTGAAGAAATCAGCGTGGCATCAACTTTCCAGTCGAGCGGCACCTGAAACGTGTATTTGTTGACCGTGTATGGCTCGAGCTTCTTCAGGTTCTTGTTAAGGGCATCAACGCTAAACGGGTTGATCGCGATGTGGTTCTTGGAGACCGACATTCCAATTACATAGTCCTTGCCTAAGCGGAGCATGGGTTGATTCCAGGCTATGACTAACTCGAGGCCTTTATGTTTTGCCGTGACCGCTGCGAAAACAGCCTTCATCGTTTTTGTGGTTTTGGGTTCTAGTCCAGAGAAATATGTGGCAGGAGAGTCAAATCGTTTTGATGTTGTGGATCCGCGAACGTACATGACTAATGCATTTGCGTGTGCCTGACTGAATCCGTAGTTCTCTTTCAGGTAAGCAATCTGTTCGGGATACTTATCGGTTTCTAGTTCTTTTAAGCGTTTGATCCAAACGGTGATCTTTTCACCGTGCTTCTTTTCGATTGCAGGGAAGAACTTGCTGCGATCTCCATCGTTCGAGGGCATGGATGGATAATACTTCTTGTATGCAAGAAATTCTTCCTGACCTCGCCACGCAAACTCCTCTGTGGCTTGCGTTGCTGACAGTTGGGGTGAACGCAATTGTTGGAGCGTTACGAGCTTCTTCAGACGATGAACACCACTGGGACATTGTCGGACTTTCAACGTTCGCGGTATTAATGGGATTAGGTGGTGGCTTCATTCGCGACATCTTGCTTGGAAACACTCCTGTAGAAAGTTTGCGGACACCTTGGTATCTCGTTACGGTTCTTGTGGGTATTGGACTAGTTCTCCTGTTTGGTCGACGTATTTCTGGCGCTCATCAATTGGTTGCGTTGTTGAATTCAGTGGCACTTGGATTATTTGCAGTAACCGGAACTGCGTATGCATTACGCGCTGACCTTCCAATTGTCTCCGCAGTATTTGTTGGTGTGGTTTCAGCGGTTGGTGGCGGAGTGCTGGTCTCGGTGATTAAAGATGAGGTGCCTGAAATTTTGCTGACCAGCGCACCTAATGCGTTGTTAGCACTTGCGGTAAGTGGTGTGTATGCAGCAACCGATGTGTGGGAGTCGCAAGCTGCCGGAGTGGCAGGAATTGCAACAGCGATTATTGCTAACTACTTAGCGCAACGTTTTGGCATTCGTACGCGTCGAGCAACGAACCCATCAGCAGTGTTGCTTACACGTAAAGATTCCGCAGAGTATTTGGACTAATAGGGATTTTGGTTATGGCGAATAGCGCAACTGACGACCACGAAAAGAAACCATGCTTTTCGTGTGGTTCGCCATTCGCCACAGAGTGGAAGACGGCAGACGGAATTGCTTGGTTATGTAGAGAGTGCGCGAACTTGAACGGGCTTGGCTGCCCGTAACTAGGCGAGAACTTTGCGAAGTCCGCGTGTAGCGGTATCGCCAATCTTGTTGAACACTCTTCCTAGTAACAAGTTCATTGGGGCAATGATCCAATTTGCCGTAAGCGTTGCATCGTAAATGACATCGCAGCCAGTTGCAGTCGGCTTGATGGTCACGCGGTCAACGGAAGTGAACAGCGTATTTACACCTTTGACCAGCACATTTCGTGGGGCGTCATATTCAGTAGTCGTGTAGCGGAGAGTCGAAGTAGAGCCGCCGAAACCTTTCACGGTGACGTCGAAGATGGTGCCCATTCCTGCGCCTGAGCCATTGATCTGCTCAACCTTGATGACGCCCTTGTCCCAGTCGGCGAAGTTTCGTAGATCTGCCATATAGGCAAATGCTTCTTCGGGAGATTTTGAACTATTGATTGTGGTGACGTATCTGGCCATGAGCTCACCGTACAGCAGTGCGCGTGGCTATTGGTGTGCCTAAGGTTCACCTTGTGTCACATGTGGTTTGCCCTTCGCCAGTAAAGCGTCCAGTCATGAAGCAGCAATGGCGAGAACTTGCATATATCCATTGGCGTTACGACCCAGCCGTGGTGCAGGCGCTTCTTCCAGAGGGAATTGAAGTCGACACATTTGATGGAAGCGCTTGGGTCGGCTTAATCCCGTTTTCCATGCGCAACATCTCGTTTCCGTTTATTCCTCCAGTTCCATATTTCGGATCGTTTCCTGAAGTAAACGTGCGCACCTATGTAAAGCGCAATGGTGTGCCAGGTGTGTGGTTCTTTTCGCTCGATGTCAACAGACTGATTCCTGCATTTGTCGCCCGCGCAACGTATTTCATTCCGTATTGCTGGGGCAGTGCGTCGCACATAAAAGATGGTCAACGTTTGCGCACCACAGTAAAGCGTCGTTGGCCATCGAGATCGTCAACACAGATTGAGTTGACCATTGGTGAAGAAATCAAAGAGCCAAGTGACCTCGCGCATTTTCTGTCTGCACGATGGGGGCTGTACTCAAAAGGTTTTGGCGGAAGGCTTCGATATGCACCTGTCGATCATGAACAATGGCAGTTGTATGAAGCCAACATTGCCAACTTGAATGATCATCTGGTAACGGCTGCAGGTTTGCCTGCACCTACCGGTGAAGCACATGTGATGTTTTCGCCTGGCGTGTCGGTGAGAATTGGCAAGCCGCGCAAGGCTTAACTATTGCTGGATGTTTTTTGGCTTTGCCTTTGTTGTAACGCCGAGTGATGCAATGGTTGCAGGAACAAAAAATGCACGACCGTGGAACGACACGTCATCCCACTTCTTGGTAGTTACCGGCGCATGCCATGCACGGATTCGGTAGACAAGGAAAATCGCTACTGCAGAATGGAATGCAATGATTGACCACGCAAATCCATCGGTGCCAAGAATGTCAAGAAATGGTGCAGCAAGCAGTGGCCCAATCATTGCGCCGAATCCGTAGAGGGTCACAAGTTGTGATGCGGCAGCACCCATCTGTTCGGGAGAAACCCAGTCGTTCGTGTACGCGCTAGCGATTGCATACAACGGAAAGCTGAGGCCACCGATAACAAACAACAACACAATGGTCCAGATACTTTCTGCAGGCTGATACAGAATCACAACACTCATCACGATTGCACCCAGTGTGATGAGCAAACCGATGATGCGTCGATCAATGTCGTCGGAAGCAGAAGAAATTGGCCATGTCAGCGCCATTCCACCTAATTGAATGACCGCCACAAGTATTCCGGTGCGACCAATGCTTAAGCCTTCTCGCGTGGCGTAAATGACGGCCATGCCGAGCATGCCGCCGTGTGCAAGGCCAACAAGCAAGATGGTGCCGAATCCGGTGGGAACAATTCGCGCAAGTTCTCTCAGTGTGATGTGTTCGTGATTTTCAATACTTGGTGTTGCCGCTTGTTCCGACATGGACACGGGGATGACAGCAAGTGACGCAATCATTGCGGCAAATGCAAAACCTGTGAGGTTTCGTGCATCGAAGTTGAACACCATCAATTGCCCAGCACCATAAGCGCCTACTGTCACCACGTTGTACACCGCAAGTAGTCGGCCGCGGAATGTGTTGGTTGCAAGGCCATTAAGCCAAGATTCGGCAACGACATAAAGCCCTGCATAACAAAAGCCAGTGCTCACTCGCATAATGATCCACACAATGGGCGAATCAAATACACCGCTCACAAGTACCGAAGCACTGAGCAGAGATGCAAGTGCTGCGTACACACGAATGTGACCAACCTGTGCAAGTGCACGCAATGTGTACCAAGAACCAAGAAGGAAGCCCGCGTAATACGCGGTGGTAATTCCACCGCTGACAATGGTGGGTAGCTGTTTCAATTCGGCGCGAATACCGACCATGGTGCTGAACAAGCCAGCCGTCACCAGCAACAAAGAGAGTCCGGCGAATAGTCCCCACGTAGAAAGAAGAATTCGTTTGCGCGTTGGGTTAAGAGAGGGGAGAAAGCGCATCACCTCAGTCAAGCACGAATATCAAGCTCGCTGATGGCATGTTCAACAGGTTTAAGTAAACGTTTAGCAAAGAGTGCGTATCCGGTCATCACAATCGCCGAAATAATGAATGGGCCGCGAAGTCCAAACACTCGTGCAGCAACACCGCCAAACAGTGCACCGAACGGAACGATTCCCCATGTCACAGTGCGAGAAACGGCATTCATGCGTCCGAGCATGCGCGTTGGGGTGATTTGTTGTCGAAGCGTGGTGTTCAGTGCAATCCACCAGCCCGAACCAAGACCTAACACGAGGTGCATTGCGATTGCCAAGATTGGTTCCCATGCAACTGCCAGCCCAATGGTGGCAATGGCCCATGCCCACAGCGAAACCTGGAGTGTTCGTGTTTTTCCTAACTTTGTGGTGATTTTGTCGAGGAAGAAACGACTAATGACTGTTCCTGAAGCAGCACCCACCGATAACGCGGTGAAGGTGATTTTGTTTCCCCCTAGTAAGTCTTCGTTGTACAACACCAGAAGCGAGTTAGCGGCGAAGTAGAAAAAGTTCACCACCATGAGAATTTCGGTGAGCCTGCGAAGTGACACTGTTTCAATGGTGTAGCGAATACCTTCCTTGATGTCTTGCAGGATCTTCGTTGTTGGCGGCTCGACTGCATGTTCGTCAGGTACGCGTGAAACGAGGGCGGCTGATCCAGCAAATGTTGCGGCATCTGCAAGAAATGGAAGCGACATTGATGCGTTAAACATGGCGACACCAAGTGGTGGTCCTATGAACTGTGCAGCAACGATCTGTCCGCTAGCGAATCGGGCGTTTGCTTCAAGTAGGTCTTCTGGTTTGACAATGGCGGGAATGAGGCCTTGTGCGGCGTTGACATGAAGTGTTTCGCAGCTTCCAAGGAGGAATGCGCTGAGGTACAGCATCCAAATGTTGACCACGTCGGTGAGAATCGCAATGCCGAGCAATCCAACAATGACAAGCCGAATAAGGTCGGCGCCAATCATGAGTTTGCGTCTGTCCATTCGGTCGGCAAGTGCACCGGTGAATAGCGAGAACATCAACCACGGTAAACGTGATGCAATCGTTACACCAGCAATAAGAACTGGGTCGCGTGTGAGGATTGCTGCAAGCAGTGGAAACGCAGTGAGGAACATTCCATCACCGGCACTCGACACCATGACCGAGAGCCACACCGAACGAAAGTTTTTTCCGATCGACCTCTTTGACGCCATTGCTACGAAACGCTGATCCGAATGAAGTGCGCGCCGCGATGCTCAAAAGCTTCGGCAAGAACTATTGAAAACGCATCGATGGTGGTGACATCAACAGCATTCCACCCGAATCCACGAGCGATTGCTGTTGGGTCGTGCGATGAAACGTCAACGCCCATTCGCGGCGCATGAACATCGTCGAACGATTCACGAATTTGCCCGTAGCCGCGGTTATCCCACAACACGACCACGATGTCGACGCCTTCGTCAATTGCAGCAGCCATTTCGGCAACCGTGAAGAGCCAACCGCCGTCGCCGGCAATTGCGAGCACAGGCTTCGTTGAATCTGCAATTGCAGCACCAATAGCCATTGGCAGTGCGCAGCCAAGAGTGCCAAATCCAAACGGTGCAAGCCACGAGCGCGGCGTGTCGCAGGCCATAACAGTGTGCGCTGCGTACGCAAGTTGCGTGGAGTCAAGTGCAACCGTTGTTCCCTCTGGAATGATTTGTTCCATTGCATCAATCCATGGCAGAAGGTCTTGTCGTACTCCCGCACGTGCCGATATGCGCAGGTTCGTTGCACGAGCAGTTCCGCTATTAGCTGATGAAACACCGAGCCTGTTGAGCTCTTGATCGAGTGCATTAAGCGTGATGAGTGAGTCCCCTTGCAAAGAAATTTCAGGTGATGTGCGACGCTGCATTTGTTCTGCGTCGATGTCGATGCGAATAACTTTTCCTGAAAAATTCAGTGCACGCCCACCGTTGTACAGGTCGGCATCGGAAAGTTCTGATCCAGCCACCAACACCACGTCTGACTGTTCAATCTCGTCTTGAACACGTGGGATAACGAGTGAAGAACCTGCGCATAGCGGGTGACTTGACGGAACTACGCCTTTTGCATTTCCCGTAAGCACGACGGGGGAGTCGATTGCGGTTGCGATATGCGCGAGTGCGTCGCCTGCCTTCATTGCACCACCACCAGCAATGATCATGGGGCGTCTTGCACCTGCAAGCATTTGTGCAGCCCGCTGAATGTCAGAATCACTTGGCCGTGTCTGCGTAGGCGCAATGGTTACGCGAGTAAACGGTTCGACGAACTGTTCCAACACATCGGTTGGAATTGCAATGTGCACAGGCCTTGGACGGCTGGAAGTGAACACGTTCCAAGCGCGCTCAATGAGCTGCGGCAATTGTGTTGGATCGATAACGGTTTCGCTAAATGCGGTAACGGTGCGAACCACAGCAGATTGGTCATCGAGATCGTGCAACGGACCAAACTTTTTGCCAAGCGCGTTGGTTGGAGTGGTGCTTGCAAGAACGAGCATTGGCCGCGAGTCGTGATACGCCTGCGCAATTGGTGTGATCGCATTGGTGAGTCCAGGCCCAGAGATGAGCGCGCATACGCCCGGCTTGCCTGTTGCGATTGACCAGCCATCGGCCATGAAACCGGCACCTTGTTCGTGCCGAGGTGCAACAACCCGAATGCCAGATAGATGCAGGCCACGAAAGAGCTCAATGTTGTGAACGCCTGGAATACCGAAAACTGTGGCTAGTTCATACTCGCGAGCGAGAAGATCAATGATTGCCTCGCCAACACGCAATTTTCCTGACGAAGCCACAGTGCAAATCTAGCCGAGAGCCTCAATCACGAAGTCGTGCAAGCAATGACGCTTTGGCGGCTGGCCATTCGTCGTGAAGTAGCGAATAGTACGCCGAATCTCGGTAACCATCATTTGCTCCATCTACTGAATACATATTGTGACGAAGGATGCCTTCAAACTTCGCTCCAACTCGCTCGATGTTTGCTCGTGAAGCAGCGTTTCGCGCATCGGTTTTAAAGAACAGTCGGTCAACATCGAGTTGCTCGAATGCGTACGACATCATGAGCAGCTTTGCTTCGGTGTTAACAAATGTTCGCTGTGCAGAAGCAGCTAGCCATGTTGAGCCAATTTCAATTGCGTTCGGCCGCACCGAGTCTGATGGCTTGCCGTCTGGTGATGTCCAGTACTCAGCAGACATGAACCGTGTAGTACCAACAACAGCTTCAGTATCGGTTCGGATGGTGGCGAAGGGCAGTGCCGTTCCCGCTGCATGTGCGTTCAATGCGCTTTCGATGTAGCGCGCAACGTCTGCTTCGGCTGGTTCAGGAACCCATGTATAACGAAAAGATTCACGCGAGTCTTTTGCGGCTAATCGTAAACCCTCAACGTGATCTAGCGAAAGCGGTTCAAGACGTACTCTGTTTCCGCGAAGCGTTACTGGCGTAAGCGGGTGCGGCATGAATTACTTGAGGGCTGCTTCGAAGGCTTTAGTTCCGTCAACCAAAGCCTTGCGCTCTGCTTCATTCAAAACTGAATAGGCAGGAATGCACAATGCGTCTGTCAGGTTTTCGGCCTGCACCATAAGTGCACGAACTTGATCATCTACTACCGGTGCGTCGTCTTCGCCCCAGCCGAAACCTTTCACATCGTTTGGTCGCTTCACGTAGTGAGCTTGTTTTGATGTAAGGCCTACTGCGCGAATGGCAATGAGGTGAGCGGAGCCACGGAACTCGCGAAGTGACGCGGCAAGTTGCATTGCTCGTGCCGGAGTGTCTTCTGCAAGTGGCATCGACTTGAATGCTGCAAACAGTGCAAGCCCGTCAGGATCGGCTGCATTGAATACCTTTTCCATAGCAGCTGTGAATTCGTTCAGACCTGCCATATCGGCGAGTTTTTCGCGACCCAAGTGTGCTGCAACTTCGTAGTGTGCATCGCCAATTACACGTGCAGGTTGCTTTGCGGTAGCCAGGCTCCATGCTGCATTAATGATGACCGGATTGAAGTAGCCAAATGCAGCTGCGACAACGCTGCCATCACAGTCGCCAAGGCTTCCTCCGCGACCTGCAACATAAAACTCCATGCCCTTTAGCCCCATTGACTTGCCAACTTCAATGGCGTTAGGAGTGAAGTAGTACTTCCAGCCATTGTCGTTGAGAATTGGGCAAACGGTGTTTACAAGCTCTTCGTTAGTCATATGCGCAGGTTAGTTGGTTAGCGTTGCGCCCATGTCAGTGCAGATGATGTTCCCAGAAAATCCAGAATTTCCACTCATTCACACGCGCCGTTATGAGGTTCGTGCATTTCGGATGGCTGCCGACCGGCTCATGCTTCGTGGGGTAGTGGTAGATGAAAAACCGGCTGGCCTGTATTTGAAAGGCGACGAACGACCGCTGTGGTTGCATCACATGATTGTCGATCTTGAAATTGTTTATCCGACATTCTTGATTGAAAAGGCTTCGGCAACATTTCACGAACATCCGCATCTTGAATGCACACACATCACCGATCACTACAAAAAACTTGAGGGCATGTCGATTGCTCGCGGGTTTAATGCGAAAGTGAAGGAACTGTTTGCGGGAGCGCGCGGTTGCACTCACATCACTGCGTTGTTGTCGGCAATGGCACCAGTTGCTATTCAGGCAGGATGGTCAATGCGTGTTGCTGCTTCATCGTCTGAAGAGCCAAATGCTGTTGAAGAAGGCAACTTCGAAGAGCAGCGACGCAGACAATTCGCAGGCACGATCAACACCTGTCACATGTGGGATGAAAACGGCGCGTTGGCCGCAAAGGTGAAAGAAGGAAACTTTGTTGAAGTTCCACTTTCAGTAAAAAAGCGATTGAAAGAACTTGGTCGCGGCGAAGAAGAGTGGCTGAACCTGAAATAGCTATTTGCTTGCGGTATGCATCTTTAATTTGGTGATTTGTGAAATTGCAGTGAAGTCGGCATCTTGATGCAATAGCGGAGTATTTGTACGAATCGCGATAGCAGCAATGAGGCAATCAATTTGAGTTCGCACTGTGAGGCCAACTTGTCTGCATGCTCGGTAAATCGTGGCTGCATTGTGGTAGTCGATGGGTTTTGTTTCAATGACTGTTGCGCGTGATAACAACCTCTTGAGATTTTTGGCGTTTACATCATCGCGTGCGCCGGAGAGAATTTCCATTATGACCGCATCGCAAATGTGATGGCGACGAGTCAGCACATTTCGCATTTCTATGTTCGTGTCCGAACCGGTTTTCCGCAGGAATTCAATCCAGGCCGAAGTATCGATTAAAGGCATGGGAAGCGGACCTTGCGCATTTCGGCTAGGTCGCCATCCCATCCAGTTCCTTCCATGGCCAGAGCCTCCTCGAGGGACATTGGCTCATCGACCAATTGATTGAGTGCGAAATTGACCGCATCTTTCATGGTGGCTAACTGATACCGCTTCATGACCTTGCGGCACGCAACTTCATCAATGTCGATATTTGTTCTTGCCATGGACATACCATACACCTCCTATACACATTACGCAGATTGTGAATACGCAGGTATGTGTGCAGGAATGCTCGTCAAGGGAGTGAGAGCGGAGTCAGTTCGTCGATTTCGGATTGTTGGTTTGCGATTATTTCTTCAGCCAGTTTTCGTGTCTCGGCATTTTTGCCATCGGCTAGCACATCTTCTGCCATGGCTACCGCGCCTTTGTGGTGGGCGATCATTGCTTGTGCCCAACGAACGTCGAATTCGGGGCCTTGAAGACCGGCAAGTTCATCAAGCTCTTCGACCGTCAACATGCCTTCCATCATCGTGCTGTGGTCCACCCCGTCTTCTGGAGTTACGGGTGCACCCCAGGTCGCAAGGAAACCTTTCATCAACTCAATTTCAGGATCTTGAGCGTCTCTGATCCTGATTGCAAGATCTTGGATTGCAGCACTTGCACCTGAAGCTGGATCAAGGGCAATTTCTGACATTTCAATGGCCTGCTCGTGGTGGGGAATCATCATTTGCGCAAACATCACATCAGCGTCGTTGAAATCCGCCGTCTCGGAAGTTGATGATTGGCCGCAGCCAGAAAGAAGCGTGACTGCTAGCAGTGCTGAAAAAACGAATCCACGTTTCATACGTACGTACTCCTCGGGTTAGGTACGAAGGTAACACTAAGCGAGAAAAAATGCAAGTCGTCAGTTGGGCGTCACATTTACAAGGATTGCAGTGACCAAAATGACGATCAGACCAACGAGGAGTTCGGTGATTGAGGCGCGTCTGAGCCTGTCGCGCGATTGGGTTAGCGAACCAGACTGGGAGAGCTGAAAGCGTTGGACGATTTGCTCATTTCCGTAGGCAAGCCACAGCATGAAGCCAACAAGTGCAATTTTGAGTAGAAGTAAAAGTCCGTGGCTGTTTGCAAAAAGTGAAAGGGGATTTCCATGAAGTCGCAGCGTCTGAATGGATCCTGTGATCACAATGAGTGCCACAGCTCGTTTTGCGATGTAGCTGAATCGAGAGAAAGATTGCAGGCCTTGTTCGGGATCAACCATCGGTAACACAACGAAAACTATTGCGATGAGTCCGCCTAGCCAAACAGAAATCGAGACGGTGTGAAGTACGTCTGTAGGGATACCCAGCCACGGCAAAGCCTGTGATCGGGAATGACCAATATAAGCAAGAGAAACGAGATACATCACACTGGTTGCCCCGATGTACACCAAGTGTGGTTTTTCCAACTGTCGTGACCGGAAAATGCTGAGGACGATCAACGCAAGAAGTAGTCCAGCGACCGCGCGAAGCAGATGCATTCCGCCAGCCGTTAAACCGATTGCGTCTCCTGATGCAGCGATAAGCCCTTTCTGTTCGAAGTTGATGTCACTTGTAAAAGTGAAGAACTGCGCAATTGGGATAATCGCAAGAGATCCTGCTGAAAGAAGAGCTATTAGCTTGCCACGCTGAGTGAATAGTGCTCCCGCGGCAATAAAGATTTCAACAAACAAAAGTCCGCCAAGGAGGACGATGGCGGCGAAGTTTATGAAGCGTAAAGCAGTGCGAATTTCTTCGGGGACACCTTGCTCATCACTTTCGGTCTCTACGGGTGGAGTGAACACAGGGAGGTCTGAAGATGTTTGAGGTTCAGACTCTTGCTGGACGGAGAACTTCACTCGACCCGAGATGGCGTGTCCGTCTACGCCAACGAGTCGCCATCGAGTTGAAATGTCTCCGGAAAGTCCTGCTGGTAAATCAAAAATGATGACATTCTCAGTAGCGCCATGTCGCGGCACAGAAAGAGTTGTTCGCGTTCCATCGCCATTGGTGACCGCGCCCGATGCCGAGTTGAGTGGAACGGGCTTTTCAAAAACGATTGACCACTCTGTTGGCGCGGTTGGTAACTGCTGACCTTCATTTGGGGAACTTTCACTGAATGTGTTGTGAGCGGAAACAGATGAAACATTGAAGGAGAGTGCAGAAATGCTCGCAAGTACGCCAAGGATCGAAAGTTTCCGAAGCATTGTCATACCTTACTGGAGTTTTTACATACAAAAAGGGCGACCCGTGTGGGCCGCCCTTTTCGAATTTCTGTGCGGCTGAGCCGCAGAACTGCAACTTATGGTGCGATCGACCAGAGGCTGTTGCCCAGTGCTGGTCCAATGTTTGAGTCCTGCATTGCAGCAACTGCAAACAAGAACAATGCGCCACCAGCCATTGAGATGTTCTTCATGAAGCCGATCATTTCTGGTTGCTTGGCTTCACCTTGTGCGTTCCAGAAGTCGTGCATCTTCAGTGCCATCACGATGAGCAAGACAGCGAGTGCCAAGGCACCCAAGTCTGTGTAAACACCGAGGATTACTGAAAGACCACCGAGGATCATGAGCACACCTGAAAGAAGGTTGGCCAACTTAGGTGCTGGAACCTTCTTGTATGCGGCGTATCCCGCCATTGCTTCAGCTTTGGTGAGATGATTGAGTCCGCTCATGACGAACATGAAGGCAAACAAAATTCTGCCAACGAGCATTACTACGTCCATTGATTTTCTCCTTGTAAACGAAACGCCTCCGGGGTGGAGATCGTTGCTATCGCAACTATAGTGCAAAAGTAGTTGCGCACGCAACTATTGCGGTAGGATTACCTTGTGGCAAGCGCAAAGTGGCTCAATCCAAGTGAGATGAAGGCATGGCTGGGCTTTGTCACTCATGCTTCCGACTTGCTCCGAGCAATTGAGCGAGACCTTGAACCTTTCGGGTTGGACGGCGGCGACTACCAGCTGCTGGCCATGCTCTCTGATGCCCCTGACCACCGAATGAAGATGTGTGATCTGGCGGACTCTCTTCGACTTTCGCGAGGAGGGCTCACACGTCGAATGGAAGGTGTGGTCACAGCCAAATTTGTTGAACGAGTTCGTGACGAGGTGGACGGACGGGCTGTCTTTGCTCAAATGACACACAAGGGCTATGCGTTTCTGAAGAAAATCGCTCCGCATCATGTGAAAAGCGTTCGCGGACACATGATTGATCTACTTAGTGACAGTGAGATCAAAGCTTTGGGAAGCGCATTTGCAAAGATTGGCGAAAACCTGCGTTCAGCAGATTAAAAGTGCCGTACTGATAGTTTCAGTGCATGGACATTCGCAAAATAGTCACTACGTGTGAAGACATTCAGGCCGAACTTGGCGAACCTACGGGTCGCATCGTTCGCAAGGCGGTTGCCAGTGCGGTTATTGATAACCCACTCGTTGGCAAGCGTCATAAAGACCTCATCATTTTGGAGGCCATGGGGGCAGAGATTTCGGGCTTGCTCGCAGAGCGCGCACTTGTAGCGCTTGGTGTAGAGGCAAGCGAAGTAACTGCATATGGCAAGGGTGCAATTGTGGGAACTGCAGGCGAAATTGAGCATGCGGCAGCACTGATACACCCACGTTTTGGTGCTCCAGTGCGCAAAGTGGTCATCAAGGGCGACGACATCATTCCATCGACGAAGAAGGTTGCTGGTCCAGGTGCTTCATTGACCATTCCAATTACAAACAAAGACGACATCTGGTCATTTAACGAAATGGACTCAATTGAAATCTGCATTGGTGATGCACCAATGGCTCACGAAATTGTGGTCAGCGTTGCGTTGGCAGTTGGCGGTCGTCCGTTCGCTCGCACCAAGAAGCCATCATGAGTTTCAAAGCAATTATCTTGCTCACTCGCGCAGAAAGCGCAACGCATGAGCAGTTTGCCGATTGGTGGCTGAAGCAGCACGCACCACTGGCAAAGCAATTGCCAAAACTGCGTAAAGGCGTATTCAACTTGGTGGAAAACCCAGCTGATGGCGACCCAGACGGAGTGTCTGAACTGTGGTTCGACACCCAAGCCGATTTTGAGGCTGCCTATGCAAGCGAAATTGGCAAATCTGTGGTTGCTGATTCGTTGGCAAATGTTTCTGGTCGTCGTCGTATGTTCGTGGTGGAAAACACCATTCATTCGTAACGCAGTATGAATCGCCTTGGCCTCGTCACTTATGTGGCGCGAGAATACGACGAAGCCATCGACTTCTTTGTTGGCAAGTTGGGTTTCTCGCTTGTTGAAGACACCGACATGGGCGATGGCAAACGTTGGGTAGTGGTATCTGCTGGCGAAGGTGCCTCACTGCTGATTGCGCGTGCCGATGGCGAACAGCAAGAAGCAAGTATTGGTAATCAGACTGGTGGGCGAGTGGGTTTCTTTCTGCAGACCGACAACTTCGAACGAGATTTCGCGGCGTGGACATTACGTGGCGTTGTGTTTCGCGAGCAACCACGGCACGAGGTGTACGGAACCGTTGCCGTTTTTGAAGATGTGTATGGCAACACGTGGGATCTCATTCAACCTGCATGACCAGTCGCACGTCTTTATTTGAGCGATTAACGCCATGGATTTTTGTTGCGTTGTGGAGTACTGGTTTTGTTGTTGCTCGGTACAGCACGAATAACGCAAGTCCACTTTCGTTTCTTACCGTGCGCATGTTGTGCGCGGCAGTGCTGTTGTACATCATCGCCAAAATTGTTAAAGCTCCAAAACTTGCTAGGGGTTCGTGGAGTACTTCGGCAATTGTTGGCACCTGCATGCATGCCGTTTATTTAGGTGGAGTGTTTTATGCAATTAAGAAAGGACTGCCGTCTGGTCTCAGCGCGCTCATCGCAGGTTTGCATCCTGTTGTCACTTCTGTTGCGGGTCGAGTGTTGTTGAAAGAACGCCTGCGACGCAGCCAATGGGTTGGCGTGATGCTGGGAATTTCTGGAGTGGTAGTCGTGGTCATTGACAAAGTGCGCGATGGATTGGGCGATGTAACGAGGCCAGCGCTGATCGCGATGATCATCTCCATCATTGGAATGTCGACTGGCACATTGGTGCAACGTGCACGTGGGCGCGAAATGCCACTGGTTACCGGTACTGCAGCACAATATGTTTCAGCAGGCGCAGTGTTACTTGTTGCGTCAAGTTTGTTTGAAGACTGGGAATTCAACATCAACACCGAGTTGGTACTTGCGTTGCTGTGGTCAGTATTCATTCTTTCCATCGCAGCAGTAATGCTGATGATGCTGCTCATCTCGCGACATTCCGCAGCTCGCGTGAGCAGTTTGTTCTTTCTCACACCGGCACTCAGCGCAATTGAAAGTGCCATCTTGTTTGGTGAGCGACTAAGCCCGCTGGCTCTTGTGGCATTGGTGGTAGCGCTGACCGGGGTATGGCTGACCATGCGAAACCCCGTGGTTGCGCCTTCCCCCGAATCGTTGTTGGCCGACTAGCCCAAAGCCCAATCTGACAGGGCTCTGTATTTGCAGGGTCTCAACTTTATGTAATGTAAAGGGCGTCATATATCAGATGTGTATTACAAGGGGAAAAGCGATGGCACTTGCAGAACGTTTAGAGCGACTCGGAACCGAGACCGCATTTGCTGTTTCACTTGCTGCAGCCGAATGGGGCGCAAAAGGAAATCGCATTTTCCCATTTCACCTTGGTGACTTAAACATTGCGACTCCACAAAATGTTGTTGATGCAATGAACAAAGCAATCAAAGATGGAAAGACGGGTTACTGCCCAGCTGCAGGAATTCCACAGTTACGTGAAGCGCTTGCAGAAGATGTCGGTAGTCGACGTGGATTGAACTTTGCGCCAGCCAATGTTGTTGTTCAACCTGGTGGCAAGCCAGTCATCACCAAGTTCATTCAAACTGTGATGAACCCGGGCGAAGAAGTGTTGTATCCAAACCCCGGCTATCCGATTTATGAAAGCCAAATTGAATACTTTGGTGGTGTTGCGAAGTCGTATCGCTACATTCCGTCATCAACAGGATTCAATATCGATCTTGATCACTTGAAGTCGCAAATTACTTCCAAAACCAAAGCAATCATCTACAACGACTTGCAGAACCCAATTGGTGCTGAGTCAACCGACGCAGAGCGTGAAGCAATTGCAGAGATTGCCATTAAGCACAACCTGTGGGTGATGTCGGACGAAGCGTATTTTGAAATGCGTTACTCGGGAACTTCAAAGTCAATTGCAGCGTTGCCAGGAATGCTTGAGCGAACAGTCATTTTGTACACCTTCTCGAAGAAGTTTGCGATGACTGGCTGGCGTTTGGGTGCGGCGATTGCCCCAACTGAACTTGCAAACCAAATTGCAAAACTGAACACCAACGACGAGTCGTGCACAACTCACTTCGTGCAATACGGCGGAGTCGAAGGCGTACGTGGCGATCAGTCATCCATTCCAAAAATGTTGAACATCTTGAAAGAGCGTCGTGACGTGGCGGTGAATATGTTGAACGCAATGCCTGGCGTAAGTTGCCACTCGCCAGAAGCTGCGTTCTATTTGTTCCCAGATGTAACTGAGGCGATGGAGCGCAAGGGAATTGACGACTTGGCAGTGTTTGCAGAACAGGCTCTGCATGCGACTGGTGTTTCATTCTGCACGCGTCGTCACTTTGGTCGCCCTCAAGAAGGGGAAAAGCGCAACTACGTTCGTTTCGCGTTCTCGGGGATTGACAAGCAAGACATCCAAGAAGGCATGGACTTGCTCGGTACTTGGATTGCCGAATAACCATGGCAAAGGTAGTAATTTCGGGCAGAATTCCTTCAATTGCAGTTGAGCAATTGCGTGCACAGCACGACGTTGTTTCGTGGGATGAGCCAGTAGCGATTACCCGTGAAGAGTTGTTGAAGCGCGTAAAAGGCGCTGACGCTATCGTTTCGTTGCTTACCGAAAAAGTAGATGCGGAACTATTGGATGCCGCCGGCTCGCAACTGAAAGTGGTGTCAAACGTTGCCGTTGGCTACAACAACATCGACGTGCCTGCATGCAAGGAACGCAATGTTCTGGTGACGAATACGCCTGGTGTGCTCACCGAGGCAACAGCCGATATTGCAATGGCACTCATCTTGATGTCCACCCGTCGCTTGGCAGAAGGCGAGCGGGTGATTCGCAAGCAAGAGCCATGGCAGTGGGGAATGTTTTACATGTTGGGTTCCGGCATTCAAGGAAACCAACTTGGCATTGTTGGAATGGGTTTAATTGGTGCAGCGGTTGCGCGCCGCGCAAAAGCATTCGGCATGACCATTGCGTACACAAAGCGCAGTCCGCTCGATGCTGCAACAGCAAAAGAACTTGATGCCAAGCACATGTCAATGGATGAGCTGTTGGCAACGAGCGATGTGGTTTCTCTGCATTGCCCGTATTCGCCGGAGACGCATCACCTCATGAACGCCGAAACCATCGGCAAAATGAAGAAGTCTGCATACCTCATTAACACCGCACGCGGCCCAGTTGTTGATGAAGCGGCGTTGGTAGATGCACTGCGCAGTAAATCAATTGCTGGAGCAGGGCTCGATGTGTTCGAGCACGAGCCAAAGGTGCACGAAGGTTTGCTTGGGCTAGATAATGCAGTGCTTATTCCGCATTTGGGTTCAGCGACTGTTGAAACGCGAACCGCGATGGCAACTACTGCGGCGACCAATTCGCTTGCTGTGCTTGCGGGTAAAACCGCACCAAACCTTGTTGGCTAGTTAGGTCTATTGACC
>Ga0315909_10003115_pt1 | contig 20508 bp, 17 predicted proteins | sample LakEriMetagenome_11_FD_203527 | JGI IMG/M metagenome (GOLD analysis project Ga0315909, IMG submission 203527) | Freshwater fungal communities from buoy surface, Lake Erie, Ohio, United States - Buoy 2 MA125 | ecosystem: Environmental > Aquatic > Freshwater > Lake | place: USA: Lake Erie, Ohio... | reverse complement strand
TTGTATGTTTCATTATAACCTATTCTACAAAGATGGTTATGTGGATGCAGATGAACAATATGTAGTTAAGTGGAATGACCCGGAGTATCAAATTGAATGGCCAACAACAAATCCAATATTACAAAAAAGAGACAAATGATAAAAAATTTAGAACAATATCCAATAGTAAGGGATATAACACAAACTGCAGAAATTCTAATCGATTTTGAAAACCTAATAGTAAAGCATTGGGAAGAAGGTAAAATCAGAGGACCAATCCATTTATCAAATGGAAATGAAGAACAATTGATAGAAGTTTTTAAAAGAATAAAAACAACAGATTGGGTATTTAGTACATGGCGTTCTCACTATCATGGATTACTTAAAGGTATTTGTCCTGTTTGGATGGAAGAAGAAATTTTAAAAGGAAAATCAATTACACTTTGTAAAGTTGATGAAAATTTTTACTCATCAGCAATTGTAGGTGGTACTCTTTCAATAGCATTAGGAGTTGCAACGGGAATTAAAGCAAACGGTGGTGATGAAAAAGTTTGGTGCTTTATAGGTGATATGAGTTTTGAAAGTGGAATATTTTATGAGGTTCACAAATACGCAAGAAACTTTAATTTACCTTTATACTTTGTAGTTGAAGATAACGGAGTATCAACGTACACCCCAACCGAAGCTACTTGGAAAACAAAAAGAGAAATTCCAGAAGATGTAATTCATTATACATACAAATCAAAATATCCACATTACGGAAGTGGTAAATGGGTAGTATTTTAATATGTTATACAACGATACATTACATAATTTTGATAAATTCATACAAGAGTGGGATTTAGAAACCGAATACGTTTTATTTGGTGCAAGTAAAGAATGCGTTCAATTTATTCGTAGTATGGATATCCTAATGGGTGATGGTGTATTGAAAATTAAATGTATAGTTGACCATAATGTAAAAGATAGAGAAACCATACAAAACATAAATGATATCAGTTCTGCATATCACCAATCAAAAGAAATTAAAATAAATAGAACTAACATTCCATTAATTCATATTGATGATTTTGATTTTAATTCGCAAGTTATTATTACAACCGATGTGTTTAAACAAAAATATAAAGATTATTTGGAAAAAAATAATGTGAAATGGACTTGGTATAAAAATATAGTATCAATCTGGCCATACAAACATTTAAATAAAGTACACATATATCAAACGGATGTATTAGTTACAGAAAAATGTACATTAAATTGTTCACATTGTAATATGTTTATGCCACATTTTGAAGCACCAATTCATAGAGATTTAAAAACAATAACAGATGATATTGATTCGTTTTTTAATACGGTTGATTATGTTAGTATTTTCCATTTAGTTGGTGGAGAACCATTTTTATATCCAAATATAGAAAATGTTGTTAGGCATATTATTACAAATTATATACATAAAATAGATAAATTAATAATCACAACAAATGGAACTATTTTACCAAAAGATAGTATGTTAGAATTATTAAAAATAAATGATGTAATTTTAAGTGTAAGTGATTATACGGATAAATTAGAAAACATAAAAGGAAAGGTTTTAAAGGTATTGAATGTTTTTAAAGCAAAAAATATAAATCATTATGTTCGTAATGAAATTGAATGGTATGATTTTGGTGATTTAAGAGTAAAAGTAGGTAGAACAGATGATGAATTAATAAAACATTTTGATAGTTGTACTGCACCATTTAGAGGATTAAATGATGGTAAGTTTTATTATTGTCATCTAAACACATCGGCAGTTAGAACAAATCTATTTCCATTAAATGATAATGATTATGTTTCTATAAATGATGTATCAAAAGAAGATTTAATTAAGTTTGATTTGGGATATACAAATTTAGGTTATATAACATTCTGTGACAATTGTAACGGATGTAATACGGGGATTAAAATACCTGTGAGTTATGAAAAGCAAGGAATAAGAGATTTATGACAGTAATAATTGATATAGATGACACACTTTCTTTAGCCGGTGAAAGATTTAAACTTGCAACAAAATCAGATGGAAAAATAGATTGGGATGTTGCACATAATCCCGAATTGGTAAAAAAAGATAAACCAAATTTACCAATGATTGATTTAGCAAAACGATATAAAAAGGCCGGATTTAAAGTTGTAATATTAACAGGTAGACCAGATACAATAAGAACAACAACAGAAGAATGGTTGGATAAATATAGTATAGAATATGATGAATTATATATGCGAAATAAAAAAGAACATTATTTAAAAGCTGATGTTTTTAAAAAAGGAATTTATGAAATATATTTAGATGATGTATTTTGTGCATATGATGATGATGAAGAAATAATTCAAATGTGGAATAGTTTAGGAATACCCGCTTTCAAAGTGTACCCAATCCAATGACGGAAGTAGATAATCATATGAAAAAATTATTAGATAAAAAAGATTTAAGAAATCCAATATCTTTTGAAGAATTAGGTTATGCCTATTTAGGTCCTTTGGTATTTAATTTTTTTGCATGGTTAAAAAATGAAATAGAAGATTGCGATTTAATTCTATTCAATTCTAGAGAAGGATATTTTTTTCAACAAATATATGAAATATTTAAATTAAAATATAAATTACCAAATTCTGTTTATTTTAAAACGTCCAGGAAGTTATCATCTATTGTATCATTTATTACTAAAGAGGATATTTACAAAACATTTGAGTTGCACCGATTCGAAGGTATGTTATCAAATTTGTTAAAAAACAGATTTGGAATTGAACCTAAAAATTTAGAAGATAAATTTATAAATACAGCAGATAGCATTCCAAATATAGATGAATTTGTTGATGCTATTTTAGAAAATTCAAAAGTAGTTAGAGACGAATATCTTAACTACATTTCATCTATTATAGGTGATGCAAAATCTCCGATGATGATTGATAGTGGGTTTCAAGGAATGACGCAATATAATATAGAAAAAACTTATGGATTAAAATTTAAAGGTAGATATTTTCTATACAAAGGTAATCCAAATTTGCAAGATGTTGAAGGATTTTATGACTTTACAGAATCTAACTTACAGAAAAATTTAATTTTTTTTGAATCTATTTTTATAGACAACATTGGTAGTTATGTGGATTTTAAAAACGGTAAATTTATAAACGAACCATTTGATGAAAAACTTCAATTTTTTTTAGAAAAAAAATTTATAATATTGGGTATCAAAAATTTTGTAAATGATATGTTGCAGTTTAATTTAGAAATAAAAGAATTGGATTGGAAATTTGCAGATAGTATTTTTGATTTAATGTGTAAGAAAAATTATATAAAAAATGAAAAACTATTTGATATTTTTTTGCACGATAATTATTATGTAAGAGATAATATAAAAAAAATTAATAGATTATAATTTATGTGGGGAGAAAATTTTAAAATAGTTTATACGGATTGGTTAATTACCGATGGTGAAAAAAGACCATTTGGAAATGGAATACACCCAGTAATTAGAGAATTTATTCAACATATTCACAAAAATAAACTTAATATAGATTATTATAAAATATTTCAATACGAACAGAAAGAAAAAGGTATACCTTTTGACCATTCCGAATTATTAAATTATTTTAATAGAAATTTTCCTAAAAATGTTGTTTCATTAAATCAAATCCATGATGATGAATTTACATATATTTACCCATTAGAAATAAAAGATACACTATCCGCTTTAAATAAACAAAATAATTTTGAACACAATGGAGAAAATTATAGTTGGCATTTGAGAAATATATTACCACAAAAATTAGTAAATTATATAAAATCAGGAAAAGTAAAAATTTTAGTAAGTGTAATACATGACCCATTATATGATTCACATAATATTAGTTTGTTTGAAAAACAAATGAGTAATTTAGGAATATCAGGTTCTGATATTATATTTTTGGGTGGTAGCAATTTTACAGAATATTATGAAAAGCATAAAGAAAGTAAAGTAAAAATATACAACGGACATTTGTTTTTGAGAGGATACGCTGATATGATGAAAACATTTCCATCAATTGGTAATTTGGGATATATGTGTGAATTAGCAAATGAATCCGATTTAGATTTTAATAAAATAAGACCTTATAAATTTTTATGTAATAATAAAACTATGACAAAACCACATAGGTCTTGTATGGGTTACTTTTCTATAAAATATGATTTATTAAAAGATGGATTATTTTCATTTATACAAAAAATAGATAAACAAACTTTATATACTCACATTTATTCAATTATAGAAAACCCAAATAAAGAATATATTGAAAAATTAGAATCTATATTGCCATATGAATTAGATACTCAACATTTATCTACAAATGAAAAAACATCATTTGGAGCAACAAACAATAAAAAAGAGTGGTATTCAGAAACATATGTAAATTTAGTTACTGAAACATTTTTTGGCACAAATGTGTTTTTATCTGAAAAAATATTTAAACCACTTTCAAATTTACAACCATTTATAGTATTGGGTGATTATGGCACACTTGCTGAATTAAAAAGATTGGGTTTTAAAACATTTGAACCATTTATAGATGAAAGTTATGATTTAGAAATTGACCCAAAAATAAGAATAATAAAAATTGAAAAAGAAATTGAAAAATTAGCAAATAAATCTATTGAAGAAATACATGAGTGGTACTATTCAATAAAAGATATACTTATTTATAATCAGAATCATATGTGTTCTTTTGAAACGTATGAATGTTATGAAGAAATATTTGAAAAAATTAAATTAGATTACGAAAAAGAAAAACAATGAAGTTTACAGGAAAAAAAGTTATTGTAACCGGCGCAAACGGATTAGTCGGATTACCAGCAGTTAAAAAATGTTTAGATGAAGGTGCAGCAAAAGTATATGCAGTAGACCTTCGTATTAGTGATAACCTAAAATGGTTACAATCCAATTATGGAAGTGATAAATTAGTGTTAGTAAAAACTGACCTTACTTATTTATCACATTGTGAAGACCTTTTTACAGGAGAAAAAATTGATATCGTATTACATATAGCAGGTGTCAAAGGTTCACCGGCCCGTTCTTCAACTCAACCGGCGGATTATCTATTCCCAATGTTGATGTTCAATACCAATATGATTAAAGCATCATTTGATGCAAAGGTTGATTGGTTTGTATATCTTTCATCCGTTGGTGTATATAAGCCGGCAGATATAATGAATGAAGAAGATACATGGAATCAGGAAGAAACATGGGCATCTACTCCATCTCGTTTAGATTGGCATCCAGGTTGGACAAAAAGAATGGGTGAATTGACATTGGATTCATTAAGAGTTCAGTATGGTTGGACAAACTATACGGTTATTAGACCTTCAAACATTTATGGTATTAACGATAACTTTGCACAAGATGCAACCGTTATCTCATCTAACATTTGGAAGTGTTTCAATGTAGATGGTGATGATATGGTATGTTGGGGAAATGGTTCATCAAAGAGAGATTTTGTATTTGGTGATGATGTTGCACAGGCATCTATTGATGTAGTTAAAAAAGAAGTTAGAGATATTATTAACTTTGGTTGTGGAGAAGCAGTAACAATTAAAGAAACAATTGAAACAATAAACGAATGTTACACCGAATTAACAGGCAAAACTAAAAATATTGTTTGGGATGAAACGAAAACAAATGGTGACCCAATTCGTTGTTTGGGTGCAAAGAGACAAGAAAAATATGGTATTTTACCGCAAACAACTTTGAAAGAAGGTATTCTAAAATCAATGAGGGAATATAAAAATAGGTTATAATGAAACACATAGTAGTATCTGGCTGTTCTTTCACTCATAACAATAGAACGAATATAAGAAATGAAAGGCAATGGGAAATCGATAGTATATATGAGTGGACTTGGGCCGGGTGGTTACAAGAAACTTTAAGAACTACACACATTGTACATAATTACGGGTCTATAACAAATGATAATAAAACAATTGCACGTTCTATTATTTACAAAGTTTCGGATTTGTTAAAAGATGGAGTAAATCCTGATGATATTATCGTCATAGCACAATGGACAACATTGACTAGAAATTCATTTTTTATAACTCCAGAAAAATACCAATCAGTAAACCCAGCTACAATATATAAAAAAAATGGAGAAGCTTGGGCACATACTACCGATTATTTGATAGAAGGTAAAGATAAAAAATCACCATATCAGCAAGGATATTTTCATTTAACCGGTGGATATAACGCCGTAAATAATCCAATTAATATTGATTCATTAACATTTGAATGGTTTGATAAAATAATGAACCATACAGAAAGATATTTTGAGTGGTTTGAATATATTAATATGCTTTTAGATTTTCTTAATAATAGAAGTGTAAATAAAATAAAATTCTTTTGTATGAATAATAATTTTAGTAAAAATTATTTGCATCCAAAATCAAATCCACCACATTATCATACCAAAGAACATGAATCAGTATATAAATGCATTATAGAAAATAAAGATATTTGTAATACTTGGGAACAAAAAGAACTGGAATTTGAAAACTCATATGTAAAATCTTATGCAGATAAAATAGATTTTAAAAAATATTTTTGGTTTTTTGAAGAAAATTCATTACATTTGTTTGGTGGTTTAATTGAATGGTCAATAAGAAATTTTGATTACAATTTGGAAGATGACACATATATGAACAATAAATTACCAAAAGTATTGTGGCGAGAAATGAATGGTATGAGTTTGGATGAACAAAAAAAGTATTTAGAAAGAAGTTGGTATGGACACACATCATCTATATTAACTAAAAAATTTGTAAATGATGTAGTTTTAAACTGGGAAATATTTAAATAATTTATATGAAAAAAACAGACAGAATTTTAGTTACAGGAGCAAGTGGTTTTATCGGCTCACACCTATTAAGATTATTATGGGAAAAAGGATATAGAAACCTACGTTCAACATCTTTTAGTAGAGATTTAAGAAATGATTTTGAAGGAACGGTGGAAGTAGAACATTTGAGAGGAGATTTACAGAATGCAGAGTTTTGTCAATTAATTAGTAAAGATATTGATGTTGTATTTCATTGTGCAGCAAACACATCAAACGCATTAGATACGAAATACAATCCACTTTTACACGTTACACCAAATGTGGAAATGAATGTGAACTTAATGGAACAAAGTTGGAAAAACGGAGTTAAAAAGTTTTTGTTTATTTCATCTAATACAGTTTACCCTGATATGGGAAATGATTGGTGTACGGAAGATATCAATGTTCATGCAACACCGATGGTACCTGTATATAAGGCAGTGGGTGGTATGAAAAGATATTCAGAAACACTTTGTGATTTCTTCTCAAACCAAATTCACAATCCAATGCAGTGTTTGATTGTAAGACCTTCAAATGCATTCGGACCAAACGATAAATTTGATTATGAAAAGTGTCACGTTACACCTGCAAATATTCGTAAAGTGGCAGATGGTTTAAATCCAATTCCTATTTGGGGTGATGGCTCTGATGTAAGAGACCTATTACACGTTGAAGATATGGCAGATGGTTTTATCTTTGTAGCAGAAAATTTTGACACATATAATATTTTCAATGTATGTTATGGTGAAGGGTTTAGTGTAAATGAAGTATTGGGTTGGATTAAAGAATTAGATAACAACACAAATCCAGTTGAGTATGTAAACAATAAAGCGCCAATGATTCCTGTAAGATTACTTTCATCTAAAAAAATTAACGAAGCAGGTTGGAAACCAAAGAGAGATTTGAAACAGGCATTAAAGGAAACAATTGAGTGGTACAAAGCAAATAAACATCAATATAATCCAAATTCAAAACCATAATGGGAAATATTGTATTTGCAGGTTGTTCTTATACTTGGGGACAAAGTCTTTGGTATCATGGAAATTTTGAAAATGATATTCACCCAAAAGATGGCATGTTTTATGGTGATATGATTTGTCCAGAATGCATGGATTATATGATAGAAAATCGATTCGCTACTCAAGTTGCAAAACACTTTGGTAAGGAAGCAAGAGTAAGAGCAAAAAACGGAGGAAGTAATCAATCTATTTTACATTTTTGTAATGAAGCAATTGATAAAAACACAGAATTAATTATTATACAAACTACACATTTTCTTCGTGATAAATTAAGTGTAACAGAGCAAATAGAAGCTTACGAAAAGTTTGTTGAAAAGATGGAATCAAAAGATATACCAGTAAGATTTATACATTGGATGTGTATAGATTTAGAACATGAAGAATATGAGTTGATTAAAAATGATAATTGGTTTGATGGATATTTTAGAGAAAATAGAGTCCACTCACAGATTATTAAAGATAGAACTATTTTATTGGATGGTGATTTTAATTTTTGGAAATGGACAGAGTTAGGTGCAGCAATACGATATTATAGCAAGGAAAAATATTCTGAAATTGAAAAAAGAACAATAGTTGGTTATTTTGGCCATCCTGAAACTGCAAATCATAGAGATAGCCACTTTAGTATATATGGACACAATGTAGTTGCGGAATCTATTATAAATTATATAAAAGAAAATAAACTATTAAAATAAAAATGGAACAAAAATTATCACCATACAAAGATGAACTAACAAAAGCAATGACATTTCTTGCCGAAAAAGAAGATACAATTTTTATAGGACAACAAATAGTTTATGCAGGAAACCCAATGAGTACAACTTTAACAGAAGTACCAAAAGAAAAAATGATTGAAGTACCTGTTATGGAAGAAACCCAAATGGGTATGAGTTTAGGATTAGCAATTACAGGCAAAACTGTTATTTCGTTTTATCCTCGTTGGGATTTTTTAGTATCAGCTGCAAATCAATTGATAAATCACGCAGATAAATTTGAACATATGACTGGCAAAAAAGCGAATATATTAATTCGTGTTGGCGTTGGTAGTAAAGACCCATTAGATCCAGGAATTCAACATAGAAATGATTATAGTAAGGAATTTAAATCTATATTACAATATACAAATGTGCATGAATTAAAAAAAGTTGAAGATATTTATAAAATGTATACAACATGCTATGAGCAAGGTGGAATACACATTTTAGTAGAATGGCCTGAATTATATTACAAAAATTAATTAATATGTTAAAAAAATTACCTATTATTTCTTTTTTCATTAAATGGTATGAAACATATAAAATGAAAAAGAAAATTCAAAAAAAATTAGAAGAACTTAAAAAAAGAGACCCTTTTATTTATAAAAACTTCTAAATGAAAAATAAAGAATTTGTTTTTGGATACGATGTAATGACTTATAATGGCGAACAGCCTAATTGTTTAAATCCAAAATTTTTAAATACAATATATACTGCATCTGATTTTTACTTTTCAGATTCTCTTGAATTTTATGCAAAGAGATGGAATACTCATTGGGCAATTTACAATAGTAATATGTACAATGATTTTGTTCAAAAAAAATCTATATTTGAAATAATAAATGATAAAAAATTAGGAAAAAATTATAAATGGTTTTATCCAATTGAACCATTCGCAAGTTTAGAAAACTTTTTTGGAAACGGTGATTTTTATAATGAGTTTTTATTAAACAGAATATCAAAACCGGCATTAAATGAAATTGTAAACGGAAATGGTAATTTGTTAATAAATTATGTTTGCGATGGTGGAGTGGCTTTTAGAACAGAAAATTTTGAAAAAATAATAAACTTTACAAAAAGTAATAATATACCAGATGAAAAAGTATATTTTGTATTTGCAGACTTTAAATTAAAATCTAATTTAGAAAAATTAGGTGTAAACTATAAAGTTATGGATTATAGTTACAATATGATTGGTAAAGCGCAAGAATTTTATAATACTTTAACATATGCGGAATATTCTTATTGGGGAAACGGTTCATACGAACCACAATTTGGAACAATCGAACCAAAAAAGAATACAGCTGTAAAATCCGAAGAATTTTTAGAAAGTATAGGAAAAGATAAAAAAGATTTTTTATTGTTAAATAGACATTGGAAACTACATAGATTACTTTTATTGAGTCAATTACACAAAATAGGATTTGAAAAAAGTTTAGTTTCTTGGGATAATAAATTTGCTTTTCAATTAAATAGAAATGAATTCTTACAATATGATACTAATGAAGAATTTTTAAATCTAATGACAGAAACTTCATCTTTATTGGACATAGATGATTTAACAAAAATAGCGGGTTTTGGATTTGAAACTAAAGATATTTACTTAAAAACATATTTGAGCATAGTTACAGAATCTGTTTTTTTTCAAGAAGAGAATCATTTTCCAAGCGGATATCTTTCTGAAAAAATATGGAAACCAATCGGACATTGCCAACCATTTATATTAGCAGGACCTGCAAAATCATTAGAATATATTAGAAATAGATTTGGTTATAAAACATTTCATCCGTATATTGATGAAAGTTATGATTTAGAAATTGATGATTTTAAAAGATTAGAATTAATTCAAAAAGAAATAGAAAAATTTTCAAATAAAACTAAAGAAGAAAAAGACGAATTTTTGAATAATATAAAGGATATATGTCTATATAATCAAAAACTATTTTTAGAATATGGTTTAAATAGTTGGAAACATAACGAAGAAAATAAAGAGATGACAAAAGTAATAAGTTTTTTGTTAGATGATAAAAAGACATTAATTTAGGATATTTATATGTATGAATTTAGTAGAAGTAGATAAACCCGTAATAAAAAAGACCGTAGTAGTATATTCAGGTCGTTTTCAACCATTTCATAAAGGGCATTATGCATCTTATGAAAAATTGGTTTCAAAATTCGGTGCGGAAAATGTATACATTGGAACATCCAATGACCAATCAGGCCCAAAATCCCCATTTTCATTTAAAGAGAAAAAAGAGATTGCAACTAAAATGTTTGGGATACCTTCATCCAAATTCGTACAAATTCGTAATCCATACCAACCTGTAGAGATATTGAAAAAATTTGATGGACAAACAACACAATATATTGCAGCAGTTGGTGAAAAGGATGCAACTAGATTGCAAGGAAATTATTTCAAACCATATAAAGGAAAAGCAGGATATGGTTATGAAGAAATTGGTTATGTATACGCAGTACCTGCAGAACAAAATCCTATTAGCGGAACGGATGTTCGTAAATGGTTAGGAGCAACGGATAAAGAAAAGGCTAAAAAGGGATTCTTAAAAGCATATCCAAAATTTGATAAAGAAGTATTTAAAATGATAACAGGTAAACTTAATGAAAATTTTATAAAAGGTTATCCATCGAAAGAAGATGTAAAAAAGATACATAGTAATAACGATAAGTTTAGAGCAACGGCAACTACCGATGATTCTTATGTATATGACCCAATTTCAGAATTAATTGGAAGAGTTGCTGCAGAACAAATGTTTAATGATTTTTTAGCAGAATATTTGAAAGAAGCACCTAACAAAGCATTAGACCAAGATATTACATATACAAATGTAAAAGGACAGCAAAAGAAAATAAAAGCAAGAGATGCGTTAAGATTACCAAAAGACCATCCGGCACATATACAAGCTAAAAAAATAGCAGGGCCTGATGATGCTCCGGTTTCAGAACCAAAAGCAAAAGAAGAACCGGGTAAAGCAGCACAGGCAGCAGCTAAACCGGCCCAATCCGGCCAACCTGTTAAGAAAGACCAAACGCAGCAGGGTAAATCGGATAAAGCAGCTGCAGGTGGAGAACAAGGACCACCACCTGAACAAAAATTAAGTGGTGCAGAACTAAAATCATCTGCAGAAACTTCACCAAAAGAAAAGGCGTCTGCAGAAAAAGAAGAAAAAGTTAAACAGGCATTGGATAATGCAAGAAAAGGTTTATCCGATGAAGATAATCAAACCATAGATAAAGTAAATAATCCCGATTCTCCTGAAAGAAAGGGAATGATGGATAATGTTAAGAATGGTTTTAAAAAATTTGGTAAAGGGATTGTAAAATGGTGGAATCATCAAACTGAAATGGTTGGTGGTACAATGGGTGCTATTAAAGATATAGCTACAACCGGAAAATTAGGAGCAGTTAAAGATAAAGATGGTAAAAATAGACATTGGAGTGAATTCGCATCCGTTGGTAGAGGTGGAGGTCCTGAATGGGAGGAAGTTGAAGTTGATGAAAAAGACCATCACGGACATCCTACCGGAAAAAAGAAAATAGAAAAAAGACCAAAGGTATCTGAATATGCTTCGGATGAAGAAAAAGAATTATTTAATCAGTCTTGGGAAAGAAGTAAAAAACAAAAAAAAGATTGTAAAAACTTTGCAATAACTGCTGGTCTATTATTAGGTTCTATGGCATTGGGTGGAGCAGGAGTTGCAGCTATTAAAGCGGCAACCGCAGGTGCAGGTGCAGGTGCAGTAGGTGCTGCAGCAGGTAGTGGTGCAGCAGGTGCATTTACACACGGTGCAGCAGGATTTGGTATACATTTGGGTAAAGATATTGCAAAACATGCTACATTGGAAGCAATGGGTATGGGTGGGGTGAGCGCAGCGGGAACAGGTGCTGCATTATCAACCGCTACTTTGGGTATTTTAGAAAATATTGATGATAAAGGAGGAAATAGTAAGTTTCTTTTAAATGTAATGCAGAAAGTTATGGAAAAAATGGAAAAATATAAACTTTCCGATGAACAACTTTTAAAATCAATAGAAGATTATACAAAAAATAAACCAAAGCAAGATGCAGCAGATTTATTAAAAGAAAATCTTTCAGAAACAAAACAACAATCCATTCAACACTTTGTAGAGTTTGCAACAAAAAGATTAAAGTTAAAAGAAACTCCAAAAATAAGTTTAGTAGGTGGTAGAGAATTTGCAGAAGTAAAGAGTAGTTTAGGTGGTTTTAATCCTGATACTAAAGAAATATATGTTGCAACCGAAGGTAGATTAACAGCAGATATATTAAGAACACTTGCACATGAGATGGTTCATAGAAAGCAAGATGAAATGGGATTGGTTAGAAATCCAGAAACTGATGGTAAAGATGGTTCCCCAATTGAAAATCAGGCACATGCAGTAGCAGGAATCTTAATGAGAGAATATGGTAGAATTAATAAACAAATTTATAATGAAGATATTAATGTAGATGTTGATAAAGGTGATACCGTTTTAATGGGTAAATTTAAGAACAAAAAAGTACAAGTTAAAGATATTAGTAAAGACCAACATGGAATGCCAACTATAAACGGAAAGCAAGCAACCACATTTCGTAAAGTAGATGAAATGGGTAGTAATGATGTTCACCTTACTAATGTAATGAAATTATACAGAAACGCAACATTTCGTAAAAGAATAAATGCATATCTTTTTGGTAGAGCAAATATGCCGGCAAATCCAAATGCAGTAGCAAGAGAATTGAGGAATATGGATTACAAAGAGATAACTCAAATGGAAAAAGAGTTAAATATTCAACCTGATTTAAATGAAGGATTGTTATTAGAAGGTGGAGCATATGGACATATGTCGCATCCGTTTGATGATATGGATTTAACATTTGGAGACTTAAAAAATATAATTACAGGAGCACTTAATGGTGATTTGGGAGTTGTTAGAGAAAAAACCGATGGACAAGCACTTGCAATAAGTTGGAAGAATGGTAGATTGATAGCAGCTAGAAATAAAGGACATTTACAAAATGCAGGAGCAAATGCTATGGGTATAGAGGATGTTGCATCTAAATTTGGTGGTAGAGGTGGATTAACCGATGCATATAACTTCGCAATGAAAGACCTTTCCGCAGCAATAAGTTCACTTTCAGAAGCACAAAGAAAAAAAATATTTAATGAAGGTAAATGTTTTATGAATTTAGAAGTAATCTGGCCACAAAGTGTAAATGTTATTCCTTATGGACAAGCTCTTTTGGTTTTTCATAATACAACTTGTTATGATGAAAGAGGTGTAGCGGTTGGAGCAGACCAGGGAGCATCATCTACATTAGCAGGAATGATTAAACAAGTGAATGCGGACGTACAATCTAAATATACAATTCAAGGACCTCCTATTACAGAAATTCCAAAAAATGAAGATTTGAGTTCAAAGCAAGGAAAATACCTTTCTAAACTTAAAAAATTACAATCAGAATTTGGATTGAGTGATGGTGATACGGTTGCAATGTATCATCAAAGTTGGTGGGAAAATTTTGTAGATGAAAAATGTCCTGTAAAAGTTGATAAACTTACAAAAGAAGCATTGGTTAGAAGGTGGGCATTTGGTGATAAAAGTTTTCGTTTAAATACGATATCAAATCCAAAAATACAAGAGTGGGCTATGGATAATGATAAAGTAAATGTAGCAAAACAACAAAAAGATAATATTAAACCATTTGAAGATATATTTTTAGGAGTTGGAGCAGATGTATTAGATTTTGTTGGAAGTGTATTGACAGTGCATCCCGAAAAAGCAATTAGAGCAATTAAAAGTAAATTTAAATCAATTGCATCTGATGTGAGAAGTGGTGGGGATAAAACAAAAATACAAAAATTAAGACAAGAATTAAAAAGATTAAATAGTTTAGGTGGAATAGATAGAGTAGTAGCATCTGAAGGTATTGTATTTTTCTATAACGGAAAAACTTATAAACTTACAGGTACATTTGCACCACTTAACCAAATTTTAGGATTATTTTATTAAATTAAACAGTTATGCAAAAAAGAACAAGTTGGGACCAAACAAACAAACACATTCACAAATCTCGTAAAAAGATTATCGACACCGTATTTGGTAGAGAAGATAATACTCAAAGAGTTTTTGGTTACGAAAAAGAGGCAGAACAAAAAAGAGAAGTTGGTGAAAAATGGACAGATAGTAATGGTAAAGAATGGGAACAAAGAGAGGGTTATGTTGCATCTGTAAATACATTTGATGATGTAAGAGAATATCTGAAAAAAATTACAACTTGCAAAAATGAGGATTGTAAAACTCCAAAATATTCCCAAGCAGATAAAAAATTAATAGTAAGGGCCGGATATTGTGTAGATTGTAATAGAAAGTATGAACAAAAGTTAAAAGATGATGGGACATATCCTTTTTATGAAGATTACAAAATAACTTGCAATAAGTTAGCATATTTAAGAGATTATAAACAAGAATTAGAAGATAATTTAAAATATGTAACAAAAGATTATCAGATGGTATATGAGACGGGGCATGTTGAAAATTGGAAATGGGATATAGATATAGATAAAGTAAAAGCAGACCTTAAAAAAGATATTGATAGTTCTTATGAAGCATTAGAATTATTATTAAATAGAAAATTGTTATTGGAAGATAAGTTACGTGAATTAAAACATCCAGAAATTATAAAAAATTAATTATGAAAAAACATTTAACATTTAAAAACATTGCCATAACGGCATTGATTATTTACATTCTTTTACAATGGTTTAATCCTGGAGGAGTTATGCCTGGTGGAAGAACTATCAAAATTGATGGTAAAAAGTATGAAGTTATTAAACACACAATCGATACCGTTGAGGTAGAAAAGACCAAAGTTGTAACTAAAAAAGGTAAAGATATTATACATGAAATTATTGATGTAGATACTTTAGTTCTTAAAGAATTAGTAAACGTAGATAGTGCGGCTATTCTTAAAGATTATCTTTCAAAAGTAATTTATAAAGATACCTTATTCCTTCCTGATTCATTAGGAACGGTTGCATTGGTTGATACTATTACTAAAAACAGAATTTTAGGTAGAACATTTGATGCAAAAGTTAAGCAAAGAGAAATAAAAGAAACTCTTATTGTTAAAGAACCAGCTAAAAACCAAGTTTATTATGGTTTGAATGGTGGATTTAATAAAGCAGATGTTGTATCTCATGTTGGTGCAGGATTGATGTTAAAAACCAAAAAAGATAAACTATATCAATTTGGTTTAGGTGTTACGAATAGAACAGTTGATGGAACTAATGGTTCTCTTTCTCCGTTCATAAATTTTGGAACATATTGGAAAATAAAAATTAAAAAATAATGAGTGTTCAAGGGCAACCAAAGAAAACACTTAAAGAGATAATTGCTGAAGAATATCGTAAATGTGCGTTAGACCCCGTTTACTTTATGAAAAAATATTGTGTGATTCAGCATCCGGTGAGAGGGAAAATACCCTTTCACCTTTATCCTTTCCAGGAAGAATGTATGACCGATTTCAAAGACAATCGTTTCAATATTATTCTTAAAAGTAGACAATTGGGATTATCAACCCTTTCTGCTGGTTTTATTCTTTGGAAAATGTTATTTAACCAAGACTTTAACGCATTGGTTATTGCAACAAAAGTAACAGTAGCTAAAAACCTTGTAGAAAAGGTTAGAGTAATGCACGATTTACTTCCTGTTTGGTTGAGAGATGGTGGTAATAGTTCTGTTGAAGATAACAAACTATCACTTAAATTAAAAAATGGTTCTCAAGTAAAAGCAATTGCATCCTCACCTGATGCCGGACGTTCGGAAGCACTTTCTCTACTTGTTGTGGATGAAGCAGCATTCATTAGAGATATTGATGAGATTTGGTTATCAGCACAATCAACACTTTCAACGGGTGGTTCTGCAATCGTATTATCAACTCCAAATGGTGTGGGTAACTGGTTCCATAAAATGTGGGTAGAGGCAGAAAGTGGAACAAATGGATTTAATACTATTAAACTACATTGGACTGTACACCCTGAAAGAAATCAAGAATGGAGAGATGAACAAACTCGTATTTTAGGACACAAAGGAGCAGCACAAGAATGCGATTGTGACTTCATTGGTTCCGGTGATAACGTAATTGACCCACAATTATTGTTATGGTACAAGGAAACATACATTATGGACCCGGTAGAAAAAAGAGGATTTGATGGAAACCTTTGGGTATGGGAACATCCAAATTATAATAGACAATATATGGTTGTAGCCGACGTTGCTAGAGGTGATGGTTCGGACTACTCGACAGCACAAGTTATTGATATTGAAGATTGTTCGCAAGTAGCAGAATACAAAGGAAAGTTAGATACTAAAGACTTTGGAAACTTCCTAACAGCATTAGCCACCGAATATAACAATGCACTTTTAGTAATAGAAAATTCAAACGTAGGTTGGGCAACGATTCAACAATGTATAGATAGACAATATGGTAATCTATTCTATATGAGTCAGGATTTAAAATATATTGATGTTGAAAAACAAATGAACAATCGATATTACAGAGATGATAAAAAAATGGTGGCAGGATTTAGTACAACAACAAAAACCAGACCTCTTATTATTTCAGCATTAGATACTTACATGAATGAAAAAGAAATTCTTATTCGTTCATCTCGTTTAATTGATGAGTTATTTACATTCATTTGGAATAGTGGTAGAGCAGAAGCTATGAAGGGTTATAATGATGACTTGACGATGGCATTGGGTATCGGTTTGTGGGTTCGTAATACAGCATTGAGATTAAGACAAGAAGGTATTGATTTAACAAAATCAATGTTGGGTTCTTCTCAAGTAAAAAGATATGAAGGTTTAATGACCGTGAATCATTTAAAGAAAAATCCTTATGAAATGGAATTGAAAAGAGGTGAAACGGAGAATTTACATTGGTTATTGGGATAATCTTATATTTATAAGTTGATATGACACAATTGAAGAATATATTGAAAGAAGATTTGAATAAGTGGTTTAAAGAAAAGTGGGTCAACATTGGAAAAAAGGTCGATGGAAAACACCCACCATGCGGAACTTCTGGAGAAAAAAGTGGATATGCAAAATGTGTTCCAGCTGCAAAAGCTGCCGGAATGAGTAAAAAAGAAAAAGAATCTGCAACTCGTAGAAAAAGAGCTGCACAAAACAAAGCGGGCAGAGGTGGTAGTGATAGTAAAGGGCAAGGCAAAACACCAATATATGTGTCAACCAAACCTAAAAACGAAGATTGGAGTGAAAAATATAAAAGAAGTATAGATTGTAATAATCCAAAGGGTTTCAGCCAAAGAGCACATTGTCAAGGAAAGAAAAAAAATGAAACTATGAATATAGAAGAAAAATTAAATCTATTTTTAGAGAAGAATTGCCCAACTGATCCAGGTAAATGGGCAGCATCTAAAGCAGCAGCAAAATCTAAATTCGATGTTTATCCATCTGCATATGCAAATGGTTGGGCTGCAAAGAACTACAAATCAAAAGGTGGTGGTTGGAGAACTTGCAACGAAAGTTTAGGAGAATTAAACGCATTGCATGAATGTTGGGATGGGTATAGAGAAATTGGTGGTAAAATGAAAAATGGTAAAATGGTTCCAAATTGTGTACCTGTAAAAGAAAATATAAACGAAATGAGATTAGTAAGTTTGATGCCAGTTAATGGTAAAAATATTAAAGAACAAATTGATGAGGTAGAAGAATATGATGTGGAAAATGAACAAGATATGAAAGAATTTGTTCAATTTATGAAAGAATATACAAGAGAATTAAATGAAGCAGGATGTCCTTGTGTTTTTGAAGCAGAGTATCAGGGTAGAAAAGTTCAGTTGGGTAAACCAATGGCAGGTGATGTAAAGAAATTTAAAGTTTATGTTAGAAACGGTGAAGGTAATGTAGTAAAAGTAAACTTTGGACAGAAGGGTGTAAAAATTAAAAAATCAAACCCGGATAGAAGAAGAAGTTTCAGAGCAAGACACAATTGTGATAACCCAGGACCAAGATGGAAAGCGAGATATTGGAGTTGCCGCAAGTGGTAATTTGGTAAACCCAAAAAAATTTCGTATATTCTAAAAAATTTTATATAGATGGCAGATAAATCAATATTTGGTAGGTTACAAAAATTATTTTCAACTAATACCATAATTCGTAAAACTCCGGAAGGTGTTAAAGTCGTTGATACCGATGAATATCAATCAATGACTACAAACCTTGTGGACCGTTTTATGAAATTAAAAGTATCTAATTATGCAGGTGGAGTAGAATCTGGATTAGCATACCAGCAAGTTCGTATCGACCTTTTCAGAGATTATGATTCAATGGATATGGACCCAATTATTTCAGCAGCACTTAATACATATTCAGATGAGTGTACTGCCAGAAATGAGTTTGGTAATGTTCTTAAAATTCATCACGAAGATGATAATGTAAAACAAATACTTGAAAATCTTTTTTACGATATTCTTAATATAGAACACAACCTTTGGATGTGGACTCGTAATTTGGTGAAGTATGGTGATTTTTATTTACAATTGGAAATGGCAGAGGGATTGGGAATTATAAATGTACTCCCAATGTCTACTTACGAAATGAGTAGAATTGAAGGATTTGACCCAATGAATCCACAGAGAGTTAAGTTTGTATACGCACCTTATCAAAATCCATACAATGCGGTAGGACAAACTGCAAAGAAAGAATATGAAAACTATGAGGTTGCACACTTTCGTTTGAATGGTGACGCGAATTTCCTCCCGTATGGTAAATCAATGATAGAGGGAGCAAGAAGAGTTTGGAAACAATTATCTCTTATGGAAGATGCTATGTTGATTCATAGAGTAATGAGAGCACCTGAAAAGAGAATATTTAAAATTGATGTTGGTAACATTCCACCAAATGAAGTGGATAACTACATGCAGAAAATTATCAACAATTCTAAAAAAGTTCCATTTATTGATGAGAGAACAGGCGAATATAATTTAAAATATAATATGCAAAACCTTATTGAAGATTACTATATGCCAGTTCGTGGTAGTGATAGTGGTACATCAATTGATACTTTAAAAGGTTTAGAATATAATATGATTGATGATATTAATTATCTTAAAGGTAAAATGTTGGCAGCACTTCAAATACCAAAAGCATTTTTGGGATATGAAGAAGAAACAAATGGTAAAGCAACGTTAGCCGGAATGGATGTTCGTTTTGCAAAAACTATTGAAAGAATTCAAAGAATAATGATTTCTGAATTAACAAAGATTGCAATAGTTCACCTATATGCACAGGGTATTAAAGATGAAAAATTAACATCATTTACTTTAGAATTGACAATTCCATCTAAAATATACGAACAAGAAAAAGTTGAATTATATAACTCAAAGGTTCAGTTAATTCAACAAATGCAACAAACTAAAATGTTTTCTAAACCTTGGATGTATGAAGCTATTATGGGAATGGCTAAAGATGAACAAGATGATATGACATTGCAAGTATTAGAAGATGTAAAACAACAATTCCGTTTAACATCAATTGAAACTCAAGGTGTAGACCCGGCAAAAGAAACCGGAACAGAAGGACCTACAAATGTAGAAGAAGAAATTGCAAAAATAAAAGCAGAGTTAGAAGAAGATGGTGTAGGTAGACCTAAAGATTCCGTAAGATATGGTAAAGATGACCATCCGGAGGGTAGAGACCCGTTGGGAATTAAAACTCTTAAACAAAAAGAAGGTTCTGTTCAATACAAACCAAGAAAAAATTCATATTTTGAAGTATTTAAAGATATGAATGGTGGAAAAAAGAAGATTTTGACAGAGAATTTGGATA
>Ga0315909_10003114_pt1 | contig 20515 bp, 33 predicted proteins | sample LakEriMetagenome_11_FD_203527 | JGI IMG/M metagenome (GOLD analysis project Ga0315909, IMG submission 203527) | Freshwater fungal communities from buoy surface, Lake Erie, Ohio, United States - Buoy 2 MA125 | ecosystem: Environmental > Aquatic > Freshwater > Lake | place: USA: Lake Erie, Ohio... | reverse complement strand
GTGAAGCACTTACTTACTCAGAGAGATCAAATAATGATTTCTTAACAGATGCTTTAAAAGCACAATTTAAAACTGATGGTGAAGCAAGTGCAAGAATCGCACGCCATCAACAGGAAATGGCAATTGAAAAGCGTGCAGTTGGTACATCCAATTTTGCAGGCCTTGTCGTGCCACAATACCTTGTTGATCTATACGCACCATTAGCACGCGCCGGCCGCCCATTCGCGGATGCCGCACGCAAGCATCAACTACCAACCCAGGGTATGTCAGTAGTTATCTCTAAGATCAATACTGGTACAACCACTGCTTATCAAACATCTCAGAACACTGCCGCAGTATCACAAGATATTGCTGACAACACCTTAACTGTAAATGTAAACACAATTGCAGGCCAACAATCAGTATCTAAGCAAGCATTACTACGCGGATACAACATTGAGGGAATTGTTCTAGGTGATTTGATCCGTGATTATCACACCAAGTTAGATAACTCACTTCTAAATGGATCAGGCTCAAACGGCCAGCCATTAGGACTTCTAAATATGACAACTGGAGTTCTAGTAACTTACACCGCTACAACCGGTACAGTTGCAGGTTTATATCCAAAGATTGCTGATGCAATTCAACAAATCCAAAGCAATATCTATGTAAATCCAAATGCAGTAATCATGCACCCACGCAGATTAGGCATGCTATTGGCTGGAGTAGATAGTCAGAACAGGCCATTGATTGTGCCACAAGCGTACAATCCAATGAACGCAATGGGTACAGGTAACGGCACACCTACTTATGGTAACTCAGGTTACTCAATTCTAGGATTGCCAATTATCGTTGATGCTAACATTGCAACAAATCAAGGCGCAGGCACAAATCAAGACACAATCTTTGTTGTTGATTTGAATGAAGCCCATCTATGGGAAGAGGCCGCCGCACCAACCTATGTTACATTTGAAGAGCCATCAGGCAAGGTTGCAATCAATATCGTTCTATTCGGTATGTCAGCATTTACCGCAGAGCGTTATCCAAAAGCAATCGCACAAATTAACGGCACAGGTTTAGCAACACCAAGTTTCTAAACCAATAAGTTTCCAGGCCGCTACCCTTCCAGTGGCCTGGATTCTAACTATGATCGGTATTTAATGAATGGAGTTTGTCTAATGTCCCAGGGCAGTACAGGATTTGGATACCGATCATGGCTATAACAAATGGATATGCAACATTAACTCAAATCAAGGCCTACATGTCTATATCAGATAACACTGATAATGACTTGTTAGAAGATTTGATTGAATCAGCATCAAGATCAATTGATCGGATTGCTAATAGAAGATTTTATTTAGATGCAACAGCATCAGCGCGGCTTTATCGCGCTTACTCAGATATTTTTGTTTATATAGATGATCTTGGTACTACATCAAGTTTGGTAGTTGCAACAGATAGCAATGGCAATGGTACATACTCAAAAATTTTAACTTTAAATCAAGATTATATTTTAGACCCATTAACCGCACCATCTTTAGGCCGGCCATATACTCAATTAACTATGGTATCTAATACCGAAACCTGGCCAATATTTCCAGGGCTAACACAAAATGGATTACGCCCAGGTGTGCAAGTAACCGCAAGATGGGGTTGGCCGTCAGTGCCGGATGATATAAATATGGCCTGTTTAATTCTTACCGCCGATCTATACAAGCGTAAAGATGCGCCAGGTGGAATATTAGGATTAGGTGATTTAGGCGTTGTCAGAATGTCGCCATTAGGCAGAGATGTAACTGCAATGGTTAGGGCATACAAAAAAGAAGTGGTTGCATGAACCCAAGTACAGTTAGAGATAATTTAAAAACTGCACTGCAAGCAATAACCAATATGCGTGTATTTGATTATGTTCCTGATTCTACAAACATACCAACAAATAACGCCTTTGCAATAGTTGGCCAATTATCTATGAATTATGACTATACATTAAACCGGGGCTTTGATTCCGCATCATGTCAGATCATTGTTGTAGTTGGTAGAATGAGTGAAAGAAATGGGCAGGAAAGATTGGATGGGCTACTTGCTTCATCCGGTTCAACTTCAATTAAAGCCGCCGTTGAAGTTGATAAAACTTTAGGTGGTGCTGTACAAACGCTCAGGGTTGTGTCTGCATCCCCGGGAACAATAACATCCGCTAATATTGACTACCTAAGTTATCAATATTCAGTAGAGTTGATAGGTTAGTAAGAGAGGAAAAACTATGGCCATATTTATGGGTAATAAAGTTGCCGTGATTGTAGGTACAACTACCATTACTGATCATGTCAGCACTGTAAGCCTTGCACGCGAAATTGATCAGGTTGAGATCACTGCCATGAACGATAATTTACAGAACATGATCGGTGGGATTGAACGCCCAACGCTAAATCTTGAACTGTACAATGATTTTGCATCAGCATCAGTGAACTCATTATTTGAAGATGCGTTAGGCACTAAACTGAATATCAAATTGATACCAGTGTCAGGTACAGTAACCGCAACAAATCCAAGTTATACAATGTCATGCCTTATCACATCATGGACACCTGTAAATGGTGCTGTTGATGCGGTAGCAAGCGTATCTGTATCACTGCCGGTAACTGCATTAACAAAATCAACTAGCGCGTAATAAGAAAAGGGTGGGACAATGCACAAAATTGAAATTGTTAAAAAAGATGGTAAGAAAGTAACCTATGATCTTACGCCATCCGCAAAGGTGGCATTTGAATCCGAATTTAAAACTGGATGGCGTAAGCGACTAGGCGAACTACAAATGGAATCGGATTTGTGGTGGTTTGCCTGGAGAATAGAAAAAGATTTAGGTAAAACCGATCTAGCCTTTGGTGATGATTATATCAATCAATATTCAGATGTTGATTTGGTTTACGATTCAAAAAATGGATAGACCGCCACGGCCAAATTTACGAGATCGCATCCGTGGCGGTAAGTACCGGTATTAGCCCTAAAGATTTATTAGAGGTTGATCCAGCGATTTATTCAGCAATTAAAGCCATCTTGCAAGAACGCCATTACAACAACAAGAAGGCAACAGTTAGGCGGAAATAATGATTAAACCAAGATATGCAGAACTTCCTGGCCGAACTAGATTATTGGCATCAGTGCCTTCTGTATATGTTGAAAATTTAGATGAACTTCTTGCAAAGATGAAAAAGGTTGATCCTGATTTACAAAAAGAATTTAGGCGTGGCTTAAGTCAGGCAGTAAAGCCTGTAGCGAAATTAGCACAAAGTTTTGTACCACATTCACCATTTCCAGGATGGCGTGATGTTGAACCAAACTATCCACCACAATGGGGATGGGCTAATGATAATGCACATAGGGGTAGAACAATTGGCGAGAATAAAAGAAGCCGTTGGAAATGGTCGCAAACAGAAGTAATACGCGGCATAAGAGTAAGTACCGCTAAAAGTAAAGTACAAAGAATTAAAGGTATTACTTATGGAGTAACTGCATTAGCCATAGTAAATAAATCTGTACCAGGTATAATTTATGAGTTAGCAGGTTTTGGATCATCACGCTCACGCAGTAGAACTAGGCGCGTAAGCCGTAACCCAAATGCCAGTGAATCATTTATTGGTAAATTAGAAGGCACTGCCAATAGTAGTGCTTACAAAGAAAAAAGATTGATTTATAGGGCATCACAACAATTAGGTGGCCAAGTAAATGATAATCTATACGGCGTGCTTAAAAAATATCTAGGCAAAGAATTTAGGGGTTAAACATGGCGTTAAGTCAATATGTTGCGATTAACTTCCTTACCAAATTTGATAAAAAGGGTTTAGAGCGTGCCACAAAAGAGTTAAAAGGTTTTGACAAGGTAGTTGCAACTGGATCATTTAGATTAAGGGCTTTTGCTAAGGCCGGTGGAATTGCGGCGGCGGCAGGTATGGCTTTGTTTGCCAAACGCACAATTGATGCCGCTTTAGCCCAGGAAAGATTAGACAAACAATTACAGTTATCTTTAAGAAGTATTGGTCAAGAGTTTGAGTTGCCTGGCGTTAGAAATTTTATAGCCGATTTACAACGCGCAACCAATATTACAGAAGATCAGTTAGTACCGGCATTACGCCAATTGATTGCACAAACCGGAGATTTACAATCATCCCAGGTTTTACTAAGCAAGGCATTAGACATATCAGCCGGTTCAGGCGCAGATTTAGATAGTGTTTTAAATGCTATAAATAAAGCCGCTATTGGCAATTACGCATCTATTGGAAAATTAGGCGTTGGATTTTCAGCCGCAGAAGCCAAATCAATGGGCTTTGTAAAGTTAATGCAAAGTTTAGATAAATATGCAGGTTCGGCAGAAGAACAGACTAAAACTTTTGCAGGTCAATTACAATCATTTAAAATTAGCGCAGGCGAAGCCACTGAAACTTTAGGACAGGGATTTTTAACTGCCGCTTCAATTATTGCAACCGGATCAGATGAGTTAGATGTTTTTGGTCTTAAATTAGAAAAAGCGGCAACTACGGCTTCTGATTTAGCAGTGGGTTTGAGTTTAGAATTTGCAAAAGAAGGATTGGGTGCTTATTTAGATTTAGCACAAATTGGGTTAGAAGGATTAGTTGGCGATTCAAATGCTTTACAAAGAATTCAAAAACAAGGAAATAAATTAACAGAAGAACGCATATTAAAAGAAAAAGGTTTGTATGGTTTGTCCGGTTCTGTTTTAAGTGAATTAGAAAAACAGGGTAAAACCACAAAACGCCAACTTACATACAGCGAAATATTGAAAAAAATTCAGGCTGATATTTTGGCTAGGGAAAAAGCGACAACTAAAGAAAAAAGAGCGCAACAGGAATTAGAAAAAAAGAAGGCTGAATTATCAGCCATGTTTGATCTAGATCGTATTAACCTACAAGCGGCGTTAAGCCGTAAGTTATCTGCCGAAGATGAGTTGCGTGTAAAGATATTACAAAAATTGGCAGATGGCACTAAATCCGCCGTTGATGAAGCACAACGCTACGCTGATGTGTTAAAGGTAATTGAAGATGGTCAAATCACCACTGGCGAAATTGAAATGTTATCTCAAAAGTGGGGCATAAGTACAACTGCCGTAAGATTATATTTAGAACAATTGTTGAAGTCTAATGATGAATTACGCAAAATGTTAGGTTTAATGGATGAACTTAAAAACAAACAATTAGAGTTATTAAGAGCGCAGGTTCAAACCAGCATTTCCCAAATTAGGCCACAAATGAACCAATTACAAGAAATTATTTTGCGTGCTAATGTACAAGAATCTTTAACAAAAGCCGCACCTGCCGTACAAGGATTGAAAGATATATTAGCCGGGATTCCTAGAATGGCAGATGGTGGTATTGTAAATCAACCTACCTTAGCCTTAATTGGTGAAGCCGGATCAGAAGCGGTAGTGCCATTAGATCGCATGGGTGGAATGGGTACTACTGTAAATGTTAATGTAGCCGGATCAGTTATATCAGAGGGTCAATTACAATCTGTAATTCAGGATGCTTTGTATAACTTAAACCGATCAGGTGCGGTAACTCAATTAACTAACTTAGGAAGATAATGCCAGCCGCAATATTTAGGGCTGAGATTGATTTCTCAGGCGGTGCTTCATTTGATCCCGCACTGGTACTAGATGATCCTTCAACACCATTAGATGCTGCAGTATTAGGTACAGCCGCCGCAGAAGTAGTTAATATAACAAACTTTGTAACTCAATGTTATATTAAGCGTGCATTTAATAGATCATCAGATTCTTTCACTGGTGGTACTGCACGCATTACCTTTGTTGATGAAACAGGTGAGTTTAATCCGGCTAATACAAGTTCAAGTTTGTTTGGCAAAATTAAACCTATGCGTAAGATTCGCTTTACGGCAGAGTATTTAGGTGTTACATATAACTTAGGTTCTATGTATGTACAAGAATGGAATTACCAAAGCCCTACTGGATTTGATCCAGCCTATGTAACTTTGTCATGCGTAGATGGATTCCAATTATTAAACTTAACTACGATTACATCAGTGAGTGGTGGCACTGCCGGACAAACTACCGCACAAAGAATTACAACTTTGTTGGATGCCGGTGAATGGCCAGGCGGTATGCGCGACATATCTACAACCACAACCACAACAGTACAGGCAGATGCCGGTAGTTCAAGATCATTACTGGCCGCGTGCCAAGAAGTTGAAGCCACTGATTTAGGTTCTTTTTATATGGATCAACGCGGCTATGCAAAGTTCTTATCACGCACTGACATTATTACCGCATCAGGTGGCACGGCAACAGCCTTTAGTGATGTACCAGGATCAGGTGATGTTACCTATCAGGCAGTGGAATTTGATATTTCAGATTATCAGATGATCAATAAAGTAACAGTTACCCCAACTGGATTGACCGGGCAAACTGCCAGCGATACGGCAAGCATTGATGATTACTTTCAGCATAGCCGGGTAAGAAGCGGCATTATGCAAACAGAAGCGGATGCGCTAAATCAGGCACAAATGATTATTGCAAGCCGAAAAGAGCAAGGCGTAGATTTACAGTTAAACTCATTAACAGTTGATGCCTTTGGTGAGGATGATTCTAGCCGGGTGGTAGCCGCTTTAAATTTAGATGTATTTGATCCAATAGAAGTAACTCAAACCTTACCTGCCGGCAATGTGGTTACAGATAGCGTAATAACAGGCCTTACCTATCAAATCACCCCTAAATCTTTTTTGGTAACTTTTACTTGCGCTCAGCCCTTTGCATCAGGTTTATTGCTAGACTCTGTTGTTGATGGAATTTTAGATGAAGATTCATTGGCCTATTAGGAGATTATAGATGGCAACCTTTTCAGTTGGTCAGGTATTAACGGCGGCTCAGATGAACTCTATCGCCAACCTTTCAGTTAGAGCAGTTACAAGTACATCAGATACATTGGTTTTAACTGATGCAGATAACAAACTTATTACATATTCAAATACTGGTACAACAACAATCACTATACCGCCATTCACAGATGTAGCAATAACAACAGGATCAGTAATAAATATTATTAAAATTGGTGCGGCTGGAACTGTATCTATTGTGCAAGGATCAGGTGTAACAATCGCTTCTACTGGTACAACATCTACTAATCCAACAATAACAAAAACATTTGGTGCGGTATCTTGCATTAAAGTAAGTACAGATAGTTGGTATGTGGTTGGTAGGGTTGCCGAATAAATAATGAATATTTTAGGGATATTAACACAACCATCTGCCGTAGCATTGCCACAAGTTATTGATTATTTAGTTGTTGCTGGTGGTGGTGGCGGTGGTTCTGCCAATTTTAATGGTAATGCAACTTCAGGCGGCGGTGGTGCTGGCGGTTTAAGAAGCACTGTAACCGCAACAGGTGGCGGTGGAACACTTGAAAGTGCTTTAACTTTAACAACTGCAACAAATTACACAGTAACTGTTGGTGCTGGTGGTGCTGGTTCGCCAGCACAAGGCAGTAATGCTAGTAATGGTGTCAATTCTGTTTTTTCTACAATTACTTCAACTGGTGGCGGTTATGGGTCAACACGTGAAGCAAGTGGTATAAATAGTGCGGCCAATTCTGGTGGTTCAGGTGGTGGTGGTGGTAATGGCCTTAATGGTGCAGCGGGTACAGCCAATCAAGGTTTTGCAGGCGGTAATTCAGATAGCGGTGGTAATTCAGGTGCTGGCGGTGGTGGCGCTGGTGGCGCTGGTGGTACTGCAGGCATTAACGTTGCTGGTGTTGCTGGTCTAGGTCTTGCTGTTGCAATTACTGGTTCATCTGTAACTTATGCAACTGGAGGTCGTGGTCGTCAATCAAATGCTGTTGATGGAACTGCTAATCTTGGTATTGGTGGAGATGGTGGAAATACTGTAGGAACTCCAACCAGAGGTGGTAATGGTGGTTCAGGTGTTGTAATTTTAAGATACCCTGGCACTTTTACAATTAGCAATCCTGGTGGTGGTTTAACTCTTTCTACTGCTACAAGTGGATCATACAAAGTTACAACAGTTACAGCAGGAACTGGGAATGTGAGTTTTACATAATGGCACATTACGCTTTTTTAAATGAAAATAACATTGTTACCGAAGTTATAGTAGGTATTGATGAAACTGAGTTAATAGAAGGATTGCACCCTGAAATTTGGTATGGCAATTTCAGAGGTCAAACTTGTAAAAGAACTTCATACAATAATAGAATTAGAAAACAATACGCAGGCATTGGTTATAAATATGACATAGATTCAGATGTATTTATTTCACCACAACCTTATACATCATGGTCATTAGATAATAACTTTGATTGGCAACCCCCAACACCTATGCCAAAAGAAGGCAAGTGGTATTGGGATGAAAAAAATGAGCAGTGGCAACCATTAGAGAACTAACTAGCCCTAACGGATGGCCGGCTAGTGAGGATCGCAAGGCATTAGGCATTGAAACCTTTACAGTGCCAGGCACAAAGATTAGGTTTGCATGTGCCAAAGCCGTTGCACCAATCCTGGTAAGTTTTGCTAAAGATTTCCATGAGTTAGTTGAGCCAATAGATCAAGGCCAACTAGATGATTGGGGTTATGCCTTTAGGCAAACCCGGGGATCAGATAGAATTTTAAGTAATCACGCATCCGGCACGGCCATAGATTTAAATGCAATTAAGCATCCTTTGGGCAAGTCAAATACATTTAATAAGGATCAGCGTAATACAATTAACCTACTCATAACTAAATATGGTTTGACCTGGGGCGGCAATTACAAACGGCGTAAAGATGATATGCACTTTGAGATTGCGTTAGATCAGAATGAAGTTAAACAAAAAATAAAAGAGTTAGGATTAAAATGAAGTTAGATAAAAAGAAAAAAGAAATTCTAAAGTCTTACCTAAGAAGCGTTGCCGCCGCATCTATTACAACTGCATTAGCGTTAATTGCAGATTGGAACGCTGAGTATGCAATTTTGGCTGGTGCTTTAGTCGCACCTTTGGCACGCTATTTTGATCCTAAAGATGACAAGTTTGGCATCAATAGTAAATGACCATGAATGACATCCTTGCATTAGCGGTATCAACTGTAACAATTGTTGGTTCGCTAGTGGCATCAGTGCGTTGGCTGACTAAACACTATCTAAGTGAGTTGAAGCCTGACAATAATGGCCGGCATAATCTAGAAGGCCGTGTATCACGCATTGAAGAAAAAATAGACACGCTATACGAAATCCTTATATCTAAGAAGTAAGTCAGCCTTATCCCCTACCCTATGGCCATGAAGATGTGCGTGGTTGTACCCAGTAGGGGCAGGCCTGAAAATGCGGATCGCCTGGCCAAAGCCTTTATAGATACTAATACAGAAGCCGATCTTTATTTTGTAATTGATAATGATGATCCGAAATGGGATGAATATGCTAAAAACAAAAATCTACGATTACTACCTGCCGATAATAAAACAGGTGGTTGTGCTAATTCTCTTAATACCGGTGCGGTTTATCTTTTGGATTATTCTAACTATCCTTTATATGATTATTTTGTTTTCATGGGTGATGATCACTTACCTAGAACCCAAAACTGGGATCAAGCCTTTATTCAAGCGTTAGGCATTAACACCGGCATTGTTTATGGTGATGATTTATTGCAAGGCGCAAACCTGCCAACAGCCTTTGGCATGAGCCGGGATTTAGTAGTTGAGTTACAGGGCATGACATTCCCAGGTTGCGTACATTTATTTTTTGATAACTTTGTAAAGCAATTAGGTTTAGATTTAAACTACTTAAAGTATTTACCTGATGTAATTATTGAGCATCTACACCCAGTAGCAGGCAAGGCTGAGATGGATGAAGGATATGCCAGGGTTAATCAACCTAAGTGGTATGAAAAAGATTTACTAGCACTGCAACAATATTTAGCAAGCGCGGATTATGCAGAGTTAGTAAGAAAATATAGATGAACATACTTATCACTGGATCACATGGCTTTGTTGGCCGTGCCTTTAGGCGTGCATTACCTAACGCTAATTTAACTTTAGTTGATCTAAAAGCCGGTGTTGATTGTCGTAAATTTTTTCAATTAGAGAACAAGCAATACGATCTAGTAATCCATCTAGCCGCATTAGTTGGTGGCCGTATGATGATTGAAAATGAACCATTGGCTTTAGCCGTTGATCTTGCCATTGATGCTGAGTTTGCAACCTGGGCTATGCGTACAGAACAGCCTTATGTTGTGTACTTCTCATCATCAGCCGCTTACCCAATTGAGTTACAAACCCTGGCAAAGAAGAAGAAGTTAAAAGAGAAGGATATAAATTTCAACAAAATAGGTAAGCCGGATATGACCTATGGTTGGACAAAATTAACCGGTGAAATGCTTATGAATTACTTACGCGAAGAAGGCACAAAAGTATTAACCCTTAGACCATTTAGCGGATATGGCACTGATCAAGATTTAGACTATCCATTCCCATCAATCATTCAGCGTGCGATTATGAACGCTAACCCATTTAACATTTGGGGTAAGGCAACTACTACCCGGGACTTTATTCATATTGATGATGTAGTAGATGCAACCATTGAGATGGTTAAAAGTAACTGCAATCAGACCATCAACCTATGTACAGGTAGGCCTACAACATTTTTAGAGTTAGCCAAAATTGCAATGAAAACCCTGGGATATGAAAAGACATCAGCCAATAGATTCAAGATATTGACCGATAAACCGGCAGGCGTGCCTTACCGGGTAGGTGATCCAACCATGATGAGTGATTACTACACGCCAAAAATAACTTTAGAAGAAGGCGTTGAGCGAGCCATTCGTGGAATAGTTTGATCTAAAATTAGGCATACTATGGCTACTAAAAAACCCCGAAAAGTAACTAAGCGTAAACGGCGCACACCACGCAAGGCTGATGCGTTGAACAAATTAGAAAATCATTACATCACATTAAACGAAATGTACAGGGCGGCCAAAGCGGCCGGCTTTAGTAGTGATGTTGCATTTTGGTTAATAACAGAACCAGGTGCATCACTACCTGATTGGGTCAATCCAAACAATAAACCAACTGAGATCATTCCCCGAATTGATCCAACAGAAGATGAGGATGATGATTAAACGCGATAAAACATTTAACGCACGCTATTTAGTGGTGTCAGACTTACAAGTGCCATTTCAATTTACAGAAGCCGTAGTCAATCTAAAAAAGTTGGTTAAGGCTTTTAAGTTTGATTTAGTTCTTAATGTTGGTGATGAAATGGATTTTAATACCATAAGTAGATTTAGCGAAGGCCGGGCAGAATCCTTTATGCAAACCCTTAATGAAGATAGGGAAACCTGTAAAGATATTTTGTACGATTTAAAAACAGATGTAGTTAGTAGATCAAATCATTCAGATCGGTTATACAAAGCCATAGCCCGAATACCTGGGTTAATGGAATTACCTGAGTTGCAGTATGCAAAATTTATGGGCTTTGATGATCTAGGCATCCACTACGCAAAACAGCCTTATGCAATCCCTGGTACTAACTTTGTGCTTTGTCATGGGGATGAAGGGGTCATATCTAGGGCAGGCGGCGGTACGGCGTTGAACCTTAGTAAAAGGTGGGGTCGCTCAGTAGTGTCGGGGCATACTCATAGATTGGGCTACCAATGCCACTCAGAAGCCTTTAATGGCCATTTAGAGCGTGTTTTAGTGGGTATTGAGTGTGGTCATACATGCGACCTGAAAAAGATGGCTTATACGAAAGGCTACGCCCAATGGCAGGCTGGCGCAGTGATCATACATATCAAGCGTGGCAATGTAAGCGCGGAGATGATTCCGTTTAACGCTGATGGGTCATTCACGGCTATGGGTAAGGCCTTTGGGTGAGGTAGATCACACGACACACCACACTGGCCTATTGCATTTGTCAGTGGGGTAGTGTTTAATTGCATTTGTAAACGCAATTGACCTGAAGGGGGTTAATCAAATGAACGCAGTTTGGAATGAGTTAAACGAAGTAATAGCAAAAGGCAAATGCCGTAAATGTAAATATGTTCGTAATTATGATTGGTCAGATTCAGGTGTTTGTGCCGCACCTTGTGAAAATTGTGGCGCAGAATCTTATGATATTAAGTTGGTCAAATAATGAAACACACACTAATAATCAGAGGTAACCGCAAAGGTTATTTTGATGCAGGTTCATGTTCTTGCGGCGAATTTAATCAATATCTAACAAGAGTTACACGCCGTGGCGAAATTAGCGGTAACAGAGATTTTATTAAAAGAGAATTTGCAAAACACAAAGCGCAGGCAAAATAATGCTGACAACAATTGAAAGCGTATTACAAACCAAGATTGATTTTAGATATTTAAAAGATGAAGATCAATATATTGCATCAACATCAAATGTGTTAGGTGAGTTCACATCATTTGGTAAAACACCTGATGATGCAGTGCGTAGATTAAAATCTAAATTGTTTGGTTTACTGGCTGAGTATGTACACAACCAAAAGGTGAACCACTAATGAAAATTACAAAGAATCAATTTGAAGGTTTAACGCAAGCCCAAATGGAATGGGCAACTGAATCAGATTGGCTAACTCAAAAGGATCGTTTTGAAGATTCAATTTGTTGGTCGCATCTGTTTATTTATTGGGTAGAAAATTATGCTTCAGCAATATTGGCTACTGAGTTTTTAAAGCAAAATAAATATGACTTCAGCATTTCATTTGATAACGCTGTTGGTCAGTATTGCTTTACAACCAACTATCGCGGATCGTGGGTTTACGCATGAACGCCTTAGCATATATTGAAAAAGGTTGGTTTGTGATGCCATTGAAGCCACAATCTAAAGAGCCATGTAAGTTCTTACGACATGGTTATCTTGATGCCAGTAACAAAAAGTCATTGGTTAAAAAGTGGTTTAAAGATGATCCTGATTTAAACATTGGATTAGCCATTGTGCAATCAAACCTAGTTGTGTTGGATTTTGATATCCGCAATATCTCATCAAGAACCTTATGGGAACAGTATCGCCGGATGTGCGTTACATCTAATACCCATACAGTTAAAACAGATAATGGTTTTCACTTCTATTATTTGGCTGATAAGAGTAAGCAATTTAAAGGCAAACTAATACCGGGTATAGATATTAAACATAAAGGTTATGTGGTGCTACCACCATCTATACACCCAAATGGTTCTATCTATCAGGTAATCAATGATGTTGATCCGGTGGAATTGCCGGCTGAATTAGAAATGGTGATGAGTTGGAATTAGTTAAATACGATAAACAATCCGGTGCTTATGTTGATGAAAAGCGTAAGCACTTTGTAAAGGCTTCCCTGATCCGCCAACACGCCAAAAAGGCTATTGGCGCTAGGCAGATCAGAGGAAGGCTATCAGCCAAAATGGTTGAAGCCTATTGGTTAGACAAGTTCAAGGAAGCGGTGAAATATGAACTATGAAGTGTTTGGATGGTTAGTAACAATTACATTGTTTGCATTGGTTGGGTTGATTCTTATGGCAACCTGGATCATTGCAGTAGAAAATGGCTACGACAAAGGATTTAAGAGTGGCTATAAACGCGGCAGTGCCGATACAAGACAATCAACTGTTAAGGTACAAAAATTTACAGTGAGTAATTATCCGACAAGCAACCATCCAGCGTTGCGTGCAAAGCAATTGCAAGAAGATAACGATTACTTAATGGAAAAGGTTGTAAGCCTTTGGGATAGGGAAAACAAATAATGAATATGAATGATTATGTTGATGTGGCTGAACGCATTGCACAACTAAAAGAGTTGTACCCGGAAGCATCATTGCAACCATATAACCCAAATAAACCTTATGAGATTGTGCAGGTGGCAGATAAAACTTATATTGTTTATACAGCCGCCTGTTATCGTGATCCACATGATGTAAGACCTGGTGTGGCATGTGCCTGGGAACAAATTCCAGGTAAAGGCATGACCGCCGGCAGTGAACTTATGATATGTGAAACCTCTGCATGGGGGCGAGCCATAGTCGCGGCCATGAAAACTGCAACTAAAAGGGTTGCATCTAAGCAAGAAGTTATAGCGGCTAAGAACAGGCAAACCTGGGCAGTTACGCCAACAGAATCTTTAGATGCAGAGTTACTATCTAGGACACCTGAGCCAACGCCTGTAACAAAGGCTATCTATGGTCAGCCTGGTAGCAAGTCGGCATTGATGGAAAGGATTATGCGCCATCAGTTTGAAGAAGAAAAAAAGCCTGATGCTGACCCAATACCAATGAGTTTAGAACAGGTAGTTGATGCAGTTGCATCAGATGTACCTGCAATTCAATATTGTGAACATGGTCAAATGGTTCTTAAAACCGGAATTGCAAAGGGTCGTGGCACGCCGTACTACGGATACACATGCCCTAAAGGATGCCCGGCTAAGTGGGCAACTATGAGTAAAGATGGCAAGTGGTTCTACCCTGGGGCAAGCAATGGGTGAATTACAAATCATTAGACCTGATGGCCTTAGATCAACATTTACTGATGATGGTGTTGTAAATGATTTTGTGCCAAATAGTTTGCGTTGTGTTTGGTGTGATGATCCTAGAGTTTTATCAGATGGTACTTGCACACAATGTATGCAGGTAGCAAGTGAGTAAATTTAATTATCACAAAGCAATGTTAGAGGGTCATGGCTACAACCTTTATGTAGCCGATCTTCTATCAAGTTTTGGTGTACCAGGCATTGAAGTACCTGAATTTTCAATGGCTAATAATCCTGATGAAGTCAGAGATAAAACTATGAATGAGAAGGATGTAATAGTTGATGGTTTGGTATTAGAGATTAAAAGCAGTAGCAGAATGTTTAGGGATGTTAATGATTTCCCACATAATCCCTTAATAGTAGATACTGTTAGTGGCTTTGATAGCAAGGTAGTTAAGCCGTTTGCTTATGTGATTATTAGTCAGATTACACATCATCTGTTTGCCATACCAGTGGCGACTAAGCCATCCTGGACAATCAGAACTTACCATGATGCTGATAGGAATCATCAAGATAGGTTCTATATGGTACAAAAGCGACATTGCAGGCCATTTGTAGAGATGGTTGATGTGTTACTGGAAAGAGCACATGAACGAACCAATCAGATGTAACCAGTGTGGTGCATGGATTATGAGAGATGATCCGTGCCTTACCTGTAAGTTGTTAGACAAAGCCAAACACGCCGGATATTGATCTAAATTTGAAAGTTGGTGTTTATGTTATATCTTTCATCCCAGGGGGCTAAGCGAAACTCAGTTATACAGGGTATTCAATTGCCATCTTCTCAGCCAATCCAGGCAACCAGCCGTGGGGGGGGTTTGGGGGGGGCATCACAAAATCTAGTTACCAGGGTATCCAATAAAAAACTAAAAACAGTTTTATTAGTTTTAATAATATTATTCATAAATACACAACACGCTTTTGGGTTACCCCACTATAAACCTAAACATTATAAGCAATACATAGTTACCGAAATAAACAACATAGATCAAGCCTATTGTTTAATAGATTTATACCACCATGAAAGCCGTTTTGACCCAAAGGCTAAGAATGGTAGTCATCATGGAATTCCACAGGGTAGATCAACATACCTAAAGAACGCATCAGGAATAGCCCAAATAAGTTGGGGCGTGCGTTATATTGGCCACCGGTATGGATGGGTTGATAAAGCCAATGGAATACCTAACGCATGTAAGGCATGGCAACATTTTCAGACGAAGGGATGGCATTGAAAGATACAGAGAAAATTACAATAGGCATTACATCACCTGGGTATGTAGTAACAGATTTCATGACCAGCATATTGGATGTTGCAAGATCACAAAAGCAATTAGGGCAGTTCATTAGCCTACAAGGATCAGGTGTTATTAGTAGGTTGCGTAATCAGATAGTTGCAACATTTCTAAATAAAACAACAGATGATTGGCTATTGCAGATAGATACAGATCAAAGGTTTACAGTAGATCATTTCAAGAAGTTAGTAGCGGCAGCCGATAAGGATGAACGGCCTATTGTGTCAGGTGTAGTACATGGTGGATGGGAAGTCGGTGAGTTGTACTTAGAACCAGTACCTTGCATATTCAAGATGGGTACTGACAACGGCTTATATGCAGTACATGACTATGAAGAAGATAGTGTGATTGAAGTAGATGCGGCTGGTACTGGCGCAATCATCATACATAGATCAGTATTTGAAAGGTTTGTTAAAGAAGCAGATCAAACACATCAGGGTGATAAGTGGTGCTTCTACCAGGATATGCCATTGCATCATGAATGGGTTGGTGAGGACTTGTTGTTCTGCATTAGGGCTAAGAGTTTTGGGTATAAACTATATGCACATACAGGCGTACAGATGGAACATCAACGCAAGATGTGGATAGGTGCTAAACAGCACAAAGACTTTGAACGCTTTAGGCGTGCAAGGCTACAGAGTGAGGAACAGATCAATGGCGATAATAACTAGCCAAGTAACAGTAACAGGTACAAGTCAATCAATCATCAGTGTTGATAATGTACAAAGAGATGTGCTGTTGCACGCTAAGCATGAAGTGTTTATAGGTAACAGTGGCGTTACATCAAGCAATGGTTATGTAATGGATAATGGTGATGAAGTTAGGTTGTCATTGCAAGAAGGTGAAGATTTGTGGGCTGTTACCAGTGGTGGATCAGGCACACTGCATGTTTTGGTTAGCAAGGTAGATTAAATCAAATGGCTGTTTTTTCCCATTTTGAGCGCGTCTGTAATACGCCGCCGTTCGCGTTTTCTCTCTCCCCGGCCGATCCAAAATTGTGCAGAAAAAAAACTAATTAAAAATGAAAACTTTAAAAAGTAGAAAATATAATGGAAATTATAAAAAAATTAGAGAAATGGTTTTGGCTCAAAAACCAAATTGTTTTTATTGTAAAAAGGTTGTCGCAACCACGCTAGACCATGAACCACCCATTGATTCCTTTCCGTCGCCGGAACTTTGGGTGGGTTCATTAAGACCAGCATGTTCAAGTTGTAACTATTCAAGGGGGGCTAAATATGGAAATGCAAAACGCAAAGCAATTAAAAATAGTCGCAAGTGGTAAACCTAAAAAGAAGTTAGGCCGCCACACCACCGCTATGGTTAAAGCCATTACCGGGCGCAATGATATTGATGCCGTTAAACGCGAGATGTTATTAGGCCTTGCACGCGCCTGGGATCGCATTGAAGAATCCGGTAAAGGTGGCCACACTATCCCATCCATATCTAAAGAGTTGCGTGAAATATGGGATTCATGTGCATTACCTGATGAGGATGATTTGTTTGAGTAAATCCTTATGTACGCCTAGATGGGCATCATTAAGAGATGAAGCAAGTGAAACAGATGGCGATAAATTAGCCCAGGTAGCACGCCTATTAGGTTTTGATTTGTTTGATTGGCAACGCTATGTAGCAGATGTAGGTTTAGAAAAAGATGCAACCGGGTTATACAAATATAGATCGGTATGTGCGCAGGTAGGTCGCCAAAACGGAAAAAGTAAACTTATTGAAACGCGTATTGCTTATGAGTTATTACAACCTAAAAGACATGTTGCCTATACAGCCCAGGATCGCAATATGGCTAAGAGTAAGTGGGAAGAACATTTATTAAGTTTTCAATTATCACCTAAGTTTGCTAAACGCATTGCTAGGGTATCTAGGGTTAATGGCAGTGAAAAGATATACATGCGTAATGGATCAACCTATGGAATTGTTACACCTAATGATAAAGGCGCACGCGGCCTTAGTTTAAATTTAATGGTTATTGATGAAGCATTAACTCATCCACTATCACTTATTGCTAATTTACAGCCAACTCTTGCAACTAAGCGCAATGGTCAGTTATGGATCTTATCTAATGCCGGTAGGCCTGGAGAATCTGAGTTATTAGAGCATTACCGGGAAATAGGCCATCGCGAAATAGCAGAACCACAAAACAAACTTGCATGGTTTGAATGGTGTCCTTCATCAGATGATTTTGATTATATGGATCAAGAGGTTTGGTATCAGGCTATACCTTCACTGCATGAAGAAAAAGGTGTATTGCTAGATGCAGTAAAAGAGGCGGCTACAACTAATAGCCCTGAGATATTTACAAAGGAATGGTTAAATGTTTGGCCGGCTAGAGATGCCGTACAGGTAATCAATACTGAATTATGGGATTCATTGGCTAGAACAGATATTGCAGTAGGCAATCAAATTGTGTTTGGTGTGGACATATCGCGTGAGCGCGATAAGGCTTCTATTGGCGCATCAGGCTTAGTAAGAGATTTTACGCCGGTTGAGTTGATTGAGTGTAAAGAAGGCACATCATGGGTATTGCCACGCTTAGTTGAGTTATGCAAGAGATATAACACAAAGGTGGTAATTGATACTGGATCACCGGCGGCATCACTTATAGCCGAACTGGAAAAAGAAAACATAGGTGTTATGTCTATCCACTTGCGTGATTACGCTATGGCATGTGGTTCATTCTATGATGCAGTACAGGCCAAAACTATATGCCACTTAGATGATCCCAATCTAAAGACAGCCATTATGGGTTCAACTAAACGGCCATTGGGTGATTCCTGGGCATGGAATCGCCAAAGCACAACTAACATCACGCCACTTGTAGCGGTTACGCTGGCACGCTATGGTGTGGTAACAAAAATAGAAGATCAGCCGGTTGCAAGGAGTAAAATATACTAATGAAATACATATCATCAGTTTTACAAATAATAGGTTCTTTAGTAATAGTTGCAGGTGTCGCAACAATTAACCCACTGATAGCGGTAATATTATCAGGTGCATTTTTAGTTTTATTTGGTATTGCTTTGGAAAACAGAGGTAAATAATGCTAGGCCGATTGCTTAAAAGACAAATTCAATCATCTATGGTTTATACATCTTCAGGCTATGTAGATTCTTTGGGTAGAGTTGGCCGATTCTTTGAAGGCAATTGGGCAGGTGCTTATGTAGATCAAAATACCGCTTTAGGTATTCCGGCAATCTATCGCGGTATAACTTTAATTAGTGATGCGATTGGTGCGCTTCCGCTTTGTGCATATCGTAATAAGCGTGAAGTATTACCAACACCACAAATTTTATTACGCCCAGTGCCTACTGAAACCCGAATGGAAACAATTAGCGCAATGGCGGCGGCTTTAATTATTCATGGTAATTATGTTGCAGTATTAGGTGAACCGGGTGCTAATGGATTACCTGATTCAATTTATCCGGTATCACCTGACCGCGTACAAGTAAGTACCGACAAAGGCAGAATAATTTACAAGATTGATGAGCGTACTTACGATCAATCAGAAATTATGCACATTAAAAATTTTACACTGCCAGGTGATTTAGTTGGTAAAGGTATATTGGCAGTTGCCAAGCAAGCATTAGGTAAAGAGATTGCAATCAATGAATACGCATCAAGATATTTTGATGGCGGTGTAAATCCAACGGCAGTTATTAAATCTGCAAACCCTGATCTTTCACAAGAAGAAGCGGATGCACTAAAGAGCGCATGGATGGCAATGTACTCATCACGCAATAGATCACCGGTAGTTATGAACTCATCAACTGATTTTGAAGTGTTAAGTTCTAATGCGGCTGAATCACAATTAGTAGAAGCACAAACAGCCGGGCTTACAGAAGCGGCAAACATTTTAGGTTTACCGCCTTACTTCTTAGGATCACCTAATTCAAGCCGTACTTATTCCAATGTCGTAGAAGAAAATTTACAATTGATTAAGTGGTCAATCCAGCCAATAGCCGAAAGAATAGAAGCGGCATTTTCTGATCTACTTGTCCGAGGTCAAACAGCCGGATTTAAATATGATTCATTATTAAAAACAGATACAGCAAGTAGATATAACGCTTATGCAACTGCCTTATCTAATGGCTTCTTATCTGTTGATGAAGTTAGAAATTATGAAAATCTTGATCCTATGGATTATGAAGAAGGGGATGAAGTAGAAGGCGTGGATGATTCATTACAAAGTGATGTAGTAGATACAGTAGAGGATGATAACTATGTCTGATGAAAAAATGGAAAATAGAAATTACTCAGTAAATTTAGAGTTGCGTGCTAATGGAGATGGCCGCACCATTTTTGGTATTGCCGTGCCTTACAACAAAGAACAGCGCATTACCAGCACCATGATTGAAGTATTTAGAAAAGGCGTGTTTGCAGAAGTTATTAAAGCACCGCACCGGGTCAAACTTCTTAGGGGTCATGGTGAAAACAATGTGCTAGGCCGTGCCACATTACTTAGGGAAACTGAAGAAGGCTTATATGCTGAATTTAAGATTTCAAAAACGCGTGAAGGTGATGAAGCGTTAGAGTTAGTCAAAGATGGTGCGTTAGATCAATTGTCAGTTGGATTTATGCCCATCAAGAATAAAAAACGCCCTGATGGGGTTATGGAAAGAATCAAAGCACATTTGGCTGAAGTATCACTTGTAACCTTTGGTGCTTATGGCGAACTGGCCAGCATTACAGGTATGCGTGATGGCCAAC
>Ga0315909_10003112_pt1 | contig 20517 bp, 16 predicted proteins | sample LakEriMetagenome_11_FD_203527 | JGI IMG/M metagenome (GOLD analysis project Ga0315909, IMG submission 203527) | Freshwater fungal communities from buoy surface, Lake Erie, Ohio, United States - Buoy 2 MA125 | ecosystem: Environmental > Aquatic > Freshwater > Lake | place: USA: Lake Erie, Ohio... | reverse complement strand
CCTTTCCCACGCCTGCCCGGCCATGACGAAGAAGTCGCCGATCTCCATCCGCATCCACACCGAGGCGAACAAGAACGACAGCGACACCTTTTCCATCCCGGTGAATCTCATCTACCAGCGCCGCCAGGCGTATCTCAGCAAGGTCGCGGACATCAGCGAGCGGATGATCGAAAGAATCCTCCCGTTCCCCGCGAAGGACGGCACATGGGGCTGCGTGATCAAGCTCAACCCGATGGGCCGCATCCGCCTCGAAAACATGAGCGGCACTCTCCGCGGTTCGGCGCTGGTGATCTTCGTCTCGACGGAGGCGAGCCGCCATCAGGTCGCGGACATGATCATTGACCGCGTCGTGACGGATGGCGTCATCACCATCCCGCGCGGTCTCACGGATATCGAAGTCACGCTGCTCCGGAAGGAGTTCAAGATCCTAGGCGAGGAGGTGAAGCAAAACTGGCGCGACAAGCCCAAGGACAAGCCACCGGAACTTCCGGGCGGGCGCTTCGAGACTCCGATCGATCGGAACGCCGTCTTCAATCCCATCTCCTCACAGGCACCCTCGCGCAACAGCCGGAACTCCGCGCTCGATCTCCAGCGGCTCCGGGACTGATGCCGTCGTCTCGCTACGCGACGACCGCACCCGCTCATCACCATCGCCGGCTGCCTCGTGCGCGCCGCGCTGCTGCCGCCGCTTTTCCTCGCCGCCGCAAAATGGCTGCCCGTCTCGCTCGACTTGAAACCCGTCCGCGCCGTGCAGGCCGCAATGCCCTGCGCGATGGTCCCCGTGCTCCTCTCGCGCCACTACCGCGGCGACACCGGCATCGCCGTGCAGATCGTCCTCGCGAGCACCGCCCTCGGCCTCCTCACGATCCCGCTCTGGCTGCGCATCGGCTTCGCGTGGCTCTGGCTGTGAACGAACGGGAGTGACGCGACTGCGCACCCGGAACTGCGGGCGTGGCTGTGATTGGTGATTGGTGAAAAGTGAATGGTGCCCTCACGCCATCTGCACCGTCTCCCGGGATTTGGGAAAGTGGGAGCATCCGAAAAAGTTCCCGCGCGGGCCGGTGCGGAGGACCAGCGGGATGCCGCACTTCGGGCACTGCGGCGCGGTAGGAAAAGCCGCCGCGTAGCGAGCGACAAAGGCGTTGCTGCGCAGCGTGGACGCTGCGAAAAAACGCGCCATGCCGACCTACCCCAGTCGCCGCCAGTTCACCGCGGTGCTCCTTGCTGCCGCTCCTGCGACGTTGCTCGCCGATGCCCCGCCCGCCGCGGGGAGGTAGCTGGATCTCCGCATCGGCGAGGGGTTCGAGGCTGGCGATGAGGACATCCGCGCAGTGCTTCGATCGGCGGGCGAAGCGCTCTGGAAACACTGCCCGAACACGCGTTGGGAGCTGCCGGGCTTCTTCATTTTTCACAGCAAGGAAAGCCCGAGCACCGCGTAGGATCATCGCGCCGACGGACGCGTGGCCATTGGGGTGACCACGAAGGGAAACTTCTGGTAGCAGTTTGTATTTCAGTTTTTGCACGAGTTCTGCCACGCGCTCGCCGGGCACTCGAACGACTGGAAAAAACGGTGGATCAAAGGACGCACGGCGAACCACTGGCTCTGAGGAATCTCTGTGCGAAATGGCGTCGCTCTTGGCGATGCATGCGATGGGCGAGACGTGGAAGACCGCGCCGCCATATCGCAATCGGAAATCGTACGCCGAGTCGCTCACGAAATACGCCGCGGACCGGATCGAGAAGGCAGATGCGGAATTGCCCACGGGCACCGCGTTCAAGGATTGGTTCCGTGCGAACGAAGCCGAGATGCGCGAGAAGTCCACGCTCCGTGAAAAGAACAATGTCGTGGCGATCCAGCTTCTGCCGATCTTCGAGACGCAGCCCTCTGGCTGGGAGGCGATCACCTTCATGAATCTCGCCTAACGCGATCCGGAAAAGTCGCTTGCCGCACATTTCGCCGACTGGCGCGAAGTCGCGCCGCCCGCGCAGCGAGAGTTCATCGGCAAAAACTGCGGCGGTGTTCGGTGTGGGATCGTAGCCGGAACGATTCGGTCGGATCGAAAAGTCCGCGGCTGGCGTCACCGCGATTGCGCCGAGGAAAGTCGTGAGCAGGCTCGACACTCCGTCGAGCGGCATCTGCGCGTCGTAGAGCAGGAAGCCGGTCGCGCCATTGTCGCACAGTTTTCCCTCGGCGGTGAGCATCGTGCGCACGAGCGAATTCCACGGGCGGACCGCGTGGAGCTGATCCTTCAGCGAGTCCTGGAAAGTGAAAGCCGGCACGCCCTTCCCGAAGGTGTCCTTCAGCCGCAGCATGTCGCCCATCCAATTGTACATGTGCATCGTGTAGCCCGGCGAATGGAGCAGCTTGTCCACGAGCTTCGCGCGCTTGTCCGGCGCCTTGTCCGCGAGGAAGGCCGCCGCCTCCTCCGCGGCCGGAATGCGGCCCACGGCGTCGAGGTAAACCTGAGAACGGCGATGAGATTTACCACGGATTACACAGATGCCACGGATGAAGAAGATTAACCCGGTGGATGGGCGAAAACCCGTTCACCCACGGGGTGAGTACCCATCGGCGGCAAGTCCCTTCCTATCCGTGCCATCCGTGTCATCCGTGGTTTCCATTCCCGCTTTTAGGTTAAATGCGCCGGACGTAATGCTCCTCCGTCGCGTTGCCGTTGAACTTCTGCTTGTTCGCAACCAGCGTCGAACCGATCAGGTAATCAATCTGATACGCCGCCTTCGTCACGTAGTCGTCCGCAAATGAATTCGCACGCACCCGCTTCATGTAATCCGCCGCGAACGCGCGATCCGCGGGCACGAGATTCATGAGAAGCATCTGCACCGTCCTCCCGTCGCGCGTCTGCACCGTGAGGATGTTCCCGTAGAGCGAGCAAATTGCGGCCTCGATTTTGTTCCCCTGCGGATCGCTCCACGTGCGCCACGGCGAAGGAAGCTCCGACTTCAGCGGAGCCTCGGGCTGCTCTTTCTTCACCGCCACGGGCTACGCCGTCGGTGCAGGCTGGTTCTTCTTGTTAGCTTTCGCCGCGGTGGCCGGGTGCGTCCAAGCGAGGACGGTGCAAGCTGCGATTGAGGCGGAGAGGACGAGACGTTTCATGGAGGCGGGGATTGTGCGCGAGGCTGACGGGAAACCTCACATACAAGGAGCAACGCCAACTTCGGGAATCACGGCGCAATTTTGCGCGATTGCGGCCTACGCAAAAATCTCCTGCACCACGCGCGACTTCTCCACGCCCGTCAGCCGCTGATCGAGCCCTTGGAATTTGAACGTCAGCTTTTCGTGATCCAGCCCGAGCGCGTGCAGCAGCGTGGCCTGCAGATCGTGGACGCCCACGCGGTTCACGACCGCCTTGTGTCCAATTTCGTCCGTCTCGCCGTAGTGGAAGCCGCCCTTCACGCCGCCGCCCGCGAGCCACACGGTGAACGCGTGCGGATTGTGATCGCGCCCCGGCTTGCCGCCCTTCTGCGATACGGGCAGCCGCCCGAATTCACCGCCCCACACGACGAGCGTGTCATTCAAAAGCCCGCGCTGTTCGAGATCCGCGAGCAGTGCGGCGACCGGCTGATCGGTCTCGGACGCGAACCCAGTGTGATTGCCCACGAGATCCGCGTGGCAGTCCCACGACTGCTGGTTGTCCATCCCACCGCTGTAAATCTGCACAAAGCGCACGCCGCGCTCGACCATCCGCCGCGCCATCATGCACTGCGAAGCGATGTGCGCGCAGTGCGGCTGGTCGAGACCGTAGAGCTTCTTCACATGCTCGGGTTCCTTCGACACGTCGAACGCCTCCGGCGCCGCGGTCTGCATGCGATACGCCAGCTCGAAGCTCTCGATGCGCGCAGAAAGTTCGCTCTCCACCGCGCTGCCGCCGAGCGACGCGCGGTTCAGCTTCGCGAGCAGATCGAGCTGCGCACGCTGCCCCTCGTCGGTGAGATTCGAGAGGCGTTTCAAATTATCAATCGGCTCGCCCTGCGGACGCAGCCATGTGCCCTGATACACGCTCGGCAAAAATCCCGCGCCCCAGTTCAGCGCAGTGCCCTTGGGAAGCCCGCGATTTTTCGGATCGCTCATCACGACAAACGCCGGCAGCGAATCGCTCACCGACCCGAGCCCATACGTGACCCACGAGCCGACACACGGAAAGCCCATGCGCGTCTCGCCCGTGTTCATCATGAAGAGCGCCGGCGAGTGGTTGTTCGACTTCGTCCAGCACGAGTGGATGAACGTCATCTTGTCCACATGCTGCGAGAGATGCGGAAAAAGCCCGCTCGTCCAAGTCCCGCTCTTACCGTGCTGCTGCCACTCGAACGGCGACTTCATCAGCGGCCCGACCGACCCGGGAAAAAATCCCGTCTTCGTGTCGAAACCCTCCAGCGGCTGCCCGTCGCGCTTCGCGAGTTCCGGCTTGTAGTCCCAAGTATCCACCTGGCTCGGCCCGCCATTCGTGAAGATCCAAATCACCGACTTCGCCCGAGCGCGCAGTGGCGGCGACTTCGGCGCAAGCGGATTCAGCGAAGCCGCACCCGCGCGATCGAGCAGCGACGCAAGCGCGAGCATTCCAAATCCGCCGCCTGCGCGCTGGAGAAGCTGGCGACGTGAGAGAGGGTTCCGGGAAGAGTTCATAGTCGGATGAAAGTGGGGGTGCGGCGTCCGCTACTGGGCATACGCGAAATCATTCAGCCCGAAAATCACCTGCGCAAAATCCGCGAGCGCGAGATGTGCGGCGTTCGGTTTTCCCTCAGCGGTGTAGCTCGCAGTCTGCGTCGCGACAAATGCGCGCGCCGACTCAGCTTCCTGCGCGCGCGGCGCACGGCCGAGCCCGATCAGATACGCACGCGCGATCCGCGCCTCGTCGCCCGTCTCCGTTTCCATGCGCGTCGCAAACGCCTCCGCCCACTCACGCACCTGCGGTCCGTTCATCAGCATCAGCGCCTGCGGTGCGACCGTCGTCGTCGGGCGCGAGCCCTGGCTCACGAGCGGCTCGGGCAGATCAAATGCCACCATCGAGCCGATGAGCTGGCTTCGCTTGATCGTGAAATAAATGCTCCGCCGTTTGCTGCGCTCGTCCTTCGTGCCGGGGCCAAACATCGTCGCATCCAGCACGCCGCCCACCGCGAGCATCGAGTCGCGCAAAGCCTCGCCTTCCAGCCGCTGCGGCACGCGGCGCGTGAAAGTGTCGTTCGCAGGATCCGACGCTTCCTTCGCCGCATCGCGCGCGCTGCCCTGCTGCCACGCGGTGCTCGTCATGATCAGCCTGTGCAGCGGCTTCAGCTTCCAGCCGCCGCGGATGAGTTCACCCGCGAGCCAGTCGAGCAGTTCGGGATTCGACGGCAGTGTGCCCGTTCGCCCGAAGTCATTCGGCGTCGCGACCAACCCGCGTCCGAAATGATGCTGCCACACGCGGTTCACGATCACGCGCGCCGCCAGCACACCCGCGCCCCGTTCGACATCTGTGATCCAGTTCGCCAGCGAACGCCTGCGCCCCGAAAACTGCGCACCCTGCTCCGGCTTCCACATCCATTGCTGAATCGCGTCCGCCGACGGCATGAGCACCTGCAAAAATCCCTGCGTGGCCAAACCATCCTTCATCTCCGTGTTGCCGCGCTTGAGCACATGCGTCTCCTCGAAAAAATTTGCGCCCTGCGAGTGCATCACCAGCGGCTTGTAGCCCTCCGCGCACACGAGCACCTTCGTCATGTTGGCAGGCTTCTTCGCAGCGAGTGCGGCGAGCTTCGTGTCGAGCTTGCGCCAGTCCGCATCGCGCCGCTTCCACCAGTCGAAAAGTGCGACGCGCTGCTTGTCGTCGAGCACCTTCTTTTTTTGCAACGCACCGAACGCCGCGATCACGGGCGCAGGCAGCGTCTCGCCATCGATCCGCGGCTCCGCATCCGCGATCACCGAGAGGCGCGGACGCCCGATGCCGTGCCGGGCATTCACCTCGAAATCGAGCGCCACGCGCAGCACCGCGCCGCCCTCGAAATCCACCGGCTGCGCAAACGTGAACACGGCCGAGTGATCCTTTCCAACCTGCGGGTCCACCGCCCATCCCGTCTTCGCATTCTCATCGAGCGACGACGCAATACTCAGGCTCGCCTTGTCCTGCTCGAAGTCCGCGACGGCCTTCGCGAGCTTCACCTCCGTCTCGTCACCGCCGGTCGCCTTCGCAAACACACGGATTTTGCTCAGCGCAAAATTGCCATTGTCCGCACGCCCTGGCCCGCCCTTTTTCATCGAAGGATGCGCGAGCGCATCGAGCCGCAGCCCCGTGATGCTCCGCATCGTCGTCTTCGCCGAAAAGGTGTAAGTGTCCTCGCCGCCGTTCTTGCCTTCCGCGAGATAGGAGCCGTCGTCGAGCCGCGTGAACGTCGCGCCCGCCTTCGACTTCGTGTCGCTCATCGTCAGCACGCTCCACGACGTGCCCTTCGGCATCTCCGCGCCCGCCGCGATCCATGCGTCGAATTTTCCGTGCAGCTCCTTCTCATGCTTCGCGAGATCCGCCGCGAGCGGTTCCCGCTGCGCCGTCCATTCGCGCAGCTTCGGCGCGTTCTTTTCCGAATCCAGATCCAGATCGATCACACTTCGCGTCGTCGTCGTGAACGTGCTCAGCATCCGGTAATAGTCGCGCGTCGGGATCGGATCGAATTTGTGATCGTGGCAGCGCGCGCAGCCGACGGTGAGCCCGAGGAACGCCGAACTCGTCGTCGAGAGCATGTCATCCATCGCATCGTAGCGCGTGCGCTCGACTTCGTTTGCCGTGATCTGCGTCGGAAAAACGCCCGCGCCGAGAAATCCCGTCGCCGTGAGCGCGAGCGGATCGCCCGGAGCAAACTCATCGCCCGCAAGCTGCCAGCGCACGAACTGGTCGTAAGGCATGTCGCCGTTCAGCGCCTTGATCACAAAGTCGCGAAAATGAAACGCACCCTGGCGATCATAGTCGTGCTCGAAGCCGCTCGATTCCGCAAAGCGCGCCACATCGAGCCAGTGCCGCGCCCACCGCTCACCGTAGCGCGGCGAGGCGAGCAGCTCGTCGGCGAGCTGCGACATCGCGGATTGCGGATTCGCCCTGAAGTCCTTTTCAAAAGCCACGATCTGCTCCGGCGTCGGTGGCACACCGTGCATCGTGAGAAATGCACGCCGCACAAGCGTCGCCGCATCCGCAGGCGCGGCGAGCGCGAACTTTTTCTCCGCAGCCTTCACGGCGAGGAACGCGTCAATGGGGTTAGTGCTCAGACTTGGCCGCTTCGACTGAGCACTGAGAACTGAGAACTGAGCACTCGGCACCGCCACTTTCGCCAGCGGCTGGAACGCCCACCACTGCCGGTCCTCCGCCGTCACCACGCTGCGATCCCGCGCAGGCTTGCGCCCCTCGATCAGCGGCTCCGCATAAGGCGCACCCAAATCAATCCACTCTGCAAATTTCGCAATCGCCGCATCGGGCAGCCGCGGCTTTTTCTCCGGCATGTGCGGCTCCTCTTCGTGGCGCAGCATCTTCATCACCTTGCTCTCCGCCGCGCTGAACGGCACCACCGCCACGCCATCCGCGCCGCCCTTCAGCAACCCTTCGCGCGTCACGAGATCGAGGTCGCCCTTCGTCTTCTCGCCACCGTGGCACTTCACGCAATGATCCTTCATCAGCGACGCGATCTCCTTCTGGAAAATCGCCAGCCCCTTCGTCATCCGCTCCGCATGATCCGGCGGTACTGGCGCTGCGCCCGCAGCAGCGGCGAGCATCGCACTCACAAACGAAGAGGTCTGTCGGAATTTCATGGCTTCACGGGTAGGCGCGCAAATTCGCTCCCGCCTTGCAAAGCTGCAAGCCCGTGGATGCTCCAGTAGTTCCCCTCCGCCGAGCCCGGCTGCGTGATGCGGATGAACTCCGACTCCCCGTGCGGATTCGTCAGCGTGGTGATGCCATCCTTCACCTTCACGGTACCGCGCCGGATCAGCCGCCCCACGGGCTCGGGCAAAAACACATTCCCGCGCAATTCCTCAGGCTGCCGGTCTCGGCGGAAAATCTCCTACCCGCACGACGCCGTGAAATGATTCACCGTTCCGTCGTCGCGATGCCGGCTCTTGCCGCCCTGCACGTCGAACAATCCCACCGCCGGCCACACCGTCATCCAAGTCTCATTCCACTGGCTCGGCACATTGATCGCGCCATACGCCACATGCGTCTGGAAATTCCACACGCCCTTTTCCCCGCCCGCATTCGAGAACCACGGCTTGCCGAAATCCTCCTGGCAAAGGCCCCACTGCCCGCCGTTCGGCGCAGTCGGTTCCTTCAGCGTCGCGCCCTTCGGATTCCACCGCAGGCGATACGCGTTGTAGGTCGTGTAGATCCAATTATCCATCGCCCAGACGAGCCCGCTCGGCTGGTGCTCCATGTTCTCCCCGCGCGGCCCGGCTCATGCACGTCAAGACCTCGCCGATCCATCACCACGGCACCGGAGTCTTCGCCGGGCTGCCGTCGCCCTTCGAGGCCACGCGCTATCATTCGCTCCTCGTGAATCGGGAGACATTTCCCGCGGTTCTCGAAATCACCGCGTGGACCGAGGAGCAGGAAATCATGGGCCTGCGCCATCGCGAACATCCGATCCACGGCGTGCAGTTCCACCCCGAGAGCATCCTCACACTCGAAGGGAAGAAGCTGCTGAAAAATTTCCTGAACCTCTGACAGCGACTACCGGAGATCCTCCGGCGCGTTCCAGTTTGTAAAAAACGGGGTTTCTTTCTCCGTGACCGAAAGAATCACCGCAAGTTGAGCCGACTCAAGTTTTCGGACGAAGGTTTCGAGTTTGAATTCCCCGGCGCGGAGGCATTCGTCGGCGATGGCCAGTGCGGTGCGGAGATAGATGCCTGCGAGCGGTTCGATATTTGTAGTCGCCGACGAAAGGAGGCGGGCGCTTTCACTTTCGGATTTCGGATTTCGGATTGCGGGTTGGGAATCAGCCCGCCGCCGTCGTCCGTCGGCGGCTACGGAGGGGATGATGCCCATCCCGGTGCGTTGCGATTCATCGAGGAGCGTGCGGAGAAATGTCGCGGTCATCGCGGGCATGTCCACGGCGAGGACGAGCAGGAAATCGCTCGTGCAGCGGCGCAGCGCCGTGGCGATCCCGCCGAGCGGGCCGCAGTCCGGGATTTCGTCGGCGAGAATTTCGACTCCGCAATCCGCATACGGGCCGTCGCTTTTTCCCGAGATGAAAAGCTCCGCGGGCTCCGTCGCACGGAGCACGGCGAGCTGGTGCTGCCAGAGCGGCTCGCCGTTCACGGGCAGCGCGGATTTGTCGCGGCCCATGCGCGAGGATTTTCCACCGGCGAGCAGCACTGCGGCGTGTGACATGAATTCCGTTTGAGCGCACGCGCGCGACGACGCAAGCTTTGCACCATGCGCATCCGCCACATCTTCATCAGCCCCGGCCATAATTTTGTGGGACACCACGGCAAGCCTCCAAGCGGGCACGCGACGCTCGATGTGCGCGAGGCGCGGATGCTCGCGGGGCGGGGGATCGAGGGCGACCGGTACCTCGACTTCAAGGACGACTACAAGGGGCAGGTCACGTTTTTCGAGTGGGAGGTGTATGAGCGGATGATCGAAAAATTCAGCGTGGTCGGAAAGGGGCCGGAGATTTTCCGGCGCAACATCATCACCGAGGGCGTGGATTTGAATTCGCTGATCGGCATCGAGTTTGAAGTCCAGGGCGTGCGTTTCCTCGGTACGCAGGAGAGCGCGCCGTGCCACTGGATGAATGAGGTTTTCGCCGAAGGCGCGGAGGAGGCACTGAAGGGGCACGGCGGGCTGCGCGCGAAAATCCTGTGCGATGGCGTGCTGCGCGTGGATGCGTGAAAGTGCTCAGTGCTCGGTGCTCAGTTCCAGGACCGATGTCACTTTCTGAGGACTGAGCACTGAGGACTGAGCACTCTCCACTGCCATTGCGCACTTGCTCCCCGCGCACACACACCCTCATCCTGCGCGCGATGAAACGCATCCTCTTCTCCCTCCTGTCGCTCGCCACCGCTGCTGTCGCCGGTGATTTCCAAGGCGCCCCCGGACTTCAGCTCTACAGCTTGCGCGACATTTTCCGGCCCGATCCCGCGGCGGCGCTCGATAAGACGAAGGCGCTCGGTTTCACCGAGGTGGAAACTTTCAACAACCCGACGCCTGTTCCCGCGGAGCTGCGGAAGTTGCTCGATGCGCGCGGGCTCAAGGCGGTGAGCGGGCACTTCGGATACGATTTGTTCGAGAAGGATCTGCCGAAGGTGATTGAATCCGCAAAGGCGCTCGGCATCGCGTATGTCGGCATCGCGTGGATTCCGCATGAGATCGCAAACTTCGGCATGGCGGATGCCACGAAAGCCGCGGAAAACTTCAACAAATGGGGCGCGGAACTCGCGAAGCACGGGCTGAAATTTTTCTACCACTGTCACGGCTACGAATTCAAAGCCGTGGCCGAGGGCGAAAAGAAAACCTTCATGGACGTGCTGATGGAAAAAACCGATGCGAAGACCGTCGCGTTCGAGATGGACATCTTCTGGGTCGTGCTGCCCGGCGCGGATCCCGTGCACTATCTCTCTACGTATCCCGGCCGCTGGCCGCTCGTGCATCTCAAGGACATGTCGAAAAAGGTGCGCCTCGGCGTGATGACCGGCAAGCTCTCCACGGAGTTCGACGTGACACTCGGCACCGGCCAGATGAACTGGCCCGCTATCCTCTCCGCCGCCGCGAAGTCCGGCGTGAAGCACTATTTCATCGAGGACGAGAGCCCCGCTGCGCTGACGCAGATCCCCGAGTCGCTGAAATATCTCCAGTCGCTGAAGTAGGCGCGCCATGGCGCTGTCCACATCGCCGCTGCTGCTGGATCGGGTTCCGTTCTGGCTCATTGCCGCGATCAATGTCGGCGCAAATTTTCTCTTCGGCGCGCTCTACCATTTCCTCGCCATCCACTGGCCGGAGCACGGCCTCGTGGCACCGACTGCCGGTGAGATCATCCACTGGTATGATTACCTCTACTTCTCTTTCGTCACGCAGGCGACGATCGGCTACGGCGATTACCAGCCGCTCGGCTTTTCGCGCCTCGTCGCGTGTGTGCAGGCGGCGGTCGGCATCGTGTCAGTCGGATTGCTCGTCGCGAAAATCACCACGACATCCATCTCGCGCTATAACCTTCTCCGCAAGGAGGCGTGCGACGACTGGGTGGACATCGTCCGCCAGCGTGACGGCCACGTCGAAGTCGGAATCCTCCATCTCGACTGGCGCAACGGCAGCTTGGAATTCACCGGGCACAACTACAGCCCGCTGGGCATCCTCGTGGACTCCTTCCATTCGCACCTGCTCGAGGACGACTGGCCGCGCAGCCTCACCTTCCGCTATACGAGCCACGACACCGGGCCCGATTACGCCGAGGGCTACCTCACGATCTGGATGCACGCGCCGAAAGGCGGACGCCCCACGGCATTCTCAGCGAGCGTGCGGGACAACATCAAACCCGACATCAAGCCCGTCATCCGCGGCTGGCGCGTCGAGCCCGAGGAGCGCGAGCTTCTGAGGAAAATCAACAAGCCGCACCACAACCGCGAGGTGATCGAATACTTCCTGAAAAAGTATCTCCCGCACCTCCCCGAAGTCCCCGGCCCCGGCCTGCCCGCGCCGTCTTTCCCGCCACGCGGAAAGGCCGACGCCGCGTGGCCGCGCGAATAACGTGGCCGCGCTTGTGAAAGCGCGGGCTGATCCTGCGTCGTGAGAAAAGAGTGCCTGCGCTTTTACAAGCGCAGCTACGAAGGCAGCAACTCGGCGACCATCGCCTTCTCTTCCTGCAGTTCCTTCACCGTCGCATCAATCTTCGAGCGGCTGAAATCATTCACCGGCACGCCCTGCACGACTTCCCATTCGCCGGGCACCGGCACGCGGATCGGGAAGCTGCAGATGATCCCTTTCTCGATGCCGTAGTCGCCGCGCGAGCAGACGGCCACGCTCGTCCATTCGTTCGACGCAGGCGGGCACAGGATCGAGCGCGCGGTGTCAATCGCCGCATTCGCCGCGCTCGCCGCGCTGCTCAGGCCGCGGGCCTTGATGATCGCCGCGCCGCGCTGCTGCACGGTGCTGATGAATTCGCCCTTCAGCCACGCCTCGTCTTTGATGACGTCCGGCGCAAAGCGCGTGCCGATTTTCGTGTTGTAGAAATCGGGATACATCGTTGAGCTGTGGTTGCCCCAGATGGCGAGGTTCGTCACCTCGGTCACGTCCACGCCCGCCTTCTTCGCGAGCTGCGTCTTGGCGCGATTTTCGTCGAGGCGCGTCATGGCAAACCAGCGATCCGCCGGCACGTCTTTCGCGTTGTTCATCGCGATCAGGCAGTTCGTATTGCACGGATTTCCGACCACGAGAATGCGGACATCCTTCGCCGCATTGGCCTGGATGGCCTTGCCCTGGCCGATGAAAATCTTGCCGTTGATGCCGAGCAGATCCTTGCGCTCCATGCCCTGCTTGCGCGGCACGCTGCCGACGAGCATCGCGAGATTCACGCCGCGGAATCCTTCATTCAGGTCCGCCGTCGCCACGATGCCCTTGAGCAGCGGGAACGCGCAGTCATCGAGTTCCATCACCACACCGCCGAGCGCGGGGAGTGCGGGTTCGATTTCGATGAGGTGCAAAATGACCGGCTGGTGCGGTCCGAAGATCGCGCCCGACGCGATGCGGGGCAGGAGTGAATAACCGATTTGGCCGGCGGCGCCGGTGACTGCGATGCGGATGGGTGGCTTCATAAAGAGTGGGCGCGAACGACAACACGCCGGTGAAATTTTGCAAGCGCCGGGACTGGAAAGTCCCGGCTACCAATGCTGCAACCGCCGCTGCCAGGTGCGCGGACGCGGCGTCGGTAGGCGGGGCTTTCCAGCCCCGGCACGCAGAGCGATCGGCCCAGTGTCGCTTCATTCCCCTCTTGTATCCGTGCGTGGTCGGGGTTGTCTTCGCATCCGATGTCACCCCGCATTTTTCTGCTGAACGTCCTGCTGTGCCCCGCGATCTCATTCGCCGACGATGTGCCGGCGGTGGGCGGCAAGCCGGGGCACTCGACACATGGCGAAGCGTTTGACGAGGGGCCGCGGCAGGCGGCGGTGCTGATGCGCGGGATGGGCAATGTGAGCTTTCCGATCACGGCGGCGAATGCCGACGCGCAGAAATTATTCGACCAGGGTATCGCGCAGCTCCATGGGTTTTGGTACTATGAGGCGGAGCGATCATTCCGGCAGGCGGCGAAGCTCGATGACACCGCACCGATGCCCTACGTGGGCATGGCGCTCGCGAACGTGAACAACGAGAAGCGCTCGGTGGAATTCATGAAGCAGGCGGTGTCGCGCCGCGCAAAGGCGACGCCGCGCGAGCAGCTCTACATTGACGGATACAGCGCGTATTTTTCCCCGGGAAAAAAGGACGACAAGAACGGTGATGCGAACAAGGCGCGGCGCACGGCGCTGGTGAAGGTGCTGGAAAAAATCGTGTTCGAGTTCCCCGACGACCTCGAGGCGAAGGCGTTCCTCGTTTTCCAAGTGTGGGACAACGCGCAGCACGGGATGCCCATCAGCAGCCACACGGCGCTGGCGGCGCTGGCGGGCGAGGTGCTCGCGAAGAATCCGATGCACCCCGGCGCGCATCATTATCTCATCCATCTTTGGAACCATCAGGACGACCGGCGCGCGCTGAAGAGCGCGGCGGTCGGCGGGCAGGCGGCGCCGGGCGTCGCGCACCTGTGGCACATGCCGGGGCACACATTCACGGCGTTGAAGCGCTACGGCGAGGCCGCGTGGCAGCAGGAGGCGTCGGCGCGCACGGACCACGCGTTCATGATCGAGACGCGGCTCATGCCCGAGCAGATCCACAACTACGCGCACAACAACGACTGGCTCGTGGAAAACCTCGGCTACATCGGCCGCGTGAGCGACGCGATCGATCTCGCGAAGAACATGATCGAGCTGCCGCGCATCGGCCCGCGCACCGCGACCGGCGGCAAGCCGTCGCACGGCGGATTCAAGATGGGACGCGACCGGCTTACCGCGGCGCTCATCGCGTGGGAGCGCTGGGACGAATTGCTCGCGCTCGATGGCGGCGCGTACATGCCGCCGCTCGACGACACGAACGAGGAGGCCGAACGTCTGCGCCTGACTGGCACCGCGGCATTCCTCACCGGCAACAAGGCGCTCGGCGAAGCGAAGACCGACGCCATCCGCACATGGCTCGAAAATGTGAAGGCCGAGCGCGCAAAAAAATCCGCCGAAGCCGAGGCCGCGGCAAAGAAGGCCAACAAGCCGGAGGACAAAATGGCGAAGGCGGTGACGGATGCGCAGGCGCCGTTCAAGGCGAAGATGGAGCCGTTCGAGAAGGCCGTCGCGGAGCTGGAATTTTTCCGCGCGCTCGCCGAGGGCCGCACCGACGACGCACGCAAACAGATCGGCACAGTCAAGAGCGCGGGCAAGGTCCGCCTCTCGCGCCTGAACGATCTCGCCGGCGACAGCACAAAGGCCGCGCAGATCGCGCGGGAGGCCGTGAAGGAAGGCAACGGCCAGGTGCTCCCGCTCGCAAACCTCGCCGACATCCTCTGGCGCAAGGGCTCCAATCGTGGTGCCGACAATCTCGTCGGCATCCTGAATTTTGCCGACATGATCTGGCGCGCGGGAAGCAGACAGGAGGCGCTCGACACGTTCCAAGAACTGCGCCCGCTCTGCGCGCAGGCCGATCTCGATCAGCCGGTCTTTCAGCGTCTGCGCGCGGTCGCGGATGAACTCAATCTCCCGGCCGACTGGCGTCCGAAACTCAACTGGCCAGCCGACAGCGGACAGCGCCCGGATATCGCGAGCCTCGGGCCCTTCCGCTGGCATCCCTACGCCGCGCCGGACTGGAGCCTGCCCGATCAGACCGGCGAGATGCGGCGCTTCAGCCAGTCGAAGGGCAAGCCGACGCTCATGATTTTTTACCTCGGCAGCGGCTGCTCACACTGCATCGAGCAGCTCAATGCCTTCGGCCCGATGACGAAGGAATATTCCGCCGCAGGCATCAGCCTCCTCGCCGTGAGCACGGAAAAATCGGATGAGCTGTTCAAGACATACGCGCTCGCGAAGGCCGCCGACGGATTCCCTTTCCCCATCCTCGCCGACGCGTCGCTCTCGACGTTCAAGGCGTACCGCGCATACGACGACTTCGAGACGATGCCGCTGCACGGCACGTTCCTGATTGATGCCGACGGCCTCGTGCGCTGGCAGGACATCTCGTATCAGCCGTTCACGAATGCGAAGTGGCTGCTCGCGGAATCGAAGCGCCTGCTCGCACTGCCGCGCGCGGTGACGGCAAAGGCACTGACATCCAATCTGCCGGCGCAGTGATGCTTTTCGTCAGACGTTGGATGTTTGACGATTGACGTTGAAGTCCCGGGCAGCGGAGCCGCAGAAATCAGGACGCGTGTGCGAAATCACACGGCGCCTGCGGCGGGCCAAACGTTCAACGTTCAACGCTCAACATTTAACGAGAGACAGCATGCTTTGATTTTTCCCTCCAACTCCAACCCCGCACCCCCATGAACCGCCGCACCTTCCTCGCCACCTCCGCACTCGCAGCAAGTGCCGTTTTTTCCCGCGCAGACGATGCGCCGAAGAAACGTCCGAAGCTCAAGAAGGCCGTGAACCTCGGCATGGCTGGCGGCGTAAAAGGCAGCGTGACGGACAAGTTCAAGGCGCTCCGCGATGCGGGCTTCGACGGCATCGAACTGAATCTTCCCGGCGAGCTGACGGTGGATCAGATCATCGAGGCGAAAAATGCGAGCGGGCTCGAAATCGCGGGAATCATCTGCACGCCGCACTGGAGATTCCCGCTCAGTTCGCCCGACCCGGCGAAACGCGAACGCACCGTGAACGGCCTTAACCTTGCGCTGAAACAGGGTGGCGAAATCGGCTGCAAGTGCGTGCTGCTCGTGCCGGGCACCGTCGAGAAGGATGTGACCTACGAGCAGTGCTGGACGCGCTCCATCGAGGGCATCAAGCGCTGCATCGAGACGGCGGAGAAGAGCAAGTGCGCCATCGCCGTCGAAAATGTCTGGAACCGATTCATCAACGAGCCGGTCGCGGCGAAGCGTTACCTTGAGGAGATTGGCAGCCCGTGGGTCGGCTGGCATTTCGATGTCGGCAACTGCGTCAATTTCGGCTGGCCCGAGCACTGGGTGCGGACGCTCGGGAAGCATGTCTTGAATCTTCACATCAAGGAATACAGCCGCAAGAAACGCGATGAGAAGGGGCCACACGCCGGCTTCGGCGTGGAGCTGATGGAGGGCGACAACGACTGGCCCTCGGTGATGAAGGCGATCGATGATATCGGCTACGAAGGCTACGGCATCCTCGAAGTCGGCGGCGGCGACGAGAAGCGGCTGAAATTTCTCGCCGAGCGGACGGACAAGATCTTTGCGAGCTGAAATGCTGCGGCGGCGATCAGAGGAAGAGCTTCCGGAACAGCCAAGGCAGGATGATCATCAGCACGATGATCCCGACTGCTGCGAAGGAGAATGTCGTTTGCATGATGCGGGAGTGAAAGCGCCGCCGGGCGGGGAGTCAACGTAGGCTGGGTGAACGACCGATGGCGGATATGGCGTCGTTACGCGCCCGCAAACTGCGGGTGCGAGCGGATTGCGTGCTCGAATGCGGCGTGTTCTTCCTTGGGAATGTCGGCGGGGAATTTTGCGGCGGAGCGCGTCCACCGTCCGAGCCAGTCGTGGGCGAGGAGTTCGTGATTGCGCGGTGAGTGGAGCGCGGCGGGCGTGAGTGCGATCGTGGTGTCGGTCTTGTCCACGGTGCTGCATCCGCGCGCGACTTGGAAGCCGGCGGCCAGGAGCGAGGCGCGGACGGGCGTGGAGCAGGTGTAGGTGAAAAGTTCGACCGCGCGATGCCCGCACGCGGTGAAGATTTTTCTGAAGGCGGCGAGCGTCCACAGTGACGCGTCGGTCTTGCTCGAAAACATGTCGAAAAAAATCAGGTCGGGCGGAGCGGGAGCCGCTGGGATTTTTTCCGGGAAGTCGCCGAGGACGAGCGTCCAGCTCAGGCCCGGATGATCCGATGATTGCCAGCGGCCGGCATCGAGGATTCCGCCGACGCCTGCGTGGCGGAGGTAGGTGAATTCGCGGTTGTGCAGGAAGGCGAGCTTCAGCGGATCGAGATCGTTTTCAAAGCTGACGACATGCATCGGGCGCACGCGCTCCGTCGAGGCGAGCGCCTCGTAGCAGAGGATCGCGGACATCGCGTTCGTCGCAGCACCGAGGCCGACATCCCAGATCACGAGCGGCGCTGCGGTGTCCGCATTTTCGTCCGCGGAAATGCGCAGGCGCGCGGCGAGATGGGACTGCTCGATGTAGAGCCGCTGGGCCTCCTCCATCGGCGGTGTGCGCGAGTGCATGATCTCGCCGGAGGAAATCTGCCGGATGCTCGCGAAACCTTGCGGAGCGAAATGCACGTCGTAGTTTCCGAGTTGGAACGCCATTTTTTTCCGACGAGGCTTCTGCTTGTGGATCGGGTGATCCGCGCAGGACTCGTGCAGGAAGGCGCGCTTCTCGTGGTAGAGCTCAAGGAAGCGGTTTTCAAAAATGCTCTGCCGGATCTCGCGCATGAGCTGGTGGTAAAAGTAGAGATTGTGCTGGCCGAGGAGCTGCCAGCCCAGGTGCTCGCCGCACTTCGTGAGGTGATGCAGGTAGGCTCGCGAGTAGCGCGCACAGGTCGGGCAGGTGCAGAGCGGATCGAGCGCGGCGTCGGAGAATTTGTACACGCTTCGGCGCAGTTGCAGAAATCCGCGCGACGTGAATGCGGCGCCGCGCTGCGCGACCTGCGTGGGGATGATGCAATCAAACATGTCCACGCCGCGGTGCACTGCCTCGAGGATGTCGAGCGGCGTGCCGACGCCCATGAGGTAGCGCGGGCGATCGTGCGGGAGAAGTTGTGCGGTGAGTTCGCAGGTGTCCTGGCGTTCGCTGCGGCTCTCGCCGACGGCGAGGCCGCCGATGGCGAATCCATCGAACGGCATCTCCGTGAGCCCCGCCGCGCTCTCTCGCCGCAGGTTCGGAAACAGCGCGCCTTGCACGATCGCAAAGATCGCCTGAGGAGAATCGCCCCGCGCCGCAAGACTGCGCGCGGCCCAGCGTTGCGTGATCTCGAGCGCGGCGCGTGCGGTGCTTTCATCGGCAGTCGAGGGGATGCACTGGTCGAGCGCCATCATGATGTCGCTGCCGATCGCGCGCTGGGTCTCGATGCTCACTTCGGGACTGAGCATGATGCGCTTTCCGTCGAGGTAGCTTTGGAAGCTCGCGCCTTCCTCAGTCATCGTGCGCTCCTGCGACATGGAGAAAATCTGAAACCCGCCGGAATCCGTGAGCACGGAATTTTTCCAGCTCATGAATCCGTGGATGCCGCCGGTGCGCCGGAAGACTTCCGGCCCCGGTCGCAGCAGGAGGTGGTACGTGTTCGCGAGCAGGATCTGCGAACCGGCATCCTCGAGCGACTGCGTGAGCTGGCCCTTCACCGTCGCCTGCGTGCCGACGGGCATGAAGATGGGCGTGCGAACTTCATTGTGCGCGGTGTGCAGGGTCGCCGCGCGCGCGTGTGTGCCCGTGGCGGTCGCCTCGACGCGGAATCTCAGCCTTGAGTTGCTCATCGGTGCAGTCCGCAAAATGTGGCGCGCGTGTGGAGTCGGAAGATCATCGGCGGACACCGATAGCAGACTCGCCGCCGTGCGCCACTGCCGGTCGTGGTGCGGACGCGATTGTCCACATGGCCCGCCAATCGGCGGGCAAGAGTGTCCGCCTCACCCCCTGCTCACGCTGCGGAGGCATGGCGGCCCGCGCCTTTAGCCGCATCCGCTGACACCACCGCCGCTGCCGCCGATGACGGAAAAGGAAAAGGTTGCCGCGCGGGCGGGCAAGGCGCGCAGGAATGCGGCGCGGGCCCTGATCGCTGCGAGTGAGAACGCGGCCTCGGGCGCTGACACCGAAAAGAAGGACGGAACGTCCGGCCTCAAAAAACGAGATCCGCAGGGCCTCACGATCGCAAGCGATGGCAAGCCGGGCAAGACCGAGCGCATGGCAGCGAAGGTTGATGCGATCATCTCGGAGCTTCCGGTGGGCCTTAAAAAGCAGGATCCGACCGAGGAGGTGCAGGGCAAATCCGCAATCGCGAAACTTGTTGCGAAGGCCGAGGAGATCCGGGATTCGCTTGCCGGAAAATCCGGGCAGGACGCGCAGGGCGGGCCTGCGCTAAAGCCGAAGCAAAACGTGAAGGAGAAGCTGCTCTCGGCGAAGGAATCCGTGCTCAAATTCGCGTCGGCGGTCATTGACAAAAAGGACGCTGACGGAGCGAAGACGGTGAGCGCGCTCGGCAAGCTTGGCGCGATCTCGACAGTCCTCGCGGACGTGACGGCGAAGCTCGTGCCGCTCGGTCCCACGCCGGCCGATGAAAAAAAGCCCGACGAAAGTTTTGGCAATGGCAACAAGGCGACGACCAAAAAGACGCCGCCAGGCTGAACGACCTCACGGTGGCACTCCGCAAGGCTTCGGCAGCGACGAAAGGCTCCTCTCTCGGCGCAGGTGTCGCCGCGATGAGCCTGCACACCCTCGTCGCGAGCCTCGGCGCGCAGTCCGCTTCCGAAGATGCGGAATCGTTTTCCGACCGGGCGGTTTCCGAACCGGACGAGCCAGCGGTGCTGAGGAAAAAAACCGTGCTGCGATCGCAGGCCGCGCCTGCGGAATTTCTCGGCGCGCTCGGCATCCGCCCGAGGAACACGGACGGCAGGAAGGGATCGGCGCCGCGCGTTGCAGAGCTGCCCGTGCTTGTACTCACGATTCGGAGCGACCGGCTTTTCCGATGGGACTCCGCAGAGCTGCGAAAGGGTGCCGAGCTAGCATTGCGCGAGGTGGCCAGCGTGCTGATCTGCCGTGCAAATCATCCGGTGATCGTCCGCGGCTGCGGCGACGGCTCGGGCGATTCTGGCGAGGATGCGGTGCTCGCCGTGCAGCGCGCCGAAGCCGTCCGAAACTGGCTCGTGGCCTACGGCTGCATCCCGGCGAAGAACACTTCAGTCACCGCATCCGTCCCCGAGGAGCCCGCGGCATCGGGAAAAAAACCGAAGGGCACCGCAGCCGAGTCGAATGCAGGCAAGGAGCGGAACGTGACCATCGTGCTGCCGCTGATTTCAGAATTTGCATCAGGCATCGCGGGGCAGTGAGATTTTTCTGCCGTCGCAGAAAGTCAGCGCGCACGCAGCGCGCGCCCCTGCGAAATCAAGGTGCCCGGCCGTGCCGCGTGCGTCCCGCGAGCGCGCGGTTCAGCGTGAGTTCGTCCGCGTGCTCGAGGCCGCCGCCCGCGGGCAGGCCCTGCGCGATGCGCGAGACGGTGACGGGAAAGGGCTGGAGCAGTTCCGCGATATAGTTTGCCGTCGCATCGCCCTCCACATCCGTGCCGAGCGCGAGGATGACTTCGGAAAAATG
>Ga0315909_10003111_pt1 | contig 20522 bp, 14 predicted proteins | sample LakEriMetagenome_11_FD_203527 | JGI IMG/M metagenome (GOLD analysis project Ga0315909, IMG submission 203527) | Freshwater fungal communities from buoy surface, Lake Erie, Ohio, United States - Buoy 2 MA125 | ecosystem: Environmental > Aquatic > Freshwater > Lake | place: USA: Lake Erie, Ohio... | reverse complement strand
CACACACGCCACACAAAAAACACTCTCCACACCACCCACCAACACCCACACAACCGCAACTATACAACCCACATACCTACCAACACACACACCACAACAACAGTACATAGCACACCAACAATACACACACCACCTCAACAACGCAACCCACACACCCACCAACAAACACACCACCCCAAAAATACAACTCACACACCCACCAACACACAAACTACGCTAACACCACACTCACCGCAACAACCACACACCCACCACAACAAAAACAACACACCCACCTCCAACATCCAACTGACACCCCCCCCACACACACACATACTCATCAACAATATATAACAACAACCCCACAACCACACAAACATAACCCACAACAACCACTTACACACCACCGTAACAACAAACACACACGCAACACCACCGCCACCGCCACCCACACCCACCGCGAACACCACCAACAACAAGTACAAACACCTCCCGCAACGCAACATTCACACCTTCGCCACCCAAACCTAACGCGGTTATCAGCACCTCCACCCACACGCACCGCGCGTACCACCCAGCCATCCACTACAACCATAATCACCAAAACAATTCACCATAACGCACCACTCGCACCTTTCACACTGCTGGGACCCACCTTGCGAAATCTGCCTGCATAAAGAAACCAAAGAGATAAAAAAAGCCCTTATAATACTGGTCGTATTATCCGTAAACTTTGTCTTCTTTGCTCTTTTGTGTGATGTTGTTTCCGTCCATGTTTTCTCATCTCGCCCGGTTGTCATCCCCACTATTTCCCTTTAGTTCACGAACACACAACACACAAACAACATATTAAACCCTGCATAAATAGCTTATATACATAGTTTGACCAGTGTAAATTAGAACAAACATCAAGGATAACTTTTTGAGCAAGGCCAAGGAAGGCCATGGCTTTGACGTCAAGCATGTCTTTGTCTCTTGCTTTTATTTGTGTTGCTTCTTCCCTCCTTCTCCTGCTGCTGCGCCCTTCTGTTTAACGGTCAAAAATAAAACAAACTCTACAAAAAAACGATCAAAGATCTTTTACCCTGTAACGCTTCTCTTCCTCTATCCTGGGTGCTGCACATCAGTGGATTCATTTCGAAACCCAGACACACTTGGTCAAAAAACTAAACACAGCTACACTACCTCAAACCCGGGTTCATGCTCATGACAACACAACACCCACGGGAAGGCAAATTGAGTAGGTCCTAACATACACTTCACTGTCACAACACGAATAAAAGCAAAACTGAATACGTCAGGCAAAAGGAAACACAAACAAATATGCACACACACACAACAGCCGGTTGCATGTTGTGTGCTTTATCTCTTCTTCGTTTCATTATGATGTATGTATACGTTTTTCTATTCCAGTTTCTTTTATCGTTTAGGCCTCTCTCGGGTTTCTTTGGTGTTTTGTTGTGTTGTATCTGCAAACGCTTCCCCACCATTCTACCTACCCAGATGCTTTATTTTTGTACCTTCTTTTTTTGTTTGTTTGTTGGAAGCAATTTTTATCTCAACGGTTTATCAAACGACACGAATCAATCCTCTCGCTCGTGCTCCTCCTCCATAATTTCGACCGTCTCCTCCGCTTCTACCGACACAATTGATCGTGCCTCTGTCCCTCTCTGAGGGAGGACTGCGAGGTAGTGCTTTGCCTCCAAAAGGCACACCAGGGGAAGGCACAGCGCCTGTGGCGTGTGGTGGCTGTTGCTGAGGAGTTGGCGAGTGGTGGGTGTGAAAATCAAAAGCTTGACGTTGAAAATGGCTCCCAAGGCGTGTGCCATGACCCCAGTGCAATACTGATGGCTAGACAAGAGGCCCACACAGGCCTGGAAAAAATCCGTCGCTGGCACCTCTTTACCCGCAACTTGGAGGATCGTCTCGTCCATCACCAGAGAAGAGACCGTCTGGAATACATTGTCGGAAAAGAAAAAGGGCTCTTTGGTCGCCCCAAATAACCACAGCAGCCACAACACCCCCCAGGTCCTCAGCTTGTCGGCTGAGTAAGGGCCCTTCCCGGTATAGAAATGCATCGCCACATTGAAGGCGTACAAGAAGCAACTCCCGTCTCCGAGAACGTCCTGGAAATACCATCCCCCTTTGTACCGGCCTTCGTAGTAAAGGCAAATCTGTTCCAAAACGCACGGCAATTCAGAGCCACCCATATCCTCGTCCGTCTCTGCACGGAGAGATGACAGACGAGAAGGCCTCGCCATTGTGATATCCAAGAGGGCCAACCGTCGGAAATGCTGGAAGCTCAGCTTTGTCAGTTGTAGTTGCAGATGAGAACGGAACCTGAGTTCGTCCTCTGCTTCGTTCCTGTTTACGGCTTTCTGCCAGGCGTTGAGATATTTGAGGATTATGCGTATGTCCTCTTCGTCTACTTTGTCGTTGCGGCGTACGATCTCCAGGAAACAGGAGATTGAGTCATCATCCTCGGCAGCGGGTCCTGTTGCAGGCTCGAGTTTACTGTCCGGGGAGCCGTTGACACACATATCCTTTCCTGTCGTGTCACGAGGAGAAGGACGTGGGGCCACAGCTTTGTCCGCACTCATTTTCATCTTGGCGGTCCCTGGTAGATAGCCAGCGGGGCTTTCATCGAGGTGAGAAAACCATTCATCCGATTCTGAGGTGCCACAAGGCAGGATGGAGCTCTCGTTTCGGTTGTCCTCCTCGCCAACATCCATTGAGGCCGAAGGAGGGTTGGCGGGGCTGTTTTCCAAGAGGTAATCAAACCCTTCGCTGCATTGACTTAGTTCCATCACGGACATCCCTTCATGTCAGAAGGCTGCAGTCTACAGACAGATCCCCCTGTCGAGGTTAATGTAAGAAAAAATATTGCTGGGGTTGAGGACCAGAAAGAGAAGGCACGGACAAATTCCCAACAAACAGCACAACCGCAACCCAAAATCGTAGTAGGGAAACGCCAAACAAACAGGGAGACATTATCTCTAAGAACCCATCTGGGAATGTCAAAATCGAAAAGTCTGAATGTCAGGGCGGTTGAGTGAGGTGCCCAAAGCACAACATACAGCGTGTACATGTGTGCGGTAGTGATTTTATCCCGTATATTTTTTTATCCTAGAAAGATTGAGCCAGAAGTAGCATATGTAGAAAAGCACAGACACCATATAAGATAAACATGAATATCAATCAAGCAAACTCAGTAATTAATTTGTACACATTTGTTCACCAAACAAAAAAGACTAAAATGTCAAAGCAAGGGCGGTGAAAAAAAAAACAGAACAAGCAAAAAAACAGAGCCTAAACGATGACCTTTATCTGGGGGCCCCACCTCGATTTTCATTCATTACCTTCTTCCATAAACCTAACCCTAACCCAACCCCTAAGTTTGCTTTGGGCTCCTAAAGTTTGTTGGCAATAAAATTAGTGACGAGAGGACAAACTGCACCCGGTCGTTTTTTGGAGGGGGTTGCCTATGACAAAAACAAAAGCCTGCCCTTGCTCTTTAGTGCTTCTTTATTTGTTTGTTTTCTCTCCTCACCCCGTCACATCCTGCACCACCACCTCTGAATCACACACACACACAGAGAGAGCCAAAGGAGCATAGCTTCTCACCGCCGTCACATCCGACCAACATCCAACCCAACCCGAGAATAAGGACAATGCCCTGCACCCGTCGTCGCCGATCGTCTCTTGATGCCAGGGCTCGACTGGAGAACCTCTATAGCATGGAAATTCTCAAGGGATGGACTATCAATGAGTTGAAACAGAAGCTGAAGGAGGTGGATCGCTTCTGTCCTCACACCAAGTACGACGAGGCGACCCTGCGCGCTCACGTGTACCAGTGGGCGAAAGACGAAGTGCAGAAGGAAGATGACTGGTATCTTAATCTTGTTTTGTTCGCCGATTGAGGGCAGTCAGCATAAGCACCTGCAATTGACTTGCAGAGAAGACAGGGGAACCGGATAGAAGAAGGACAACCGTACAACACAGCACACACGAGACACACAATCCTGACCCGACCAGACCCAAGAAGTGCGCCACCACATGTACACACGCTTTTATGAGGAGAGAGACCCTGCAGCAGCAGCTGTGTATTCATGTGTGGCCTCACTTTCCCAAAGAAAAGAAACAACAACACACCACTGGCCTCCTCATTGTTGTGGAGCTACTCCACGACATGCTCAGTCAGCCCCTTTGCCGTCTGTCACACACAACACGCAGATGAGAAGGAATAAGCAAAGGCAGATCGAGTCTTTATCTCATTGCTCGTTGGTGTGCTGTGTTTCTTTTTGGTTTTCAGTTCAGGAATTACACTGTATATGCAGGCCTCCTTCTAAGTTTTCATACATGTCGGAAAGTAATCTTGCTGGTTCTATGTCCTCGCGGTGTTTGTGCTACTGTAGTGTTTTTTTTTAATCCATATATATGTTGTTTCTCTTTTGTTGTTTCTTGCTTCTACCAGTAAATACATATAATGGCCCTGTCCGTCCTTCCACTTTCCTATTGTTGCTCCGCCCAGCAGCAAACACTTCCGTCGTTCCTCCACAGCCCTTAGATGTCCAATTGAAGGGCCTCCCTGATCTTGTCTCCCATCGCCTTATCCGGTGGAGTACTGCACCTGCCACAGCTCGTATAAAACACAAACAAAATAAACACAGCATGAACATTGAGGATCACCCCCTGGCCTCGGTCTTGAAAGTACGAGGAGTGTAACCACCCGAAAATGGCGTCGAGAGGCAAGGGCTCCACACCGTACTGCTTGCTTGTATCGGTCCCGAACAGACTGTGCCATGCTTCATAGTACCCCTGGCTGCGAGAGACAAGCTTGTGAAACAATCCAGGACGACAAGACCACAGCGTCATGGCGACGTTCATGAACAAGTCGGTATGCGATAATGCGCAACCGGCACGGCTCTGTCGAATGACGACCCCGGCCTTGTCCATCTGTGGCCCTCGGGCCGCATGAAAGCCAAAGCCAAGGTCACCGGCGTGGAAAGAGGTACGAAAAAGGTATCGGTGGTCGCGCAAATGGCATGCATCACAACTTCGCTTGTCTGTTTTCATCATCTGGACCAGTCCTCCAGGCCTCTGGACAGGGCAAGAGCTGGAGAGATGAGATGCTCCTCCGCATTTGATGCACTTTTTGTACATGATTCCTCCTTTCTTGTACTGCGGGCACGCGGCAAAGTATTCTCTCTGGGCACCCTCTCTCGGGCAATGCCTGGCTGACGAGGGGTTGCCAAATTTGCCCCATTTCCAGCTAGTACTAATCAAGCAAGGGACACAACAATCAAGTAATCCCCCTCCAGGTCCACCAGCCTCACAACACGCACTCTGGAGCAACTGCAGACAGAAATTCGTTCTCTCCACAGTGTACACGTGTGCGTTTGGCCGCAAAGGATTGAGCTTGGCTCGCTTCGCGTCTGGCGTCGGCAAGCCAGGAGGTGGAAGCCGACGCAGGGAGGGTGACCGAGTGGTGGAACTTGAACTAGTGACGGCGGCAGCAACAGCGGAAGAGGACAGAGGGAGAGGGGAAGGAGTTTTTAGACGTTGCGAGGGAGGCAGCACTCGCTGTTGTTGTTGATGTTGTTGCCGCTGCTGTAATTGTTGTTGTTGTTGATGTTGTTGCCGCTGCTGTAATTGTTGTTGTTGTTGTTGTTGTTGCTGCTGTTGCACGAATTGCTGCTGGCTGGCGGGGCGGCACGGAGCGACCAAAGTAGAAGTTGTCGTAGAGGTGGAAGCCACAGCATGTTGGGCTGGAGTGGCGGAACTTGTTGACGGAGGAGTAGCAACAGTGTTGATCTGTCTCTTGCATGCTGGTCGATACGGGGGAACACCAGGCGGTAAAACAGAGGTGGAGGCAGAGCCAGCAGAGGAGGTTGCTGTGAAGGAAGAAGGAGATTTTGTGGTGGCTGTCGAGGTGCTGGTTCCTGTCGTTGGTGGTGCTGGTGTAAGAGCGGAGCGAGAAGTCATCTGTGGAGAAAAGACACGAGCAGCGGCGGAAGCGGTCGATGCGACTGGTCTAGGCACACCGTGCGTCTGGACCACAGCGGCTTGTGCACCAGTCATCGTCGTCGTCTGTGTGTGTTGTTGGGCCAAGGTGTGTCTATGTGTTTGTGTGTGTGTGTGTGCAGAGTTGGAAGTCGGTGCATGCAAAGAAAGGTCATAAGATGCCTTCTTTACGAGTTTCTCACAAAAAGAACAAAGCGTGGACCCCGATGCCATGCAAGTCAAACCCACCCCCGCGCTGGCCGCTTGAAGTTGCAAGCGGAGACAATGTGTTGGTGCTCCTCCCACCTCCACGTCGTGGAGTAGGTCATAGACTGCAGACAGAGAATCCAACCGCATTTTGTGGTCCTCCACTGAGTCGTGGGGTTGTAATTCCTCCTCTGTTTCCTTCTCAATACGCCACTTCAGCTGCCCGAGGGCCAATGGACTCGTGAGGACAAGCCCGAGGCATGTAGCCGCAGGATCCTGTGGCGGCCGGCATCGTCCCAACATCTGCACCATTTCTTCAATCCCATATGGCCAATCTTGAATCAGGACCGCTCTCACGTCCGAGAAATCGACCCCCACACCTCCAGCGGGACTTGAGAAGAGCCATTGAAATCGTCCATCACCGTCCGTGGTACGGAACGTCTCCAGCGCGAAACGGCGCTCTTCTTCTGCCGTGATTTTCTCTTCTCCCTCTACACCTGAAATGCCCGTAAAAGTATTGACTTGTGCATAGTCGCCGCATTGCCAGCTGACCGTCTCGGCGAGCTGAAACAGAGTGGCCTTGTCCTTAAAGTACACTATGCCTCTGCCTTGTTTCCTGGTCGAGCCTTGGGCACTGAGATACTCTTTGCAGGCACGCTCAATATGGTGGACCAATATTCGGCCTTTCTCGTCCGCCCCAATGGAATTGCATACGACCTCGTAGCGCATATGAGGAGAAACGCTGGTGCCACGAAACACGCGCTGGAAGCGATTGTTTTCCAGTAAAAGCAGCGTGGACAAGCGGGTGGCAAGTGTCGGTGAGACGGTAGCCGAGACACACACAATGGGGCATCGAGGAGGAAAGACGTGCGGGGTCATCAAATCGTTCGGCCTAATGGAGGTGCCGTAACTGGAGAGCAAATGACTTTCGTCAAAGATGCACGAGTGAAGGCGCCCGACAGCCATAGCCCAGGCCATGAAGGTTTGAAATCGGTTGTCGGATGTGGTGTTCTCTTGCTGAACCACGATCAACCCTCCTGTGATCAGTTCGTGGTCCCTTTGCCACAACCGGACGAAATCGCCCCACCAGAACCCCGGCACCCCATACTCCTCCGCCCGTCGAAGTAAATCCTCCCTCAGCGCACGCAAAGGTAAGATAACAACAACAAACTTGGTCGCAGCAAGGAGTTTTGCAAGCATCAAAAAGAGGAAACTTTTCCCCAACCCCGTGCCCAAGACAAGCAACAGGCTTCTGTCGAGGTGGTACAGAGCCGAAAAGGCGTCGACTTGCTCCTTGTTCCTAAAGCGTGGTTGCCTCGTTTTTAGCATCGCCCCCATCACAGCCAGTACGCTTGTTTCTTCGACCAGGGAGAGACCGGCAGTGGAGGTAGCCGTTCTAGCTGAAAAAGAAGACGCCGGGGCCAAGAGAGGAGAAACAGTCGTCGACAGGGCCTGTGTGGCCGTGGTAGCTCCAGCGGAAAGCAGTGCCCGTGCTAGATCTGCCGGTACGTGAATCTTACCGTCGGCATCGACGGAAAAGGAAAGATTGGCACTATGGCTGTGGGATGAGGAGTCAAGAGAAAGGACCGGAGCTGCAGGACCTGAAGGAACCACGCTTTTGTTTCTAGCTGCGACAGCCCTCACGGCAACCGACTTTGCCGCATTCTCCATTCTTTGCTGCCTCAAAATAAAATCGCCTTCGTCACATTCAAAGAGAAGCTGGTATAACCTAGAAACCCGGACATAACTTGCCAATTCAGAAGGCGTCAAGGCCAGGCTTTCCGATCTACCGTAAGAGCGTTCACTGACGTAGGAGCTGTGGCCAGACTGCAGATCGGATACATTATCGTAGCTCTCGAGCTCAGCACCGGAGATTATTTGCTTGACCAGTTCTTTTGCCAGTTGCGGGAGATCACACAATTTCTGCTCCTTTTCCAACAGCCCAGGCAAAAATGATCTCGCCCACAGATTCACTCCCTGTCGCCACCCACTCACATTGACACCCGGAGCACCAATATATAAAGTAAAGCCTTCCTCGATACACGAGCGCACCTGATTATCAGATAAGCGCATGCCATTAGAGACATAGAGGGCATCTAGTTCGACCTCACTGCCTCTGAACTGCAGCAGGACATAATTATAAAGCGGTCTAAGACACGAGAGCACATCGATAGTGACGTCTGCAGCAAACAGATTGAGAGCCCTCGGGCGCAATCTTCTCACAGAGGCAACGGCATTCGGCTTACAGTGCTCTGGCACAATAACAACGGCCCCACATGGTAAGATCATTAATTGGTTGCGAGCGGTGGCTGTTCGACGGGTCTGAATCGAGGTGTGCTCACTGGCCCTCATCGGCATTCCTGAAGTCAAATGATTGAAGAAGAGAAGCTTCTTCATCAACGCATCAAATCGTTCCACCCAAAGACCAATCTCGTCGAGGCCAACCAGCTGCCCATCACGCGAAAGCCACCCTCCGTGGTGAGCAATGGATTCACCGAGTCGGGCAGCAGCACAGCGTAATTGTGTATTCTCCATATGCCTACAAAAACTGAACTCCACAATGGGGCTGTCTATGATGTCTTTCACTGCATATGGGGTCTCCGCGGGAGTGATTCCTGCAAGATGACGAGCCGAGTGCAGCTGCGCCTTTATCTCTGTAGGCACACCTTCCAGCAGCACTTCAAGATCCTCCAAAATCATGGCCTTGGTCGTGTTGATCCCTATGACCACTTCGTCGAAGTCCAAACGATTCTTACCACCCACATAGAGACGCCTCCCATCCGGAAAGGCTGAGTCTAGAATCAACCGAGGGATGGGCGTTGTGTCCTGACTTATTGTAGAAACAAATCTGCCGAAGCCGACATACTTCTTATATGGGCTGATGGTGAGAAGAGATTGGTCGACGAAACCATCAGCATCTAGGTAGACACGCATCGACAGGGCTTGTTGTAAAGGAATCTCCTGAGGCCAAGGTGGCAAAATGTGAAAGAACAATACTCCCTTTGCTGCGTACTTGAGAGCACTGACCACGGCGCCCACGTTTCCTAGATCAGCAAAGCCTGAGGCCCGTGCAAAAGACATACCCAGAACGGATCGCTCGATCGCGCAAGCGAGGGGTGGGGCGGCAAGAGAAAAAGAACGGAAGAAGAGACGGGAACCGAGCTGGTGAAAAGATCGCAAGAGAGGCTCTACGGTGGCATCCTTGATGTTGCAACTCTGAATGTCGGTGGTGTACCTCTGACCGTATTTCCCCTTGGTACCTGATACCTCAACCGCGCCGGGTTTAAAACTGGCATCTCTCTGCACACCCCACGTCAAGATACTGTCAACAAAGGCGTGGGCAGATTCAATCACATCACCATCGAGAGAAGCCAAAGACCCGAAAAACACATCAAGTTTTTGTTGACCTTTTTGATCAAAGGCCAGCGAGGGACGGATGTACTGTTGATAGCATGCCTGCCTCAAAACCGAAAGAATGGTCTTGGTCAACACCCCGGCATATCTCGTAGCTGTGGAACCCTCCACCGAGGCGAAGTGTTTCTTCCCTTTGGTCTCGAACCCGCTTTGTTGCACACCGCCAATAAGTCCTCTTAAGTCCAGATTCGCCTCCCGTTCGACACGCTTATTGATGCCTTCCTGCATGTAGAAATGGACGACTGCTTCTGTGACAATCTCCACGTTGGAGAACCCAGCAGCCGACCAGGCACACTCGCGTGGACCTCTCGTTACATCCGACAGGAGTTGAATATTGGTCTGTGTCTCTGACAATGACGACAACCATCCAATCTTACTCAAAATGAGGTCTGTATGCCGCTTGCTCGTTGGTTCAGCCAAAATTGCCACGTCGGATGTGGTTGTGGAGGAGGCTGCCGTTGGGGTGGTGAGGCTCAAAGGTGACAGCATGTGGCTCACCATTTTGGCTGCAAACGCTTTACAAGCATTGGAATTGTCGCCACTGGCAGCATTGTCTCCACCGATGGGTTGCATAACCGCTTGGTACGGGGGTTGCACATGCAAACGCGCCTTCGTGCCGTCGATATTACACGAATGGTGATCATTTAAGGCCTGGTAATTGCAGTTTATAATTGCCCCCTCTACCTTATACAACGCCAATCCATGGGCTTCTTTTGAATGCACTTGGCGAAGAGTTCGCGAAGAGGCGTAGACGAAGTGATGATGTGTACACAATCCGCATCTAACACCTCCTCGCAGGGGGAGGCCTTCCACTGGCAGACAAGCCTCGTCCGTTCCTGCCTCTTGCATCAGTTCGTCATATACCCGCCTGACAGAGGTCGGCGACGTCTCCTTGGGGTCTAGGCCAAACTCGGCGCACACCTTTTGGACTTCGGCAAGCGCGTTTGTTCTCGCTGCCTTGGGCAGCAACGTCGTATAGGCAGGGTGTGTCGAGGGAGCGAGGTGATCCTCGATTTCACCCGCTCCAAGAATCTTCTGACATTTTGCATGCAGGCAAATGAACACCTTATGCTTGCGATTGAATGTCAAGTTGCAGTCGCCTAGACTCTTACGGTGAAGCAACGCAGTGTCGCTGGGTGGCAAGGAAAAGACATCCTGGTGCAAGCCCAGTTCATGGGTGTGCGTGCGAGTGTCAAGAGATGTGGTCGGGTCGGCGGCATGCTCGACTGTCCCTTCTTCTTCTAACAGGTCGTCAGGGTGGGAAGCAGGGGAAGGGTGGGTTGCTTCCTGTGAAGGTTGTTCGTCAAGAAATGCAGCTTCCACCTCTTGGTCTTCTTCATCGGGCTCCCAACCGAGCGCGGGTTTTTGTACATCCGTGATGTTGGCCTGCGGCTGGCTGTGACGCTGGCTGTCGTTCCCATGGTTGGGTTGTGGCTGGTGGGGCTGCTCCTCCCTGGTTGGGGGGTGAGACCCCAGGGTCTCAGGGGGCCCAGCAGACGGAGAGGAGGGAGCAGACATGACAGGCTTGATCTGTGGTACGTGTTGGTGTGGGTCAGTGTGAGTGCATGTGGCGGGCTTGGGATGTTGAGAAGCAGCGGTGGAAAAACAAAAAAGGAAACAAAGAGCCCTGGTACACCACTTGACACAGGGTGCTGTACTGCAAGTTTGGTCGGTGCATGACTGAGTGACAGAGTGCAGAGCACAGATACACTGTTTAGAAGGCAGCTTAAGTTGCAGCAAAAAGACATACAGACAAAGATCCCCAAAGCAGAGGCAAGAAAAAACTAACAGACCCTTACCGTGAAGCACGTGGGGGGATTTATTTTCTGTGTCTTGTGATGCCTGTTGTTGTCAGTCCTTCCAGTTGGAGGCTTGGTTCTTGCCATTGGCAAAAAGAGGAGGCACAAAAAGCAAGCAGCAAAATAGGTAGTTGTAATCTGTGTGGTGGTATTCAGTCGAGGGTAAAAAAAGAAATGGAGAACGCAATTTAGGAAGGCATAATTTTTGGGAAATATGCGTTGTTTTGGCCATTGACAAAGTGTCCTTATTTTTGAGGATAACAGGACATGCTTTGGGAAGATGGTAAAATAAATCAAAAAGCAAAGAGGCAAATAAAATAAAATATAAAAAAAGAAGTGAGGAAAGGATACTAACTCGCAGAAGTTGAAGTTTGGTGGGGATGAGGTACGGGTTTTGATCAAAACCCGTACCTCAGTATCCTTCGTGACTCACCCTTGCTCTGTTGCTGAAGCTGTGTATGAATACTGTTGTTTCTACTTTCCCTTTTTCAAAGCCCTACAGGACGGCACACATACAGCGTGCTCTCAAGGTTTATTTCCTTCTTCACGAGTGTTTGGTTGTGTCTGTTTTTTTTTGGGGGCTTTTCTTTCGGTCGTTCTTCTCGCTGAAGTCGCCCAGCAACTCTTTCACCTAGCTGATCTCCATGCACCACATCCAAGCACACAAGCACACAAGCACACAAGCACAAGTACACACAAGCACACAAGTACACACAAGCACACGCATAATCACCATTATCCATGTCTGTTGAGGAAGGGGGGCTCACTCCCAACGGGAACGCTTTGCTCCATGCGACCTGTCGTAAAAGGTACAGTGTCATGAAGTACCTGCTGGACTTGGGGGTGGACGTGAACAGCGTGGACTCCGAGAATCAAACGGCGCTTCATTTTCTAGCTCGTCATCGTCATCATCCGGACACTGCCAAGTGCATTTCCCTCCTTTTCGAACACGGTGCTGATCTTAATATCAGAGAGTGCAATGGCATGACACCACTGATGGAAAGTGTGGTATACAAGAATATGGCCCCTATGGCTATGTTTCTTAAGTCTGGTCGCTGCAACTTGGAAATAAAAGCATATTGGACAAAATATACGGCGATCCTCCTTGCGGCTTGTGGCAAAAAATGGGACTTTGTCGAGCTTCTTTTGTCCCACCATGCCTCTCCCATCGCCAAGGACTATAGCGGTCAAAGTTTACTTGACCTTGCTACAAAAGGCCAAGCCCCTCTTCAAATTCTCCACCTTATTCAAGACACCCTCTTTGACCGTGAACGTCCCCGCCTCTTATATCGTGCAAGAACCATCAATAACGCCATGAAGATCGTCAATTCTCCCGTTCTGCGTAAGCGTTTGCCCCGTGTCGAAGTCTCGGCTGTTTCAGGCAATGAAGAGGTGTTGCATGCGGTGCTGCAATATACGCTGGGAATGAAGGAGGATGGTTCGCTGGGTGGAGGCATGTTGGAGGAGCATCTTGTGGTGTTGTGGGATATGCTGCTACCGGTGTGGGATGAGGAGAGAAACGGGGCGATGGTTTAAAAGAAAAAATAAAAAATGACTTGGACACAATGGACATCCCTTTTGTTGAAACATAACTGACATAAAAGAAAACACATAGGTGATAGAGTTCCTTGGCTGATGTGGAAAAAAAACATGAACTTACCAAAATCGCCTTCTAGTTTTTGTCCTTTTTGCCTTCTTTTTCACGTGTGATTTCCTGCGTCAATCTTCACCTTCGGATTCTGAGCTGCTGGACATTGATTCATCCGACATGGGTTCCCATCGTGCGATAGTTTTCGTCTGAGGCTGGGTTGTGCTTGATTGCACACCTGGCCCGACTGCAGCTGGCGGCGTGTCGTAGTCTTTTTCAACGTATTGAAAATAGTCTTCCTCGTCGCCCTCGCCGCTGTTGATCTCTTCTCCGTCAGTTGGACCTTGGTAGGTTGAAGGAGGCTGTGTTGTGAGGGGTCTGGGAGAGGTCCTTTGAGAGTATGTGTCTGGTCGTTGAGACGCTTGGTTTTCCTGGGTAGGAGAACTCGAGTCAGGGTTTTCCTCGTTACAGCCTAGGGGGAGACGTGGATAGACAGGGACCTGCATCGTCGCCAGAGCCTCAGCTACCTGGTCTGCTTGCCTGAGATCTGCATCACGGTAAGTTTGCTGGCAGTTTGACAAATGTTTTTGAACCATAAGCGTGTAATTATTGGTGAAATATCCACACCCATGCCGGGGACAGAGGAAGAAAGCAATCTTCCCCTCTGGAAACCCCTCGACCTCGACCAGCGCCAAACCCAAGTCCTTGTCTTGTAAGAGAAAGAAATAGTTGTGTAGGTGGGCATGGTGTCGAATAACAGTTGCACCATCTTTATACGCGTCCGTGACGGCGCAACCTTTCACTGCGCAATAGAACTGCGTGCCACAGCAACTGACACTCCTTTTTGGGTTGGGTTTTGGGTGATGAGTGCATAAGCAGACCCGGTCGTCAGAGCGTGAGGAGACCAAATGGAAAGGTAGGAGCGCTACTGAGAAAGAAAAATACACCTACCAGCCACATTGTACCCTCTTGTTCTCGTAGAGGAAGAAGTCTTGCCATGGTGCAAGATCGTTGAGAACGGAGTAAGCAGTTACTGAGGCATCAAATTTGAACATGCTCATGGTGGTATCAGGTTGTGGCTGCTGTTTTTGGAGAGGTAGAGAAAAAAGTCGGAGTGAACGACTACGACAAGAGTAGAATGTCGTAAGAGGAACCAGTGGTTGGAAAGGCTTGGTTGCTAATCGGACTTAATAAAGAGCCCCAGGAAGCCTGGAGTTGGAACTCATTTTTTCCCCTGTAGTCAAGTTGGTCTAATAGGTTGTGTGTTTTTTCTTTTTGCACTTTGTCGTTTTGTGTTTGTCGTTTTGAGAAGGATCACATCTGTTTGCTTCCGTTATCGTCTTGGGCCTGTTGTCTTTCGTTTTGGTTGTTTGTTTTGTTTGTGGTTTCGTATTTTTGTCTTTTTTTCTTGTCTGTTTTGTTTTGTTTATTGACTACACGTATCGTTTTTCCTCATTCTGGCCTTTTTCTTCTCGTTCTTTTTTTGTTGTTGTGAGAGGTTGTATCTATTCTTTTGAGTGACGTTTTGTTTGTTTGAGTATGATGCTGTTTTGTTTTGGGTTTTTCCTTTTTCTAGTCTGTACCACACACTACTGTAGGACATACACACACACACACACACACACACACGCACAAGGCAGCCAACAAGCATACAAACATAATGTAGAAGGTGTTCATGTAGAGGACATGGGGGGCCGGGGAAGGAAGAGGGAGGGACAAGGAAGGAGGAGGAAGAAGGAGGATTGGGACAGACAAGAACTTCCCGTATAGGTACTACGCCACCGGACTTTAACCCATTTGCTCCGGGAGAAAGCCGTCTGGGTCAAACTCCAAGTCGCGTAGCTCCTCCTCCTCTTTGCGGTGTGAGTACAAGCAACTGCGCAGGACTGAGTGGAGAAGTCGAAGATACCCACGATCAGTCTGAACATTGAATCCTCCTTCGGAACGCTCCATCGCATATCTCATCATCTGATCCGGAATGCTCTCTTTGCCCGGAGCACGGAGGTTGAGTAGACATTCAATCCTCGACACGACCGCGGGCGTGATTTCCCGACGATCGTGTGTCAAGCAGGGGAGCGACGACGACGAGCCTGATGAAGAAAAAGGGCACTCACCCGGAAGGCCAAGAAAATGCCAGAACGCATGGTGGGCGTCCCAGTGAAGAGGATCGCGCGTTTTGGTTGCAGCTTCGAACAACGCAGTAGGATTTTTGGAGAAATATGCCTGAAGCTGTTATGTGTTTGCGTTGTGTTGTGCCCGTGAGTGTTGAGGTTGTGTGTAAAATGAGAGATGAATGAAGGAAGAGGCTCCCCCCCCGGAGACAATCAGAGAAGACAGGCCGAAAGGGAAGGGTAAGTGGTAGGGCACAAGAAGGTCAGCACAAGAGAATAAACAAGAAGACGATGACTCACCTGATGGTGTAGTCGCATCAGGGGGAAGGGGTTGGCAGGTGAGGGTTGCAATGCGAGGTCGGACACGGTCTTAAAAGCGGCATCGACGCAGCTGTTGTGTTTGAGGTGTGAGTGTGTGTGTGTGTGAGTGTTTGTACGTGTTTGTGAGAATAGAAAGCCGGACATGCGGAACATGTTTTTAGAAATACCTTTTTATAAATGGCAGGTCTAAATGCTTCTCATCGGAGAGGCGGGCAAACAAATCCAAGGCAAAACCCTCCGGGATTTCGGCTCCGATGGGACACAAAATATGGGCAGCCTCATGAATCTCTGTCGCGATCAATGGGCCGTCACACAGCTCTTGATTCCCTCCACACGACGTGCTGTTCGTGTCAGCAGGAGATGGAAACGTGCCCTGTTCCCCTTTACCGCTGGTGGCAGCAGGAGGAGGCGCGCTGTCCGGCGGTGATGGCTTGCTCTTCTTAGGCGACGGGCGGAGGGTTGCAGAAGTGGCGGCTAGTGATGTTCGCTTCCTCGGGCTTGTGGCGCCCGCAGGAGACATGAGTACCGCCGCAGGGGCGCTTTCTTCCTCCTGTTCGCCTTGCGGTCCCTCCTCGTCACCGTCGTCGTCAAAGGTCGGTTCCTCGTCGTCACACACCCTACGCGAAGCCCTACTTCCGGCTCCGGTCTCCTTTTCTCCCCCGGCCTTCATCGTCGCCGGCCTGACATCTTCCCCTTCCGCAGGGGCCACGGGCGGGGTAGTGTCACCTGTCGCCCCTGTGCCGCCCGTGGCTCCGGTACCATCTGTCGCACCAGTGGCTATTGTGCCAGCTGTCACAGCAGTGGCGCCCGTGGTACCCGTGCCACCTGTTGCACCAGTCGCACCAGTGCCACCTGTGCCATCTGTCCCCCCTGTGCCGTCCGTAGCTCCGGTGCCATCTGTCGCACCAGTGCCGCCTGTGCCATCTGTCGCACCAGTGCCACCTGTGTCATCTGTCCCCCCTATGCCGTCCGTGGCTCCGGTGCCACCAGTCGCACCAGTGCCGCCTGTGCCATCTGTCGCACCAGTGCCACCTGTGCCATCTGTCGCCCCTGTGCCGTCCGTGGCTCCGGTGCCACCAGTCGCAGCAGTGGTTCCGGTGCCCTCTGTCGCACCAGTGCCACCTGTGCCATCTGTCGCCCCTGAGCCGTCCGTGGCTCCGATGCCACCAGTCACAGAAGTGGTTCCGGTGCCATCTGTCGCACCAGTGCCGCCCGTGGGCCCTGTCGCTCCTGTGCCGCCCATGGCCCCTGTAGCGCCTGCGCCTCCCGTGGCGCCTGTGCCACCTGTGCCATCTGTCGCCCCTGCGCCACCCGTGGCTCCGGTGCCACCAGTCGCAACAGTGCCGCCCTTCGTACCTGTGCCGCCTGTTGCACCAGTCGCACCGGTGGCGTCGGTGGCTCCGGTGCCACCAGTCGCAGCACTGGCTCCTGTGCCCTCTGTCGCCCCTGTGCCGCCATCCCCATCCCCACTCTGTCCCTCCTTTCGCTGCTCTGGCTCCTGGCCCAGCGGTGGTCCTTGCGCCGCAGCGGCGGCCAGCTGCTTGTTCTTCTTGCGCTGTTCGCCGGTCTGGTATTTTGGGTCGGCGGGATAGTGCTTCCTGGCGATGCGGGCGAGTTCTGTGTGTGTATTATGGTGGGTTGTGTGTTGCATGTTGGTCATCACTCAAAACGCACAGGGAAAAGGATGGCACCAAATACCAACTCTACAGACAAAACTACACGAACTATGCAGGCAATGACTTACCAGTCAAGAAGATCTTGTTTTTCCCCTTTTTGATTGAGAACTTGTAGAGGTCCATGAAGAGTGCGTATTGTTTTTTGAAGTCATCGGTCGCGTCTTGGGGGGGGGCACGGGGCTCTTTGGTGTGGGGTGGAAAGAGACGCCCGCACTGGGCCTTGGCTGGTCCCAGGTATGCATCTACGATCCTAGAATGATCGAAGTGATCCTGACTGAAGTGCGGAAAATTGCCGTTTGGACCAAAGAGACCCCTTTTATTAATGGTCGTGGGCACCCTCGTCGTGGGCACCCTCTTCCTCTTCTCCTTTGCCTCGGCGACTTTCTCCTTTAAGACAAGGCCAGCATACAGATGAGTATTCCTCATGAAGCCGACAGCGGTAGCAATCATCGATAAGACCGTACAGAAGGCAAGGGTTGTCGCTTTACTTGAGTCGTGCTGCTGAGGCGAGAGGATAGAGATGTAGTCATTGATGGCGTTTGCGAGGTGCTCCTTGAACTCTTCATCCGTGAGAAAGGACATCGTGGAGGAGGGTGCTATGTAGGCCGGGCGGTCAGCGGGAGGCAAAGGCAGAGGTATAAGGACTGTGTTGTCTTGCAGTGCCTGTGGGTGTGGTGTTGTGTGAAAGGTAGGCTGAGTGAGGAGTGAGAGAGTGGTTAAGTTGAGTTCAGAAGGGGGAAATTCAAATCGTTTTGGGGGAATGGGCGAGAGTGCGAGAGAGTGAAGTGAAAGCAGCAGCAGACAGCAGGCAAAGTAAATATACCAGACACACCGCCACACATGTGTGGTAAGAGATGTAAAGGTGCCGAGAGCGCACAGTATATCGAATGCGAAAGGCAAAGGCAAGAATAGACACAAGGGGCAGCAACAACCGAGGAAGGAGCAAAGAGGAGAGAAGAGAGACGAGAGGCTGAAGTACGGGTCTTGGGCAAAACCCAGACCTCTCGCCTACAAAACTTCAAGCAGCCTCTTCCTCCCTTTTGCTTTCCTCTTCTTCCTTTTTGAGATTGAGGCACACAAGACACACACATTTTTTTGTGCACCAAGCATTGCAGCGTCAATTTTATCCCTTCTGTGCCTTTATTTTTTACGGGGGAAGGAATAGAGATGTAGGCACCTTTTGTATATGCGTGTGCCCCCTCCTCTTCATGCGGGAGTAGAAGGAAGAGAGCAAGTGATTTTTTATTTTTTTTATTCGCCTGACCCAACCCTCACACCACTTACACATACACACACACACACACACAAAACACGTACATACACAGGAAAGTAGCACGTGCACTGGAAATACAAAGCATTGTCCCCTTTGCCGCGTCGCGTTGCAGTAAAACGATGGGCATGTAAGTACTCCCTCATCTTCCTCCGCCTCACCCTCCTTTCTTTTTTCATCGCTGATCGATCGCTATTGATCAGCACCCAGACACAGACACACACACACACACACACATACAGGGACACAGGCACAGAGGCCCTGCACCTCACACTCACCTCGTCGCCCTCTGCATCCACGGAAAAGCAAGGTGTGCACACCTCTCTCTGCCATTGCCGCACCCTGCTCCTCCTCCCTTCTCCCTTCCTCCTCCTTCCTCCTCCTTGGAATGAACCATCATCACCAACAAGCAACAAGCACAGAGGCATGTCTGCGTAGTGGCTGCAACAGCGAGAAGAAAGGCAAGTGAGGGAGGAAGGAGGCAAACGTAGTGCCCGGGATAGAAAGCAACAATAAAAAAGAGAGGGAGAGGGGTGTGTAGGTGTGTGTGAATTGGTGGGTGTAGTTGATGATGGTGGGGTGGTAGCATGTGTGTGTGAGCTGCAGCTTTTGCTCTTCTTGCTTTGCTTTCTTTTTTTCTTTTTTTCCTCTCTTCACATATCTCTCAATCTCTACGCCAATTACTTCCTCTCCTTTACTGTCCTTTTCCTCCTGGTGGGGGAGCTGCGATGTGGATGCCTTGGTGGGCGGGCTGGCGCGGGAATGTCTGTGCCCCTTTGTGCGAGCGCGTGTGGTTTCCCTGCTGCAAACCATGGCTGCTGCGATTTTTTATTGCGGCACGTGGGGCGGGTTGAGGCGGATGTGGTTGTGTGTGGAGGAGGGGGCTTGCCGCTTGGGTGGGAAAGGGATAAGGGAGGTAGCTTGCGAGCTGCCTCATTTTTCCTTTCCGCCTGTAGAGGGCGTTGCCGTGGGGGGATGTGCTGCTGCGTGCATGGGTTGCGTGTGTATGTGCGTGCATGCCCCGTGATGCGAATGAAGGAAGCGCAAGAGGACTACCGGCTTGTGGCGGTGACTTGGCGTCGTGGTGCTGTGGTGCTGCTGGTGGATGCCTTTGCGAAGGGAGCTGTTGCCTCCGCTGGTGGTGGGGGGATGTGGATGTGTCTGTGTGTGTGTGTGTGTGTGTGTGTGATGAGAGGGATGGGAAGAAATTCACATAAGGGAGGGGGGAGAAAAGGGTGCAAGCTTCACGAAGCGAAGGACAAGAAGCATAGGGGGACTGTCTATGCATGGTGGCTTTGTGTAATGTGTGGGGGCAACATGTATAAAATTGTCAGCAAGAGATAAAGTTCATATGGCTGTTTTAGATTTTCCAGAAAATTTGCTCTTCTTCCCTCTGGCTGCATCATCATTTACACACTCACCACAAACAAATAAATCACTTACACATACACACACACAGAGCACTCTTGTCAACATCCCTCGTCCTCTGTGGATGTGATTTTGCCTTTCCACCTCCCTCCGCCCTCCTCCCTTCGGACAAATTTCAATCATGCTGTGCCTCACACAGCAAAAAAAAATCCTGCAGACGCACAGGGAGATTAGGCAGCTGCAGGGCATGCAGGCTGTCAAAAAGGATGATAACAAGAGTACAAGAAAGGGTGCGTAGGCGTGTGTATGTGTGTGTGTGTGTGTGTGCAAAGCAAGAAGCACAAAAAGTATCCATCATGACACGAGCACCACAAGCTTTTCTTCCATCACATAAATTGCTGACCACAATTATACATACACACACACACACACACACACCACAAATCATAAAAAAAAATTGCGCCTGCGGCTGCGCCTGTGTTAGATACAAACACACACACACACACACACACACACACACACAAGGGGACAGTGGTGGGGGGGGAAGTGTGAGGATCCAGGAGGTGGGGGAGGAGAAAGAGACAGACACACATACACAGACATCCACACCCACAAACACACAACAACAACAAGAAAATAACACCTTCTCTCCTTCTTACGCACACACACACACACATACACACACAAATACACCGCGAGACAACCCCACCAAAAAATCAAAAACAGCATCAGCAACCTCTTCCGCCGCGTCTCTTCCTCCTCACAGTTAGGAAAAAAGCACACACA
>Ga0315909_10003110_pt1 | contig 20523 bp, 20 predicted proteins | sample LakEriMetagenome_11_FD_203527 | JGI IMG/M metagenome (GOLD analysis project Ga0315909, IMG submission 203527) | Freshwater fungal communities from buoy surface, Lake Erie, Ohio, United States - Buoy 2 MA125 | ecosystem: Environmental > Aquatic > Freshwater > Lake | place: USA: Lake Erie, Ohio... | reverse complement strand
AGGCAGCACCGCCGGAATGATCCGTATCGCTGTGCGTGATGATGAGACCATCGAGTTGACTGATACCGCGTGCGCGCAGATAAGGCATCAATACACGGGTCGCTCCATCCGAATCGCTTGAATAAGCTGGCCCAGTGTCATACAGCAGCCGGTGATGTTTGGTTTCAATCAGCAGCGCATTACCCTGCCCGATATCGAATGCAGTAAGCCAGAATCCTTGTGTCGGTGTTGCGGGTCTCGCCATGAACATCGGTAACCAGGCCAGAACGCCTACCCATCGCAAAGGCCAGCCGCGCGGCGCAAGCAGCCACAGCGTGCCCGCCATCGCCAGCACCACGCTCATGGCCGCCGGACGCGGCGCCTGCCAGACAGCAAACGAAGTCTCACTGAGCCATTGCAAGCATTGCGCAAGCGCGCTTACCAGCGCATGCGCAGACTGCAGACACCCGTCCGACACAGGCGCGGGTGCGATGCTGCCGGCTAATGACAAGGGCGTAACAACGAAGCTGATCAAAGGAATGGCGATGGCATTGGCCAGCGGTCCAATGAGCGAAATCTGTCCGAACAAGGCCATCGTCAGTGGCACCAAGCCCAGCGTGACTGCATACTGCGTGCGCGTTGCTGCCGCAAATGATTGCCCGAGCCACGAGCGCAAGCCGGTCGCACGCGTATTGACTGCTTGAGTCACCGCCCGTTCATCCCTCTCGGGTCTGGTACGACCCACCGACGCATAAAGAATGCAGGCGATTGCCACGAACGAAAGCCAGAAACCAGGCCACAGCACGGCCCAGGGATCACAAAGTAAAACCACCGTGATCGATAGACATAGCACATGCGATACCGAGGCAATCCGGCCGAGCCAAAGCGCAACAGAAACCACCGCCAGCATCCACAAGGTACGCTGGGCCGGTATGCCAAATCCGGCCAGCGCGACATACACCAGCGCAGCGAACAAACCTGTAGCTGCTCCGACTTTTTGCGCAGGCAGCATCAATGGCAGATTCGCACGCGTGAAAAAAGAATGACGCCACAGCCAGTGCGCAAGGCCACCGAACAGCGCCGCGATCATGGTGATGTGCAATCCCGAGATGGAGACCAGATGACCAATGCCCGTGCGGTTGAATACCTCCCAATCCGACTGACTCACCCCGCGCTGGTCGCCAATGACCAGCGCAACGATCACGCCGGCATACTCGGCATCAGGCAATGCATGCTGCAAACGTGCTCGCAAGGTATCCCGTGCGCGTCCAATGTACGCGCCGAGCTCAGGCACGAACTCATCCCGCATTTTTTGTACGCCGGGGCGCACATAAGCGGTAGCGCGTACGCCTTCGGTGAGCAACCAGGCCTCGTAATCAAAACCGTCCGGATTCACATGGCCATGGGGCAGACGAAGCCTGAGCGTGAATTCCCAGCGCTGACCCGGACGCACCATAGGTGTTTTCTGCGCACCATCTGCGTACCAGCCCACCGACAGCGATTCGGGAACCTTGACTTTCTCACCGTCGGGAAGGCGTGCACTCTCCACACGCATACGGAACCGGACGCCTCGCGCTACGCCATCCGGCAAGCTGTCAACGACACCGATCACCTGAAGATCCCGGCCCTCGAGTGCCGGCGGCAATGCTTCGCTCAATCGAACGTTGGCAAATAACCCCGCCCAGCCAATACCCATGGCGACACCGCACGCCATGCCGGCCACTGCGCGCAACAACATGCGGGAGATCGCGATTTGGTTCGGCGTGCGTCGCGCCAAACGAACAGCCAGCGGAAGACAAACAACACCGGTTAGCACTAAACCAGCGCAAACAATCGTATTGGGTAGCGTAGCCTGCGATTGCAGCCAGAACACGCCTGCAAGCAGCCCCAAGGCAAACGCGCGCAATCAGGCCATCATGAGGCTGCCAAGGCGGGGCAGAACGCGCACGACATTGTCTGTGGTCTGTTGCGCGATGTCTGACAGTGACTGGCCACGCAGCTCGGCCAATACCGCAGCAATAAGAGGTGTCTGCGCCGGCGAATTCATCGCCGGATGCAGCCACGAGGGAGAAATATCCGGCGCATCCGTCTCTAGCACCAGCGCCGACAGCGGCAGCGAGGACGCCAGACGACGTATCTGCAAAGCCCGGGTGAAAGTCATGGCGCCCCCAAAACCCAGTACAAAACCCAGATCAATGAAGGCCTGCGCCTGCTGCGCGCTGCCATTAAAGGCATGCGCAATACCTCCTTTTACCCGGATGCGTCTGAGGTACTTGAGCAAAGTATCTTGTGAACGCCGCACATGCAAAATGACGGGTAACTCGAAATCACGCGCGATCTTTAACTGTTCACTGTAAAAAAATTCCTGCTTCGTGCGCATTGGCGCAGCGATCAAATCGGGAATGAAAAAATCCAGACCAATTTCACCCACCGCAACAAAACGGTCATCATTCATTGCAAGCTGCACATGCTCGCGCAGCACACCCAGATCATCTTCGGAGGCATCGGGTACATACATCGGGTGGATACCCAACGCATAGACACAAGAAGGCAGTGTCGCAGACAAGTGAGCTACCTTGTCGAAGTTGGCGCGCTCGACTGCCGGAACGATGATCCAGGACACACCCGCGGCGCGGGCCTGCGCTGCCATGAGGCTTGCCGCATCGCCGAATTCACGGGCATCCAGATGGCAATGGCTATCGATAAACATGGCGTTCTTGCGTCAGCCAGCGTCCCGCTGCAAACCCTGATCGGACAGTTGCATCTTGCGGTCGCAACGATGGGCCAATTCAGCATCATGTGTGACGATCACAAAGGCAGTACCCATGGTCTGGGCCAGCTCGAGCATCAGCGCAAATACCTGATGCGCGGTGTGTCTGTCCAGATTGCCCGTCGGTTCATCTGCCAGCACACACGCAGGCTGAGTCACGAGCGCACGCGCCAGGGCGACCCGCTGACGCTCTCCGCCAGACAGCTCGCCAGGCAAATGCGACAGGCGGGCCGCGAGTCCCACTCGCTCAAGCAGCGCAGCGGCCGCAGCACGGGCCTCGACACGTGACTGACGTCGAATCAGCAAGGGCATGGCCACGTTGTCGAGCGCAGAAAATTCGGGCAACAAATGATGGAACTGATAAACGAAACCCAGCGATTGGTTGCGCAAGTCGCCACGCGCACTTTCGGAAAGCGAGGCCAGATCATGACCCAGCAGATGCACACCGCCCGCACTCGGCATATCGAGGCCACCCAGCAAGTGCAGCAGCGTCGATTTGCCGGAACCCGATACGCCCACGATGGCAACCCGTTCGCCTTTGCTGACAGAGAAGTCGATGTTCTCCAGCACCGTCAGGCGGTCGCGACCCTGAGTGAAATACTTGCCGAGTCCTTGGCAGGACAGCACCACATCGGTAGCAGTCCGATTCGGATTATTCATAACGCAGCGCATCCGCTGGTCGCACACGCGCGGCGCGCCAGCTGGGGTAAAGAGTTGCAAGGAAAGCCAGCGCAAGTGCCATGCCGCCAATACGCCAAACATCTGGCCAACGCAAATCGGAGGGTAGCGCACTGATCAAGTAGATATCGCGTGGCAGGAATTGCACGCCAAACAGTGATTCGATGAAGGGCACGATCACATCCACATTGAGCGCGACCAGCACACCAAGACCCACACCGATCCCGGTACCAATGAAGCCGACCAGCGCACCCTGAATCATGAAAATTTTCATGATCGATACGGGTGAAGCCCCCAAAGTTCTGAGGATCGCGATATCGGCTTGCTTGTCTGTGACCGTCATCACGAGCGTGGACACCAGATTGAAAGCGGCTACGGCAATGATCAGCGTGAGGATGATGAACATCATCCTCTTCTCTGTCTGAACCGCAGCAAACCAGTTGCGATTTTGCTGGGACCAGTCGCGCAAATACAAACTGCCGGTGAGCGACACGGATAAATCAATGGCAACTTCAGGTGCACGTTGCATGTCAGCGACTTTCAGGCGCAGGCCCGTGGGCCCTGCTTGGCGAAACATGCGTTCTGCGTCCTGAAGATCAATGAAAGCCAGCGATGCATCGTACTCGTAGTGCCCTGCTTCAAAAATACCGACCACGTTGAACTGTTTGAGTCGCGGCAGTACCCCAGCGGGCGTTACCTGACCTTGCGGCGCGATCAGCGTGAGCTTGTCACCAATTTTCATACGTAGACTGCGTGCCAGTTCGCTACCCAGCACAACATTGAACTCACCGGGTCTCAGATCGGACAAGCTCCCAGCAACAACCTGGGAGGCAACATCCGATACCTTGGGCTCCTCCAGAGGCAAAATGCCGCGCACTATAACGCCGCGTACCGTGTCGTCACGAATCACCATCGCCTGCGCTTCGACATAGGGCGCGGCACCGCGTACCTCAGGATGTTTCAACGCCTGGGCCGCAGTCGCGTGCCAATCCGGCAAACTGCCCGAGGCGTCGAAAACTTCGATGTGCGAAAGCACCGACAGCATGCGATCGCGCACTTCTTTCTGAAAACCATTCATCACTGAGAGCACGACAATGAGCGCTGCGACACCGAGCGCAATACCGGCCATGGAGATCAGGGAAATGAACGAGATGAAGCTGTCGCGCGAACTGCGCCGGCTGGCGCGCGTATAGCGCAGGCCGATCATCCATTCAAACGGCAGGTGCTTGAAAAGGCCCAAACATGGCTCCGGAACGCGGGTATCCGCAAACAAGGCGGCAGTTTGCCATAGTCGAGGCCCCACGACAAAACACCCGCAGCGATCTGCAGCCTTTAGAATGACATCATGCCTCACCCAACCCTGATTATTCCCTTTGCGCTCGCACCAGCCGAGCACGCCAAAGATCTGCTGGCGACACTGCAAGCGCCATCGCTGGCGCAATTACTCTCGCATGCCAGTGCTGTCCGTCGTGATGCTTTCGAGCCTTATGCGCCGCTGCTGCCGCATGAGCAAAGACTGATCGGAAGCCGGCGAGATAACAGCCCCGAGATCGCCCATGCATTAATGCAGCAACTGGAAATGCCCACCGAGCCGGGGTATTGGTTCGTGCTCGAACCTGCGCATTTCCACGTCGCGCGCGATCATCTGGTGCTGACCGACCGCCGCCAGCTTGCCATAGACGAGGCCACTTCACAGACGCTATTTGACGCGGCGTGTCCCTTGTTCGAAGAACTCGGTTACACGCTGCGCTACGGTGATGCGCGCCACTGGTTGCTGCGTGCAGATGGGTGGTCCGAGCTGCGCACCTGCACTCCGGATGCCGCCTGTGGACACAATATTGATGTCTGGCTGCCCACCGGTTCGGGAGAGCGCGATTGGCGTCGGCTGCACAACGAAGTACAAATGTTGTGGCACACCCACACCATCAATGACGCTCGAGAGCAGCGCGGCGAGCGACGCGTCAACGCGCTTTGGCTCTGGGGTGGTTCAGCAGGACTCGACGGACAGGCCACGCAACAGCACGCTCAAGCGGCCGGCCTGCAAGAGCTGGCCCGCTGCAGCCTCGGACGACCCGCAGCACCCACATCTAACGACAACGAATTGCGCCTGATGGACGTGCTGATAGGGCCCGCACTCGCCGGCGACTGGTCTGGCTGGCTTACGGCGATGGCAAAACTTGATGCCAGCCACATCTCGCCGCTGCTCGCTCAACTAAAACTGGGCGGGATCGATGGCATTACGGTGGTGTGCACTGACAGCACCCGCTTGCACGAATGGCAGCTTCGACGTGCATCCATGAGAAAATTCTGGATCCGCGCTTCGCTCGCTCGCCTTGCTCCATGACCCGCATCGTTCCCCGCACTTACGCCGTTCGTCAGGCAGCCTTGCTTGCCGAGCAAGGCCTGCATCCGGTCATGGCGCGCCTGATGGCCGCACGCGGGCTCACCGAGGCGCAACAACTGTCTACAACACTGGATGCTCTGATACCACCCTCGAATTTACTGCAGATTGGCAAGGCAGCAGCATTTCTCGCCAATGCCATCGATGCGCAAAAAAAAATCGTGGTTGTCGCCGACTACGATTGCGATGGCGCTACCGCCTGCGCGGTCGCGATGCGCGGTTTGCGCGCCATGGGTGCCAGTGTCGATTACATCGTACCCAATCGCTTCGAATACGGTTACGGCCTCACGCCTGAAATCGTCGCACTTACCGCACAAGCCAAATCGCCAGACATTATCGTCACGGTCGATAACGGTATCGCCAGCATCGACGGTGTGGCCGAGGCAAAGCGACGTGGTATCGAGGTTCTGATTACGGACCACCACCTGCCAGCCGACACCCTTCCCGATGCGGCCGTTATAGTCAATCCGAATCAGCCGGGATGCCGCTTTCCCAGCAAACATCTGGCGGGCGTGGGCGTCATGTTTTACACGCTGCTCGCATTACGCGCAGAATTTCGCCAGCGTGGCCGCTTTGACGCCAGCAATCAACCGAGACTGGATGCCTTATTGGATCTGGTCGCACTGGGTACCGTCGCCGATGTGGTACGACTGGATGCAAACAACCGCATTCTGGTGGCGCAAGGTCTTTCGCGCATACGTTCCGGTCGGGCCCATCCCGGTATTGCGGCGCTGTTCTCGGTCGCTGGCCGCGACGTGCGCAAGGCAACCCCGTTTGATCTGGGTTTTGCCGCCGGTCCGCGGCTGAACGCGGCCGGTCGGTTGGCCGATATGTCACTCGGTATTGAGTGTCTGCTCACCGACGATACAGACCGCGCGTGGGAAATTGCCCATCAGCTCGACCACATCAATCGTGAACGACGCGATATCGAAGCCGGCATGCAGGAAGCTGCGCTCGCCTCGCTGGAACATATCGAAGTTCGTGACAATGCCACGCTCTGTCTTTTCAATCCCGACTGGCATCAGGGCGTGATCGGCATTGTGGCTTCACGGCTGAAAGAGAAGTTTTATCGCCCTACCATCACCTTTGCCCCAGCGGGCGACGGAATAATCAAGGGCTCGGGACGTTCGATACCAGATTTTCACTTGCGGGATGCGCTTGATCTGGTGTCCAAGCGTGCACCCAGGCTCATCGATAAATTTGGGGGCCACGCGATGGCTGCAGGTCTCTCACTGCGTGAAGAAAATTTCGACGAATTTTCGGCAGCTTTCGAGGCGGTCGGACGTGAATGGCTATCCCGCGCAGCGCTGGAACAGATTATTGAAACCGATGGCTCACTCGAATCTGCCTACTTCAGTCTGGATTTCATCGCGCTACTCGAGACGCAGGTCTGGGGCCAGGGGTTCGCGCCGCCGGTGTTTTGCGATGAGTTCAGAGTCATGAATCAGCGCGTGCTCAAAGAACGCCACCTTAAACTGCAGCTCGAACGCGAAGGACGTCAGTTCGATGCCATCTGGTTCAATCATGCTGACAGTCTTCCCCCGCGGGCTCGCATCGCTTACCGCCTTGATGCGAATGAATTCAATGGTCGCACCCAGGTGCAGCTGATGGTGGAATTTGCCGAGCCAGCCGGCTGATACGGACTCGGCGGCACTGTCGTTTTCCTTTCATAGTGCATCAGGCCCCAACCTGATGCTACCTGATTGCCTACAATCGGGTGGCTTGAGACTCTCTGCTACTGAGCACATCACAGCCCATGACGACTCCCAGCAAAGCGATCACCACCGTTCAACGCTGGCTGAGCTCGCGCGTACCAGATGCCAGTTTCGACGAGGATGGAGTTACCGCCCTGGTACGAGATGAAGCCACCGTGATAGTGATTGAATTGGATAAGAGTGGCAGCATTTGCCATTTCTATGCGCCGGTTTGCCGCCCGTCGGACGATACACCCGAGTTGGTGCTCATTTCTGCTATGGAGCTCAATCTTTTCGGTCGTGCATTACGAGGGTGCTGGCTCGCCTGGGATCCGGATATCAGCATGCTCTCGCTGTGTCACAACCTGCGTATACCGGATAACGATGCGCAAAGCTTCAGCAATACGCTAGATAATTTCATCGCATCCATTGATATCGCGAGGAGTCATCTGAACCCGAGTACGAGTCCGAATTCCGGTAAGCTGGTCAGCTCTGAGATTCCCTTCGCCTAATCATGCTAAGTCACCTGAGAAGCTATTTTTCTGCCAACCAGGTCGCGATAAACGGCGCTCCCAACCACCCCTCATCCAAGCCTGCCAGCGATACGACGCCATTGATCTTCTCGGCCGCTCCGCAAAAAAAGAGCGCTTACCGACTTTCGAATGACGTCGGCCATGTTGATCCCTGCGCCCCACCCGCCCAGAGCTTCCAACTTCGCAGCGCAAAAATACCGCGCCAGCTAGAAGCATCCTTCCATTCTTCTGCCATTTCTTCGGCAACCGTGAGCAAGATTCGAGAGGAAAGTAAATCTCACTACTATGCACTCAGCGAAACGGAAGACTTGTTTTTACGGGATACCTACCAAGCCGGAAGAGCAAAAACGACGATGGAAACGTTACTGCAAGGTTCTGAATTCGCCAAGATGATCGATAGAAAAACTGGAGGATTTCTGGATCCAAGCACAGGATTACACTGCCAGCTCAGGCCGCTGGATTCTGACAAAAACACCTACGCGCTGTGTATTCCAGGTATAACGTCTGGGAAGACGTTTCTGCCTCAACTCCGCGCCAGCGCCAAGCAATTTTTGGGGGTAGGTGACGTACCAAAAATTTACAGTCAAACACTGGAACTCACTCGATTTCTGAACGAAAAACTAAAACAAGAAGGCATAAAACTTGAACTCGCTGGCCACTCCATGGGTGGCGGCATCGCCAATTATGTCGGGCTGATGCTAGGTTTGCCTTCGAAATGCTTCAACGCTGCAGCACTTGGCCGAGCCTGCCTGAAACACATTGGGGAAATCTCTGGGGAGACGCTCGAAACGCAAATCCATATTCGCTTGGAAAATGATTTCGCGACTCACCCGCCGGTGACGCGCAAGCTCATGGCCTTCTTTTCTATGGGTAAGGAAAAGTATGTACCCAGAAATGTCGGGGTCATCTGCGAGATCAAGACGGGGGACAAATATTATCCCAGCGAGCTTAGCCTCATGGACCGGCATCGGCTCGATGCAATGGATAATTGGTACAAGCAGGGTTTCTTTTCACATCTTGCTCGGTAGACTGCTGCGGCTAGCGTTACTGGCCGGACTCCCTAATGCCGGCCGCCTGGCACAGGTATAATCATCGACTTTACCGAAAGCCCTGCCCGCCATGGAAGCCGAACGCCTCAATGCTCTGACCGCCCTGCTCACTGACCTCGACGCACGTGAGCAAGATTTACGGAGGTATCTTTGACTTCGATCTGAAGTCGGAGAAGCTAGAACAAGTCAACGCCGAACTCGAAGATCCCAAGGTCTGGGACGATCCCAAGCGCGCCCAGGATCTGGGCAAAGAAAAAAAATCCCTCGAAAATATCGTAGATTCGCTCGCGAATATTCGCAGCGGCTTGCGCGATGCTGCCGACCTATTGGAGATGGCCCGTGCAGAAAATGACGACGATACGCTGGTCGCGGTAGAAGCCGATACCCACGAACTGCAAAAGCAGGTCGAGGGGATGGAATTCCGGCGGATGTTTTCCAACCCGCTGGACAAAAATAGCTGCTTTATTGATATTCAGGCCGGTGCTGGCGGCACCGAGGCGCAAGACTGGGCATCGATGCTGCTGCGGCAGTATCTACGCTACTGCGAGCGCAAGGGATTCAAAACAGAAATCCTGGAACAATCCGATGGTGAAGTCGCCGGCATCAAAACCGCCACCATCAAGGTGGAGGGTGATCATGCCTACGGATTCCTGCGTACCGAAACCGGCGTACACCGTCTGGTGCGCAAATCGCCTTTTGATTCCGCCAACGGGCGCCACACCTCTTTTTCCAGTCTTTTCGTTTATCCGGAAGTCGATGACTCGATCAGCATCGACGTCAATCCGTCAGATGTTCGGGTCGACACCTACCGTGCATCCGGTGCTGGTGGGCAGCACATCAACAAGACGGATTCGGCCGTGCGACTCACCCACATGCCAACGGGTATTGTCGTGCAATGTCAAAATGACCGCAGTCAGCACCGAAATCGCGATGAAGCCTGGGCGATGTTGAAATCACGTCTTTACGAGCTCGAGCTACGCAAGCGCATGAGCGAACAACAAAAGCTGGAAGACGCCAAAACCGATATCGGCTGGGGTCACCAGATTCGCTCGTATGTGCTGGATCAGTCGCGCATCAAGGACTTGCGTACGAATGTAGAAACGGGCAACACCAAAGCCGTCCTCGACGGCGACCTGGATGAATTCATCGCAGCATCACTGAAACAGGGCGTATAACAATGATGAACAACAAACACGAAGCCTTGACCGAAGAACGGGATGAAAACACGATCATTGCCGAGCGGCGCTCCAAGCTGGCCGCGATACGCGAAAAAGGCGTGGCCTTCCCGAACGACTTCAGCCCGCAGCACAAGGCTGCCGATCTGCATAGCGCGCACGGCGAAATCGAGCGTGAAGCACTGGAAGAGCAGCAAGTACACGTGGTGGTCGCCGGTCGCATGATGCTCAAGCGCGTGATGGGCAAGGCCTCGTTCGCGACGCTGCAGGACGCGTCGGGTGTGCGTGCCGATGGGCGGATTCAGCTCTACATCTCCAACGAAGGCGTCGGCGAAGACGTCCATGAGGATTTCAAGCACTACGACATCGGCGATATTCTGGGTGCCGAAGGTACGCTGTTCAAAACCAAGACTGGCGAACTGTCGGTCAAGGTCAGTCAGCTTCGATTACTGACCAAATCCCTGCGCCCCCTGCCCGACAAATTTCACGGGCTCTCCGACCAGGAGACCAAATACCGACAGCGCTATGTTGATCTGATCATGAATGAAGAAACGCGCCGCACCTTCAAGGCGCGTACGGCGGGTATCGCGTCGATACGACGCTTCATGGATAGCCATGGCTTCATGGAAGTAGAAACGCCGATGTTGCATGTGATTCCGGGAGGCGCTGCAGCCAAACCCTTCGTGACGCATCACAATGCGCTAGACATGCAAATGTACATGCGGATTGCGCCAGAGCTATATCTCAAGCGACTGGTCGTTGGCGGATTTGACCGCGTCTTCGAAGTCAATCGGAATTTCCGCAATGAGGGTGTTTCGCCGCGACATAATCCGGAATTCACCATGATGGAATTCTATGCAGCCTATGTGGACTACCAATGGCTGATGGACTTCACCGAATCCCTGATTCGTCAGGCCGCCATTGATGCGCACGGCACTGCGAAGCTGACCTACGACGGCCGCGAACTGGATCTTTCGCAGCCCTTCCAGCGCATGAGCGTGCTCGGTGCAATCAAGCATTTCGCGCCGTATTACAAAGACAGCCAACTCAATGACGCCGACTTTCTACGTAAGGAACTCATGCGTCTGGGCGCGAAACAACCCGCCTCAGTCGGGCTGGGAGGCATGCAGCTCGCACTGTTTGAAGAAACTGCAGAGCCTCATCTGTGGGAGCCCACCTATATCACCGACTACCCCGTTGAAGTCTCCCCACTGGCACGCGCTTCCGACAAAACACCTGAGATCACCGAACGTTTCGAGCTATTCATCACTGGTCGTGAAATTGCGAATGGCTTCTCCGAGCTTAATGACGCAGAAGATCAAGCGGCGCGCTTCCATGCACAAGTAGCTGCCAAAAAAGCCGGCGATGATGAGGCGATGTATTACGACGCTGATTATATTCGTGCGCTGGAATACGGCATGCCACCCACTGGCGGTTGCGGTATCGGCATTGATCGACTGATGATGCTGATTACCGATTCGCCCAATATTCGCGACGTGATTTTATTCCCGCACTTGCGGCGGGAAGAATAAAGATACAACGATCAATCGCCACGCTAAAGCCCCGAACCTCCGGGGCTTTTTTCGCTCAAATGAATGTCATGAAAGCGTCATAAATACGTAACAAAAAATAGCACCGCCACTCCGGAACGCTGGGTTGAATGTCGTTACCCATGCGGAATTCATTTGCTTTCTACCGGAGCCGGAGATGACCCCAATACCGCTCACCCCTGCATGTCATTCCAATGATGTTCAAAATGCGTATGCACACGTGAGTTTGTGCATCACAACCCACGCGCGTTCTGTTGAAACACGGTCGCCAAAGACCGATATCCCACCTGTAAAACCGCCCCACCTAGTTTCCCGAGCTGCTGCGGATGAAACTCTGATTCCGTTTTGGCGTACTTCACTCAATCAGGCTATCAGAGAAATCTTTTCACAATCTCTGGGACGATTGGCGGGCGCCGCGGCGTTTACGCAAATGAGTCACATGCGAGGTAACGAAGCAGCATCCGACTTTGCGGCGATACTTGGTGCACTCAGTGCAGGCATTTGCTCGGCGCAATTATTACGACACCAAATCGGTACCGCAAGCACCGCACAAAAAGTAGGGGTTGGACTGGTCTCAGTGGCTGCCATGGCAGCAGGTGGGGTCATTACTGGTTACGCATCCATACCCACTGTCAGCATGATTGCCAGCGGCTCCCTGATTTCTGCCCTGGCATCGATTGCCATGCGAAACACCGACCTACCGGAGACCGATGGTGAGCCAGCGACCGAATCTGGTAGTTACCGATACCCAGATGAGAATCTGGCACTGGGTGTAAAAATAACAGGCTTCATCGCAGCATCTACACCCTTCCTGATCGCCTTTATGGTGAATCCTTCTTTTTGGCTGAATCACGATCCCACCGTGGGTACTCGCAACATCAGTATCGCCATCGAATCACTCTCAATTGAACTTTCCAAAGCGATCGTCGGTAACTTGGGACTTTCAATCAACCGGGACGCATTGCTCTTTGAAGAAAAATTTAAAGTTGCGATGATGGGCTTACTACCTTACGTTATCGCCAGTGTACTGTGCAATGGTGTCGCCGGTGGATTACTGCATGCCGAACTGACATCGGATCAGTTCAAATCACTGATCCTGCCCGCCCTGGTAGGCACACTAGCTAATTGCGTCAAAGGCGCAGCCAATGCCGCTGCCGCGAGATATGTTCACCAACAAAAAGGGGAATCTGAAACAAATGCAAACTCAGTGATCCGTCCCGGGCAGGGTCTGACATGGCCAATCAGTGCGCAACTCGCGCCCAAGATCATGCTGCGCTATCTGATGATTTCCTGTCGGGATAGTCTGTTTTTCGGCTTGAAGAAAGCCGGCTTGCAACCTGCACTCGCGAACGCCTTGTCGATGATGGTTTATGCCGGTTTCGCGCAATTTCGGGATGTGACTTTCGATCTGATGCAAGGTGAAGGCTGGAGCACAGCCAGCAGCCCACCGAGTGCATCGGAGATCATTTGACGGAACTCAAAGTAATGTCAAAATTGTAATTTTCGATGACGTAAGCGGGTATAAATGCGGTCAGGAGGACAACATGACCACGAACAAAACCACGCAACCCTTGCTGGCACCGCACGACGCACTGATACAAACCGAGAAACGAGTTCTTAAATACTATAAGCAACCTGACGCTGACCCATTTCATCCACTGGAAATCGTGGGCTTCGTCATGGCCGGGTTTACTGCCGTCGTCTTGATCTCTGTTCTGATCGGCCGCTGGTATTTTGACGATCCCTACAAAACACCCGCAAAATGGATGCAGCCACCTGCCAAGGTGGCGCCCAAATAACAGCACAGCGCTATTTCGCCTCGTCGATCCACGCCATCTGTATGGCTTCGAGAATTTTCTCTCCCGATCGATCCGGTGCATCATCAAAGCCATCCAGTGCCATGACCCATTGGTGCAAGTCGGTGAAGCGTACGGTCAGCGGGTCAATGTCTGGGTGAGCATCGCACAAAGCCTCAGCAATGCGTAGGGTGTCAGTCCATTTCATCAGTGATTCTCGCGTGCGTGATTGATTGTGTATTTCGGGATCTCGATCACCAGATCTTCGGTACCCACCATCGCCTGACAAGAGAGTCGCGAATTGGCTTCCAGACCCCAGGCCATGTCGAGCAGATCCTCTTCTCTTTCCTCAGCTTCATTCAGGGAAGAGAAGCCTTCCCTGACCACCACATGGCAGGTGGTGCAGGCGCAGGACTTCTCGCAGGCGTGTTCGATCTCAATGTCTTGCCCCAGCAAGGCGTCGCACACCGAGGTCCCGGTAGGCGCATCAAACACAGCACCTTCGGGACACAGAACTTCATGAGGTAAAACAACAATCTGAGGCACGTTGAATATCCTGAATTAAAAATTTTTACCCAAACTGAAGCATGCGCGAGATCGATGGTCAAGCAAAGACCCGAGATGCCTTAAACGATTTCGTCCAGTTTCTTTCCGGTCAGTGCGACACGTACATTGCGGTCCATCCGCCTTGCAGCAAAATCTTCCGTGGTCTTTCCCAGCGCATCGACGGCGGCCTTGATTGCCTGGTGATCGCTGCCCTGCGCACTTTCCCTGAGAAGCGCCATGCAGGCATCGATCGCAGCACGCTCAGTCTTACTGAGCAGATCAGCATCTTGTGCCAGTGCAGAGCTCGTCGCCAGCAGAATTCGCTCGGCCTCAACCTGCTCTTCGCGTAGGGCGCGCAATTTCATGTCGCTTTCTGCTGCCGTAAAAGAGTCCTGCAACATACGAGCAATCTCGTCATCACCCAGACCATAAGAGGGCTTGACGACGATCGAGGCCTCAACACCTGAGTGAAGCTCGCGCGCTGCCACGGACAATAAACCATCGGCATCTACCTGATAGGTCACGCGAATCCGTGCAGCACCCGCCGCCATCGGTGGAATGCCGCGCAATTCAAATTGAGCGAGCGAACGACAGTCCGATACCAGCTCACGTTCGCCCTGCACCACGTGTACCGACATCGCTGTCTGCCCATCTTTAAATGTCGTAAATTCTTGGGCACGCGCACAAGGAATCGTGGAATTGCGGGGGATAACTTTTTCAGCTAAACCACCCATGGTTTCAATACCGAGTGACAAAGGAATCACATCCAGGAGCAACCAGTCATCACCGGAGGCACGATTTCCCGCCAATAAATTGGCTTGCACTGCAGCACCCAGGGCCACCACCTTGTCGGGATCGATGTTAGCCAATGGCAGGGTCTTAAAATAATCGGCCACCGCTTTGCGTATGTGCGGCATGCGCGTCGCACCACCGACCAGTACCACACCATCAATCTCATCCACGCTCAGTCCGGCATCGCGTACCGCCTTGCGGCAAGGGTTGAGGGTCTTTGCTACCAGGTGCTGGGTCAGCGACACAAATTCTGTCGCGGTAATGGTCAAATGTACTTCCTCACCTGACTGCAGGACGGCATCAATACGTGTCTCGGCATGCGAAGAAAGGATTTCTTTCGCCTCGCGCGACTTGACCATCAATAAGCGTGTATCTTCATCCGACAGTGGCGACAGATGTGCCTGCTCGATGATCCAGCAAAACAGTCGATGATCAAAATCGTCGCCACCCAGCGCCGAATCACCGCCTGTTGCCAGTACTTCGAAAACACCCTTGGACAGTTTCAGGATGGAGATATCGAATGTGCCACCACCGAGATCGTACACCGCATAAATACCTTGCGAGCCATTATCCAGGCCATAAGCAATGGCAGCCGCAGTCGGTTCGTTCAGCAGGCGCAGTACATTCAAGCCTGCCAGCTTTGCGGCATCCTTGGTCGCCTGGCGTTGTGCATCATCAAAATACGCCGGCACGGTAATCACCGCGCCCACCAGTTCATCGCCCAGCGCATCTTCGGCACGCTGACGCAGTGTGGCAAGTATCTCGGCGGAGATTTCGACGGGACTTTTGGTGCCTGCGACCGTTCGAATTTGTACCATGCCCGGTGCATCGATGAAGTCGTAGGGCATGTTTTCAGCATGCGCGATATCACTCAAGCCACGACCCATGAAGCGCTTGACCGAGACGACCGTATTTTTGGGATCGACCGTTTGCATCGCCTGCGCACTGTAACCAATGCTGGCATGACCAGCAGGCAGATAACGCACAATGGAAGGTAGTAACGCACGACCATCCTCATCATCAAGCACTTCGGGTATGCCGTGACGAACCGTCGCCACCAGAGAATTGGTCGTACCAAGGTCGATGCCCACCGCCAGCCTGTGCTGGTGCGGTGCCGTCGACATGCCGGGTTCGGCGATTTGGAGAAGGGCCATCGTGGGATGAATTCAGGAATCAGTCAGCGCAGAGTTCAGGCTTCCAGCGCCTCAAAGGTATTGGCGATTTCATCGCCGAATTTTTCAACGAACATCAGTTCTCGCACCTGCTCACCGGCTTCGCTGAATCTCGACTGCTCCAGCAATTCGGCTATGCGCGCGATCGCTTCGCGCCGCGCGTCATTGAGTGCCTGCTCGAGCGCTTGCAGTCGAACAGTGTCGCGGTCATTGCGAGCCTCATCAAGTGATTCGCGCCATTCCATCTGCTGCATCAGAAATGCCGGTGGCATGGTGGTATTGGATTCAATGCCCAGATCGACTCCATGCAACTCGCACAGGTAGGCCGCGCGACGGAGCGGATTTTTCAGTGTCTTGTAAGCCTCATTGGCGCGGGTAGCCCATTGCATGGCGACGCGCTTTTCGGCATCGCTGGCAGACGCAAACTTATCCGGATGCACGCGACCTTGCAGTTCGCGATAGGCGGCATCAAGCTGCACGGCATCAATCGCGAAACGGGCTGGCATCTGAAACAGATCGAAATGATTGTCCATACGCTTCTAAAAAGAAAAGCCTGTCATGCTGCAACAGGCCTCTTAAACATCAGTACTGCCGGTCAAATAGTGAAACTTTCGCCGCAACCGCATTCATTTTTTACATTCGGGTTATAAAACTTGAAGCCTTCATTCAGACCTTCGCGCGCGAAATCCAATTCGGTACCATCGATGTACGGCAAACTTTTCGGATCCACAAATACCTTGATCCCGTGCGACTCAAAAATCTGATCCTCAGCCTCGCTCTCGTCCACGTACTCAAGCTTATAAGCGAGGCCGGAGCAACCGGTCGTGCGCACACCAAAACGCAGTCCAATCCCTTTACCCCGCTTTTCGATATAGCGAGAGACATGCTTCGCAGCTTTTTCAGTCAGAGTGATTGTCATGATAATTCTCTTCCCACTTCGATACGTGCCCCGGACAAATACCGGGATTCATCTTCGTAAACTCAGGCGACCTTTTGCTCTTCACCGTTATGACGGGCCTTGTAGTCCGCAACGGCAGCCTTGATCGCGTCTTCGGCAAGGATAGAGCAGTGAATCTTCACGGGTGGCAGAGCAAGCTCTTCGGCGATCTGCGTATTTTTGATCGACAGTGCCTCGTCCAGTGTTTTGCCCTTGACCCATTCAGTCACCAGCGAAGATGAAGCAATCGCCGATCCACAACCGTAGGTCTTGAACTTGGCATCTTCGATCAAGCCGTCTGCACCGACTTTGATCTGCAGTTTCATCACATCGCCGCAGGCGGGCGCACCAACCATGCCGGTGCCAATCGTCTCGTCGCCCTTGTCAAAAGCGCCGACATTGCGGGGGTTTTCGTAGTGATCGAGTACTTTGTCTGAATAGGCCATGATCTGACTCCTGAAAAAAAAATTAGTGTGCTGCCCATTGGATCGAATTAATGTCGATCCCTTCCTTGTACATATCCCAAAGCGGCGAGAGTTCGCGCAGCTTGTGAACTTTTTTGGTCAGCAGATCAATCGCAAAATCTACATCTTCTTCGGTGGTGAAGCGTCCAAAGGTAAAACGAATCGAACTGTGTGCCAGCTCATCGCTGCGACCCAGCGCGCGCAAGACATACGATGGCTCAAGACTGGCTGATGTACAGGCTGATCCGGATGACACAGCGATATCCTTGATCGCCATGATCAGCGATTCACCCTCGACATAATTGAAACTGATGTTCAGGTTATGCGGCACGCGATGCGCCATGTCCCCATTCACATAAACTTCTTCAATCTTGCACAACCCCGCAGCGAGACGGTCGCGCAGCGCGCGTATGCGAGGAATCTCGGTGGCCATCTCTTCGCGGGCAATACGAAAAGCCTCACCCATGCCAACGATCTGATGCGTCGCAAGCGTGCCCGAGCGCAGACCACGTTCATGACCACCGCCGTGCATCTGCGCTTCGATACGTACCCTAGGCTTCCGGCGCACATACACGGCACCGATACCTTTCGGGCCGTAGCTCTTGTGCGCGGTGAAAGTAACCAGATCAACCTTGGTCTTTTCCAGATCAATCGGTGTCTTGCCGGTCGCCTGCGCAGCATCCGAGTGAAAAATGATGCCTTTGCTACGGCACAGTTCGCCAATCTCGTCGATAGGCTGAATCACACCAATTTCATTGTTCACCCACATGACCGAGACGAGGATAGTGTCCGGGCGAATCGCATCAGCCAACTGCTGTACCGTGATCAGGCCATCATCACCCGGCTGAAGGTAGGTAGCCTCGAATCCCTGACGCTCAAGTTCGCGTACGGTATCAAGCACAGCCTTGTGCTCGGTCTTGACCGTGATGATGTGCTTACCTTTGGTTTGATAGAAATGCGCCGCACCTTTGATCGCGAGGTTGTTACCCTCGGTGGCACCGGACGTCCAAATGATTTCGCGTGGATCGGCATTGACCAGTTTGGCCACCTCTTCACGCGCCTCCTCGACCGCTTTTTCAGCTGACCAGCCATACATGTGGCTGCGCGATGCAGGGTTACCAAACTGCTCGCGCAAATAAGGGATCATCTTATCGGCGACGCGTGGATCCACCGGCGTGGTCGCCGAATAGTCCATGTAGATGGGGAAATGCGGTGCCTTCAGGCTTTCCAACAGGGATTGGTCCAGTGGTGCGTTCATCTCTTTGCTCCGATAAATCAGGCTGCCTGATGCGAGCGCTGCATCACGACGACGGGTTTTTGTTCTACGGCTTTCTCTTTTTGCTGGTCGACCAGATCCTTGAGCGAGACCGAATCAAGGTAATCCACCATCTTGGCATTGAGCGTTGCCCACAAATCATGGGTCATGCAGCGCGCACCAGACGCCTCACGCTCGCCGTGGCAGTTTTCTTTGCCACCGCATTGCGTCGCATCCAGCGGTTCATCCACCGCAATAATGATGTCAGCTACCGTAATGTCTTCAGAACGGCGCGCCAGGTTGTAACCACCTCCCGGTCCGCGCACCGACTCCACAATTTCATGGCGCCGCAATTTTCCGAACAGTTGCTCGAGATACGACAAGGAAATCTCCTGCCGCTGGCTGATGCCAGCAAGTGTCACCGGACCATGATGCTGGCGCATGGCCAGATCAATCATCGCAGTGACGGCAAAACGGCCTTTGGTAGTCAGACGCATTGGCTTACTCCAAATTAACGAACGATGCTGCGGACGGATATCCGGTATTCCCAAACGATTTGGTCGAGTATAGCAAAGCCGACTGGATTTGTCAGGTATTCGCTTTTGAGGGAACTAAATAGGGTGTTGCGTTAATTGAAAGATTCTGCAAAACACCGAGTTGCTGCGTTAGGTGCGCAGGGCATCCTTGCTCCGAAGCAAATGCATGGGGCCGAACAAGTCCTGCATGGCCTGATTTTGAATAAAAGACAAGTTATAGGGATGTTCAGCCGTCGACCGGGGAAGCCGGCTGACCACCGGCAGATCCTCCAGCCACTGTGCGATCCGGCCCCACAGCACGAGCGTTGGCGGCGACAAACCGGGGCGGTCGGCCAGTGCTTCGAGCACGGTTGCCAGCAAAGGACGCCAGGCCTTCGCCTCTTTCACTGGGGGTACATGCCGGCGAAATACCAGCGCGGCGTTCAGCAAAAGAAATCCGCGGTCAGTCAGATTGCGCTGCAGGTCTGGCAGGGTCTGAATAAACCCAGAGCCCGCTGACATCGCCTGCGCGGACACCACCGTCACTGACTCTCCGCCGGTGTTTTCTGGCGCGAGCAAACCATCGGCCACCATCAGCATTTTCATAAAATTACGCAGCGAGGTCGCACGATTGACGGGCTTGGATAAACCCTGAGCGGACCACAGCTCATTGACCGCGCCATCCATGAAGCACATGCCGGTCGCACTCGCTTCACGAGGATAAGGCCCCTCGCCCACCAGCACGTAGCGCACCTCCTCCAACGGCTGATCAAAAGCAGCAAACACACGGCCCTGCGTCGGCAAAAAATCATCGCTTGCAAGCGTCTGCAGATAGTTCGGATCGGCAGCATGCAATGCTTGAAGGCCGTTAAGAAGTACGGTGCGCCATGAAAGAGCCGACGGCTTGATGGCAGCAGTGAATAGGTCAGGAATCATGGGCAGTAAGTAAAACGGCGATTCTATCGCGCAGGCATGGGGCGAAGCATTTTTAGAGAACTGCCACCCTGATATCGGACCACGCGACCCGAGTGCACGCCTAGGGGCATGGAGACGAATCGCATGCGGTTGTCGATACTCGTTACGGGACTAGAACCAAGCGCAGCGATATCGTAGACTTCCCCGTCAAGTAGACAATTTAAAAGTAGAGATTTCCGCATTGACCACCCTCGGCAGATACGCCAGCGGCGTCTTCTTTCCAAGGGACTCATGAGAGCGCA
>Ga0315909_10003109_pt1 | contig 20527 bp, 13 predicted proteins | sample LakEriMetagenome_11_FD_203527 | JGI IMG/M metagenome (GOLD analysis project Ga0315909, IMG submission 203527) | Freshwater fungal communities from buoy surface, Lake Erie, Ohio, United States - Buoy 2 MA125 | ecosystem: Environmental > Aquatic > Freshwater > Lake | place: USA: Lake Erie, Ohio... | reverse complement strand
ATTGCACACGAATTGTTTCATCAATGGTTTGGAGATTATGTTACTGCAGAAAGCTGGAGTAATTTAACAGTGAATGAAAGTTTTGCAGATTACAGTGAATATTTATGGGCAGAATATAAATCAGGAAAAGACGAAGCATCATACATCAACTGGAGTGCAATGAATGGCTATCTAAATAGCAAAGCCGATGCGTCAAAGCATTTAGTACGCTTTTATTACGATTCACACGAAGACATGTTTGACGTAGTAAGTTATAGCAAAGGCGGAAGAATATTGAATATGCTAAGGAGCTATGTGGGAGACGATGCATTCTTTAAATCATTGAACAAATATTTAACAGATAATAAATTTGGAAATGGAAGTGCACACAAATTGAGGTTAGCATTTGAAACAACAACAGGAAAAGACTTGAACTGGTTTTTTAATCAATGGTACTTTAATAATGGACATCCAAGCTTAGTCATCAGCAACAGCTATGATGCTGCAACACAAAAAGCAATGGTGGTGATAAAACAAACCCAAAGCAATGGACTATTTCAATTGCCCGTTACTATTGATGTATACACTGGAGCAAGCAAAAAAAGGCATTTAGTATGGGCTAAAAATGCAGTGGATACATTTTATTTTGCTTCATCTACAAAGCCCGATTTAATTAATGTAGATGCAGACAAAGTTTTATTGGCAGAGAAAAAAGAAACAAAAACCATTGAAGAGTATACCCACCAATTTAAATACGGTGGGCATTATTTAGACAGAAGGGAAGCCATTGATATGGCATCCAAAAAAATAACTGATCCTGCCGCATATGCCATTGTTGTTGCTGGTTTAAAAGATCCGTATTTCAGAATAAGAATGAAAGCATTGGGCAGTTTTGGAAATACAAAACTAGACGATGCCACCCTTGCATTAATCGAAAAAATGGCAAAAGATGATGTATCAAAACTAGTTAGAGCAGATGCAATAGCTATTTTAGGAACCAAAAAAAATGCCGCATATGCCAGTCAATTCGAGCAGTTTGTTAACGACTCTTCTTATTCAGTTGCAGGTGCTGCACTATCAGCATTGAATGATTTAGACGGTAAAAAGGCTTATGCAATTGCCAACCAATTGGCAAAAGCTCCAGCCAAAGGAAGATTAAGTGCTGCAATCAGTTCAGTGATTATTGCTAATGGAGATGAATCTGCTTACGAATATATCATAGGCAATTTCAATAAAATGCCATTGTCACAAGCAAAGTTTAGTTCCTTGTCATCCATCGTTGAGTTCTTGGCTAAAGTAAACGACGAAGTAAAGTTTAAAAAAGGAGTAGATGCAGTGGTCACTTTTAGAAATGAGATACCAGCCCCTGCAAGGCCACAAACAGATCCAGTAATCAACAATGTATTTTTAAAAGGATTGGCTACTAAAAAAGAAGCAGCAGGTGCACAAGCATTAGCCGATTATGTAAAAGAGAAAATAAAAAACTAAGGTTTTAAACAAGCAAAAGCGCCTCGATTTATTCGGGGCGTTTTTATTTCCCTACAATAGAACTCGTTGCTTTTAATTCAATAGTAAGTGGAATAACATCCATTCCATTACTACTACTTCCAGATAATTTAGTGGAGACCGACTCTGAAATCATTCTAGCATTGCTAATATTATATATTCTCTCTGCACGAGCAATGCCTTTCAAGTTTTGATGAATAGTTTGACCAGACTGGGCAAATGTAGTTTTGATAATCAAATCTGATAAAACTGAAACGGTTGCTTTATTGTCTTGCACTTTCAAAATCAAATATTGATGGATGGTTTTACTACTATCACTCAAGGTAGAATCGGACCAACTGAGTCCAGCTTTTACAACAGCAGGAGCAAAAGGTAAAAAATACTTTCCCACATCTTCTTGCTCAATATCAAAAAAGGTATTGGTTTTGCTAGGGGATTGTACAGCATGAAATTGTTTGACCTCAACCGTTTTGGGCTTATTTACTATTTCATTTAGCCAAGCCAACTCTTTGCTATTTAAGCCAACAGTATCGTCACTATTAAAAATTTGTTCTTGCCCAAAAGCAAAAAGTTTTCCTTTCACAGTTTGCACAGTTGCAGAAAGCTGAATATATTCATCTGCCACATTAAGAATGCTGAACTGCGTACTAGTCATTTTATTAGACTGAAAAAAAAGCGGTTGACCGGGAATATGAAAAGTGGTATTGTTGTTAATTGTATGAGTTACAATAAAATCAGTTGAAGGTTTTGCGTTTTGGGCAATACTATTCTGGTGCAATAGCACGAATGATACTATAATTGAAATAATAGGGTTGAAACACCACCGCATATTTATTGTAATTACCATGAGCCGCCGGCACCGCCGCCACCGCTACTACCCCCACCGAATCCTCCGAATCCACCTCCGCCAAAGCCACCGCCTCCACCACCAAAGCCACCGCCTCCGCGGTTATTGCCACCTAAAAGTGTAGACCATAATAAAGCTTCTGCAACATTGGCAGCACCTCTTCTACTCATCATTCCACCACCTCTGCCACCGCCTCCACCACGACCAGAAGCAACGATAAACACTACTACTACAAGTATGATTAAAAAGGTTAAAATTGAACCGCCACTTTTACCGCCACTAGGCTTATTTCGTTTGGTTTTATATTCACCCACTGCAGCTTTTGACAGAGCGTTGATGGCATTGTCAATTCCTCTGAAATAATTTTGTTGCTTAAATTCTGGGATAAGTTCATTTCTATAAATACTAGAAGCGGTAATATCAGGTATAGCACCCTCTAACCCATACCCCACTTCAATCCATACTTTTCGATCTTCAATAGAAGCTAAAATTAAGACCCCATTATTTGTTTTCTTATTCCCTATACCCCAAGACCTAAACAATTTATTGGCATAATCTTGAACATCATACCCTTCTAAAGTTTTAAGAATAACTACTGCAATTTGATTGGAAGTACTATCATCCAATGCAACCAACTTCTCTTCTAAAATTGCAACCTGCTCTTTGCTCAATACACCTGCTAAATCGTTAACCAGTTTAGGAGGGTTGGGTGGAGCAATAACGTTCTGTGCAATAGCTCCAAAAAAATTAGCCAGCAACAGTAATATGAGTAGTAGTTTCTTCATTTATTTTCCAAAAACAATATCGTCAGGTAATTCATTTTTATCGGTTATTCCATCATAAGGAAAATGGGTAACCAGGGCTTCCCCAATATCATTAACAATATGGGCAATACCTTCTACAAAATGCTTCTGTTTAAATTCAGCAAGCATCAACTCCACTTCTTTATTCCAGAATGCATGGCCTACTTGTTGGTGAATGCCTTCATCGCCAAAAACAGCCAGTTGATGATCGTCCATGGCTAAATACAACAGCACCCCATTACGGGATGCTGTTTGATCCATCTTCAATTGATAAAAGATTTCTTTGGCCCTGTGAACAGGATTAACCATTTCGCATTTGGACTCTACAAATATTCTGATTTCACCACTAGTGCGAAGCTCAGCTTGTTGAATAGCAGCAATAATCGTTTCCTTTTCAGCAGGCGTAAAATATTCCCGCTGTTTCTTTTTGAATAATCCAAACATGCAAGGGATTTAAAATTTAACTTCAGGTGCTTTTTCAGAACCAGCATCGGCTTTAAACCCTTCTTTCACTTTGAAACCAGTAATGCTGGCCAAAATATTCATTGGGAAAGACCTTGCTTTCACATTGTAAGCAGCTACTGAAGCGTTAAAATCGTTTCGAGAAACCTTAATACGGTTTTCGGTACCTTCTAACTGCGCTTGCAAACCACGGAATGCTTCGTTGGCTCTTAAATTAGGATAGTTTTCGGTCACCATTAATAAACGACCCAATGCCTGAGACAATTGACCTTGAGAAGCTTGAAATTCTTGAAGCTTTTCTGGAGTTAAATCTTTGGCATCCACTTTCATTTGGGTTGCGCTTGCACGAGCTTTAACTACGTTTTCTAAAGTGCTTTGCTCAAAATTGGCTTCCCCTTTAACGGTGTTCACCAAATTAGGAATCAAATCGGCTCTTCGCTGATAGTCACTTTGTACGTTATTCCAAGACTGGCTAACCGTTTCATCCAATTTAACCAATCCATTATAACCACTCATGCCGCAACCACCAATTAATACGATTAATCCGATAATGACAATAAGGGTAATTCTCTTTGTGTTCATGTTTTAATATTTGAAGAAATGAATATACAAAACGAATGCCATATTTAATTTGTGGCAGAATGACATTTAGCTTTTTCCAAGGCTTTTTTCACCTATTTTTGCCCCAAAATTTAAAAATCTCCGAAACGATAGGCTATGTCAGTATTAGTAAACAAGCACTCCAAAATCATTGTTCAGGGTTTTACCGGAACAGAGGGAACATTCCATGCAACCCAAATGATTGAATACGGAACCAATGTAGTAGGTGGTGTAACCCCCAATAAAGGAGGAACAACCCATTTAGACAAACCCGTTTTTAATACAGTAGCCGATGCAGTAAAGCAAACTGGTGCAGATGTAAGTATCATATTTGTTCCGCCTGCATTTGCTGCAGATGCAATTATGGAAGCCACTGACGCAGGTATTGCCTTAGTTGTTTGTATAACAGAAGGTATCCCTGTTCAAGATATGGTGAAAGTTAAAAATTATTTATTAGGTAAAACAACCCGATTAATAGGACCAAACTGCCCAGGTATCATCACCGCTGGGGAAGCCAAAGTGGGAATCATGCCAGGTTTTATTTTCAAACCAGGTCGAATAGGAATTGTGTCTAAAAGTGGTACATTAACCTACGAAGCTGCAGACCAAGCGGTTAAAGCTGGATTAGGTATAAGCACTGCAATCGGAATTGGAGGAGATCCAATCATTGGTACTCCAACCAAAGATGCAGTTGAATTATTAATGAACGATCCTGAAACCGATGGTATTATAATGATTGGTGAAATTGGAGGTAGCATGGAAGCAGAAGCTGCACGTTGGATAAAAGACAATAAAACCAAACCAGTTGTTGGATTTATTGCAGGTCAAACAGCACCTCCCGGAAGAAGAATGGGTCACGCGGGTGCTATTGTGGGTGGAGCAGAAGATACTGCAGCAGCTAAAATGAAAATTATGGCAGAATGTGGTATTGAAGTAGTAGCAAGCCCTGCGGATATTGGCATTACCATGGCCGCGGCATTAAAAAAATAAATAAAGCATTTGTTAATATCAAACCCGGAGCATTAAAGCTTCGGGTTTTTTTATGCAAAATGCGCCATCTTGCATCCCTACAGAAGACTATTAATTAATTATACATGCGTATTATACTATCGTTATTTTTTTGCTTATCCATTTTAATAGGAGAAGCTCAACAATCAAAAGAATCAACTTATACTGCAGCGTACAAAATAATTGATAGCCTCATTTTAAAAGAGCGATTAACCAAAACCGCCATAGACAAAATAGACCAACTGTATAAAAAAGCAGTTACAGAAAAGCAAGAAGCGGAGCAAATAAAAGCCTTGGTGTACAAAGCAGATTTAGAAAATGAAATAACAGAAGAAGGATTCAATAATACCATCACCATTTTTAAGGTTGCACTAAAAAAATCCAGCTCATCTGTGATGCAGTCAGTAATACATACCATCATAGCCAAAAAATACAACGATTACTATACTAAACAAAAATGGACTTTATTAAGTAGAAAAAACTGGAATAGTGATGCATTTAAAGACAGTATTGAAATGCATTTTAAAGCAGCCAATGTTTATTCAAAAGCATTACAAGCAATCCATATAGACAATTATTCAGCAGTGGTATTGGGCGGATCAGAGCCACTAAAAAATTACAGTTTATATCATTTATTAATAGCCGAGCAAATACAGTATTACAGCAACGAATTAGGTAATGATGGAAGCAGGGAAAATAAAGAGAAAATTGCAGGACTTTATGAAGCCATATTTCAGTTTCATCAAAATGAAAAATGGAGTAACCTAGTAGCCAGGTTTAAATTGGATTTATTGTCTTGGCAAAAAGAAAACGAACTTATAAAAGAAGAAGCTTTTTTGTTAGAACTTAATAATTACATCCAACCCGAATACATTTCATCTATCAAAGCAGCAGCATGGTTTTTAATAGCCAATACGATTGCGGAAAAAGGGAAGCGTTATCATGCGTTGAACAATACAACCCATCAATTTGAATTAGTAAAAGCAATTAGTATTATTGAACAAGCATTTAAGAAGATAGACACCACTGACTATAAAACAAGTGGCTTATTAGACTTAGCAAACGAAATCAAGCGCAAGCAAATTTGGATGGAGATAGAAAAAATTAATGAGACCAAGAAACCATTCAGAGCTTACCTCAGTTACAAAAATACCGATACCCTATTTTTGAAAGTGTTTAAAGTAAATGCAAATTTTACGCTTAAAACCAATTCTACTACCAATCAACTAAAGGAACTAAAAAATCAAGAACTGGTACAAGAACAAGCCATACCCTTATTGCAAGCAAAGGATTACCAAACACATTTTACGGAAATAAAAATAGACCCTTTACTACAAGGCAATTATATCGTATTGACTAGTACAGGAAAAGATTTCAACCTTAATTCTAATAAAATCGGGTATATTCATTTTGCAGTAGCAGAGTGGGTTTATTTTAAAGACAATAACCATTATTTTATTAGGGATTATGCAACTGGAAAGCCTATTAACCAGGCGCAGGTAAAAATATTTGAAACCAAATACGACTATAAAACAGTCACTACTAATACGCTTTTAATACATCAAACACAGACCAATGAAAACGGTCAGTTCAGCATCCCGGAAAAATTAAATGGAAATACGCAGATAGAAATCAACAAAAAGAAAAGCCAGCTCATTATTACTGAATACGAATATCGTTATCAAGAATACAATAACCAGCCCAACGAAAGGATCAACTACGAACAGAATAATCGAAGGGTCTATTTTTTCACCGACCGATCTATTTATCGCCCAGGACAATTGGTTCAATTTAAAGGCATTGCATTAACCAAAGATTACGATACCAAGTTTAGTAAAATTGTTGAGGAGAAAAACCCAGTAAAAATATATTTAACCAATGCCAATAGGCAAAGAATCGATTCATTGTTATTACCCATTAATCATTACGGTTCAATCATGGGTAGTTTTAATTTGCCCAAAGATGGATTAACAGGCAATTTTGGTATTGAAGCCCAATCGTTTAATTATTCTAGTAAAAACATTAAGGTAGAAGAATACAAACGACCTACTATTAAACTTATTTTTGATCAACCCAAAATAGGTTACCGATTAAATGACAGCATTCATTATACAATCAAAGCACAAGCTTATGCAGGCAATATCGTAAACGGTGCTAAGGTTAAATACACAGTTAAACAATATGCGCTATACCCTTATCCAATTGCTAGAAATATAGACCCCATTTACGAAACAGGCAAAGAAGTTACTAGCGGCTTCGGTACTACGAATGAAAAAGGAGCATACTCCCTATCATTTAAAGCCATTTATGATTCAACCCAACAACTGGGAAATGATTTTTCAGTTACCTATATTATTCAGGTAGATATCACCGATTTAAATGGAGAAACCCAATCGGGTAATATAAACTTAACAGCTACTAAAACAGCCTGGCAATTGGTCATTAACCATCCCATTGCAGTAAACAAAGAAAAATTTCAAACAATCAATGCAACAGCAATAGATCGATTGGGCAATGAAAAAAATACGCTGATTCAAACTGCATTATTTAAAGTAATACAACCAAATATCGTTGCAAGAAAAAAATATTGGGGCAAGTCTGATTTGCATTTATTTGATGAAAGCACTTACAAAAAATATTTCCCATTCGATGAATACCAAAACGAATCCAACCAAGATGCTTGGACCACGGAAGAAACGCCAACCCCCATGAATAAATTGGAGACTGGTATGTACAAAATAAAAGCAACGGCAATCGACAGCTTTGGTTTACCAATAGCTGCAGAAAAAATAATCAACATTTATGATGTGAATGAGGGAACAAAAAGCAAACATGCTTTTCACTATTATTCAAATAACTATACCAAACCAGGGGATAGCATTTTGGCAGTTATTAATTACCCAATAGAAAATAGGTACGTTACAAGGAAAATTAAAAAAGCAGAAAATAAAGAAGATTATCAGTTTCTACAAATGAGCAAGTTGGAACAGAAACAAATCATTATCACACCAGCCGATCGAGGAGGAATGGTTATTACGGAAGCCTATATCTGGATGGGTAGATTATTTACCCATCAACAGGCTATTGCAGTCCCATTCAATAACAAAGATTTAAAAATACGAAGCGGATCTTTTAGAAATATCAACGAACCTGGAGCAAAAGAAACCTGGACGATTGAAATAGAAGGACTCAATGGAAAAGAAAAAGCGGCAGAATTATTAACCAGCATGTACGATGCAAGTTTAGATGCCATTTATCCAAATAGATGGGATCCATTGAATTTATGGAATACCAACAACAGCAGTAACTCTTTTAGCAGCAGTATTTTTAGAACTGAATCTATCCGCCAATTTGACAACTATGAATGCTTTTGCGAAGCAAAACCTTACGAGCGACCGAGCCTATTAGCATCCATTAATCTTGCATGGAGAATAAGAGAGCAAAGGATGTATGAAACAATGGCTACTTCTTCTAGAAAAGAAATGGCATCTCCCCGATCGACCAACAATATTGCTATTAGAGGAACCAGCACCCTTACAGAAGAGAGTTACGACAAAGTATTTACTCCGGTTGAAATAGTAGACCCCATAACAGGAGACATCATTCAAAACGGAAGATTCATACCTGGCAATAAAGTAGCCCAAGATTTGGTTCAAATCAGAACAAACTTTAATGAAACCGCTTTCTTTATTCCACAATTGTATGCAGATAGTTCAGGAAAATACCAATTCAGTTTTCAGTTTCCTGATGCAGTAACACAATGGAAATGGATGAGCTTTGCACACACAAAAGATTTAGCAACAGGATATACAGAACAAAAATTACAAACACAAAAAAGTCTGATGGTGCAACCCAATATTCCTCGATTTTTAAGAGAGGGAGATCAGATGGAGTTGAGTGTGAAAATTGCCAACTTAACCAATAAAGAATTGACGGGCACCATTGCATTAGAGTTGATAGACGCAACTACTCAAACATCTGTAGACGGTTGGTTTCAAAATGTTTTTCCACAACAATATTTTACCGCAGAAGCAATGCAGTCTAGCATTGCACAGTTCCCTATCCAAGTTCCTTTCAGCTATAATAAACCACTCAAGTATCGCATTATAGCAAGAACGAATGAGTTAAGCGATGGTGAAGAAAATACGGTTGCTGTATTAAGTAATAGACAATTAGTTACTGAAACCTTACCCCTCTATTTGCAAAAAGATACAACCCAACAATATCGTTTTGAAAAACTACTCAACAATCAAAGTGAAGGAATAAGTACACAAGGATTAACAGTAGAATATACCACACAGCCCATATGGAATGCCGTACAAGCATTGGGATATTTAAAAACAGACCCAGAGCGTTCAGCAATTCACCAATTCAATCGGATTTATGCCAACTTGATCGCTTTGCATTTATTGAATAAATATCCAATGATTGCAAGCGTTTTAGAAGAATGGAAAAAAGACAGTACAGCACTAAACAATCCATTAGAAAATAATGCAGAACTCAAACAACTATTATTACAAGAAACACCCTGGGTAATGGATGCCAAAACAGGCAGCATTTTATTGAGAGAATTGGCTAATCAAATGGATGTACCAACCATTATCAAAGAAAACGAAGCTTGGTTGGTTCAATTGGAGAAACTACAATTATCAGACGGGAGCTTTAGTTGGTTCGAGGGTGGACGTTCAGACGAATACATCACTCGCTATATATTAACAGGACTTGGCAAATTAAAAAGGATTGGAGCCATTACGCCATCTTTATCGGCGCAGTTAAGACCCATTTTAATGAAGGCGTTGGCATTTGCAGATGAAGCAATTAGGTACGAGTATAAAAGGAGTGTACCAATACAAATTGGAAGCAGTCAATTGGATTATTTGTACATGCGAAGTTTTTACAGAGAAAATTTAATTCATAATGACACGGCTTACAAAGCCTATTGGCAAATAGCCCGCAACAGTTGGAATAAACAAAATCAATATGCGCAAGCAATGATTGCGTTAATTGCAAAAAGGAACAATGAAAGCAATTTTGCTAACAAAATACTACTTGCGTTACTAGAAAATACAGTAACCAACCAGCAACAAGGAATGTATTGGAAGAACAGATTGACTTCGCGCTGGTATGCAATGCCAATTGTGCATCAAACAATGATGATTGATTGCTTCAGCGAAATCAACAGCGAAACAACCACAAAACCATTTCAAAAGCAAATCGATGCAATGCTTACTTGGTTAATACTCAATAAAGAAACCAGTCATTGGGGAACTGGAATTGCAACGGCAGATGCAGTATACAGCTTGGTAGCCAATGGTCAACAATGGATGAACAATAAAAGAGCAGTAAGAATAGAATTAGGTAAAACAACCATTGGTACTGCAACAGAAAAAACCATGGAAGGATCTGGCTATTTTAAAAAGAGAATTGAAGGAGAAAAAGTGAAACCAGAAATGGGAAATATAACCGTAACAACTGCCACACAAAACAGTGTGTCTGATCAACCTTCTTATGGTAGCATTTACTGGCAATACTTAGCCAATATGGATGAAATTACTGCAAGCACTGGACCAATGTTGATTAATAAAAAATTATTGGTTGAACGAAATAAAAGTTGGGTAGAATTGAATGAAAATGAACCCGTAAAAATAGGAGAATTAATTACGGTAGAATTATCCATTAAAGTAGACAGAGATATGGATTATGTTCATTTGAAAGATTTAAGACCTGCAGCAACAGAATCTACCAGTCAATTGAGTGGGTATCGTTTTCAAGAAAATTTATTTTATTACCAAAGTACTAAAGATGTAAGTAATAATTATTTCTTCAACTATTTACCAAAGGGAAATTACCAATTTACATATACCATCAGGGCAACACATAAAGGATTGTACACAGCTGGTTTTGCAAGTATTCAGAGTATGTATGCGCCTGCATTTAATGCACATTCTAATGCAATCAAATTAAGAATAGAACAATAGTACTATGCAGGTTGATACGATTATTATAGGACAGGGTTTGTGCGGCACTATGCTAAGTTGGAACCTACTGAAAGCAGGAAAGCAAGTACTGGTAATAGACGACTCCATTCCTAATAGCGCAACTAAAGTAGCCAGCGGAGTTATTAATCCAGTTACTGGAAGAAGAATCGTACGCACATGGGAAATAGAATTATTTATGCCATTTGCAGTGGATGCCTATACCCAACTGGGCAATGAATTAAATTCGCCTTTAATTAGTCAATGCAATATTCTTGACTTTCATGCAACCCCACAAAATAAAATTGCGTTTACAGAAAGGCTAGCAAAAGAAACGGAGTATTTACGTGTTCCCAATGAACAAAAATGGGACCCCTATTTTCATTTACTATTTGGTGTGGGAGAAATTCATCCATGTTGGTTAATTCAATTACAAGAAATGCTGGCTGGATGGAGAAAAACATTGATTGCACAAAACACCCTAGTAGAAGAAGTATTTAAGTTGGAAGATTGTGCCATCAGCCATAACAGTATTGAATGGAAGGGAATCAAAGCCAAACAGCTTATATTTTGCGAAGGTGCCGAGGGTACAAACAATCCGTTTTTTCAACTGCTCCCCTATGCTACCAATAAAGGAGAAGCCCTATTAGTTTCTATCCCTGATTTGCCCAGAAACAATATCTATAAACAAGGCATCAGTATGGTCCCATGGAAAGACAATCTTTTTTGGGTTGGCTCTACCTATGAATGGACATATGAAAACCTAAACCCCACCAAGGCTTTTTTAGACAAGACTACCCAACAATTGAAGAACTGGCTTAAACTCGATTATAAAATAGTTGACCATATTGCATCAGAAAGACCCGCCAATGTAGAACGCAGACCATTCGTGGGCTTCCATCCCATTCAAAAAAATATAGGGGTATTCAATGGCATGGGCACCAAGGGTTGTAGCCTAGCACCTTATTTTGCACATCAGCTCACTCGTCATATGCTACAAGGTGAGCCTATTCACCCATTGGCTGATGTACAAAGATTCAAAAATATTTTAAGCCGTTAATTGATTACAAAAAATTAATATTGTGCCTCAAATATATAAGGCATGGAGCAAGCCCCTTCGGTAAAGAACAACCAATACAATATTCCATTGAAATACAGAAAAATGGAAAACCTCCACATCGTGTTCTGGTTATTTAAAGATGTTGCCTGGTGTTTGGGGCTAAAATGGTTAGGAACGGTGATGATTATACCCACCCTGATTATATCCATTGTAATTGCCTATAGAACCAGACAATACGTATCGGAATTATGCCATAATTTGGCTATCACCGTTTGGATTTCAGCCAACTCCTATTGGATGATTAGTGAGTTTTTTGGATTTGATCATAAAGTAATTTGGAAAGAATACACTTATAAGCACTTGGCCATTATTCCGTTCACCATTGGAATTTTAATATTAGGGTATTACTATATCATCTGGAAACCATTACACAAGAAGAAATCAGACTACTAAACAAATAAGCCCCATTCATCTTCGTAAGCATCTTTTTGAAATGTGCTTACCCATTGTTTGTAGAGTTCTCTAAATTTATAGAGTGCTTCTTCAATAACTTGTTTGTGCGATTCATCAGCCCAACCCATTAATACTGCAAAACCAATCTGCTCCATCATTTGCTTGGCATTGGTTCTAATATTAGAAGCGTTCTCCATTTTAAGCACGTATAAATCCATACTGATGGCACCAATAATTTTAGGTGCAACAATCATTACGTTCTCATAAATTAATGCCTTTGTGGAAGCGGGATGTGTTTCCTCACCATCGTCTGCCAGATTTTCTGCAAATGCAATTACCAAACCAAACACTTCTCTCCACTGATTGTACATGGCTTTGGCAATAGCTCTAGCAGGCCCTCTACGCCATTCTTCTGCAGCATCTCCCGGTCCTACCTTATACCTGCTTTCATCCCATTCAGGCAAAAAATTCAAGTCGTTTAAATTCATGGTTTGAAGTTAATTCATTTCTGCTTTTAAAAAGCGAGCAGTATGACTGGTTTTGTGCAAGAGCATTTTCTCAGGTGTACCCTCAAATAAAATTTGACCACCTCCATCACCTCCCTCAGGCCCTAAGTCTATTACATGATCGGCCATTTTAACCACATCTAAATTGTGTTCAATCACCAATACCGAATTGCCCCGATCAACCAATTTATTTAATACATCTAGTAAATGACTGATGTCTTGAAAATGCAAACCAGTGGTGGGTTCATCCAGAATATAAAAAGTTTTACCCGTATCTTTTTTACCCAATTCAGTGGCAAGTTTTACCCGCTGTGCCTCCCCTCCACTGAGTGTTACAGCAGACTGGCCCAATGTTACATAACCCAAGCCAACGTCTTGCAACACTTTAATTTTACGATATAAGAAAGGCACTGGCTGAAAGAAATCGCAAGCTTCATCTACCGTCATATTCAATACATCACTGATTGATTTTCCTTTGTAGCGAATTTCCAATGTTTCTCGATTGTATCTTTTTCCATTGCATTTCTCGCAATTCACATATACATCTGGAAGAAAATTCATTTCAATCACTTTCATACCACCTCCTTCACAAACATCACAACGACCACCTTTCACATTAAAGGAGAAGCGACCAGCAGCATAGCCCCTAATCTTTGCTTCGGGAACCGAAGCAAACAAGGTTCTGATTTCGGTGAAGAAACCACAATAAGTAGCAGGGTTGCTTCTAGGTGTTCTACCAATGGGAGATTGATCAATTTCAATCACTTTATCAATATGTTCTAAACCTTTTACTGAAACAAAAGGCATGGGATGCACTTTACTATTGTAACAATGCTTAGCCAAAAGTGGGTACAAAGTCTCATTAATTAAAGTACTCTTGCCACTGCCACTTACGCCACTTACCACAATCAATTTCCCTAATGGAAAGCTTACCGTAACATTCTTTAAATTATTTCCAGTAGCGCCTTTTAAAATTAATTCCTTCCCATTCCCGACTCTTCTTTCTAAAGGAACTGCAATGGATTTCTGCCCATTTAAATATTGAGCGGTATCAGAATTAGAAGCCAATACTTCTGCAGGCGTTCCTTCTGCAACAATATTACCCCCAAACTTACCTGCCCTTGGGCCAATGTCTACCAAATAATCAGCAGCCAGCATAATATCTTTATCATGCTCTACTACTAAAACACTATTCCCAATGTCACGTAGATTTTTTAATGCATGAATGAGTTGATGATTGTCTCGTTGATGTAATCCAATAGAGGGTTCATCTAAAATATACGTGATGCCCTGTAATTGAGACCCAATTTGTGTGGCTAGTCTAATACGCTGAGACTCTCCCCCACTAAGGGTTCTAGAAGACCTACTTAAAGAAAGATAGGTTAATCCAACGTCTAATAAAAACTGTAATCTTTCTCGTATTTCTTTCAAAATATCTTTAGCAATCAGGTTTTGCTTTTTATTCAGCCTTTCTTCTAAACCAACAAACCAATGGTGCAGTTTATCTAAATTAAGTGCACTCAATTCAGCAATATTTTTTTCATCTACTTTAAACCAAAGACTTTCTTTTTTCAGCCGATTGCCCTCGCAACTGGTACACAATTTCAATTCCATATACTGCTCTACCCACTCCCGCATTCCGTCACTTTTAACGCCCGTAAACCAACGCTTGAGCATAGGAATAATTCCTTCAAAATCTCCACTGTACGGATCAATACCAGCAATTTCTTCGGGATTATCTATTTCTAAACTATCGCCTTCCGGATTACCGTATAATAAAATATTCAATCCCGGAATGGGCAAATCTTTAATGGGCTTATCTAAATTGATTTTATTCTTCTTTGCCAACTGTTCTACATTCCTGAACATATACGCATCACGCTGCACACCCAAAGGAGCAATACCTCCTTCTTTAATGCTTAGTGTATTATCAGGAATAACTGCCGACATGTCAATAGAATATACATTGCCCAAGCCTTTACATGTTGGGCAAGCACCATAAGGAGAGTTAAATGAAAATGCATTGGGCGAAGGTTCTTCATAACTAATTCCCGTGTCTTCGCACATTAATTGTTTAGAGTATTGAATGGTTTTATTGGTATCATTCAGTAAAAGAAATAACAAGTCTTTACCCATCTTCAGGGATTGCTGAACACTTTGACTTACACGAACACGCATTTCATCTGTAACAGGCAATCGATCAATCACCACTTCAATGTCGTGAATTTTATAGCGATCCACTTGCAACTTAGGTGTAAGGTCTACGATCTCTCCATCCACCCTTACTTTTAAAAAGCCTTTTTTTCTAATTTCTTCAAAGAGTTCTCTATAATGCCCTTTTCGTCCTCTTATTAAGGGCGCCAGCAAACTCACTTTTTTATTTTTGAAGCGAGCATAAATATTTTCTACAATTTCTTCTTCGCTAAACTTCACCATTTTTTTGCCCGTCTCATAACTATATGCTTCCCCAATTCTTGCATACAATAAACGCAGAAAATCGTACACTTCCGTTACGGTACCCACCGTTGATCTGGGATTTTTATTAGTAGTTTTTTGTTCAATAGAAATCACTGGAGAAAGACCTGTAATTTTATCTACATCAGGCCTTTCCATATCGCCCATGAATTGTCTGGCATAAGCTCCAAAGCTTTCCATGTAACGACGTTGGCCTTCGTTGTAAATGGTATCAAAAGCCAAAGAAGATTTACCGCTACCACTAACCCCCGTAAAAACAACCAATTTGTTTTTTGGAATGGAGATATCAATATTTTTTAAATTATGTTCCTTGGCACCAAAAACCTGAATATAATCCTGGTCATTCTCAAGGATGGGTTGCTTACCTATTTCTTTCTTTGCCATAATGGAGGTTAAAGATACAAACAAGGGAAGGCCGCCAATGTTTGCAATACATTAAAAAAGAGAAATTTATATTACCCTACTAAAATAGTAGACTTTTAATTTGGTGGATTAAAACCGCTACCCTATCTTTGCAGTAGTTCTTTAATAATCTTATCAAGAAAGGCGGAGGGTTTTGGCCCTGTGAAGCCTTGGCAACCCATATTACATTAACTCTGTGGTATGAAGGTGCCAATTCCATCCTGATTGTAGTAATACTGCAACGGGGAAGATAAGTCAGAGTCAAGCTTTTATTATTACCGAAAGGAAAATTATATATGCCCATCTGATTTTATCAGGTGGGTTTTTTTTTAACTACACCTTGAGATTAACAAGAACGATATTTTTTAACCAAAAAACATCGTATCATGCTCAGTGCAACACAACTCATTCACAGTATTCCGGTAGATCCGCTTACAGGTGCAATTTCAGTTCCCATTTATCAAACCAGCACATTTGTGCAAGAAGCCCCTGGCGTTAATAAGGGCTATGATTATTCAAGGTCTAATAATCCAACTAGGGCAGCATTGGAAGACTTGATTGCTAACCTAGAATTTGGTGCTACAGGCCTAGCTTTTGCCAGTGGATTGGCCGCTATTGATGCAGTAGTAAAACTCTTAAAATCAGGAGACGAAATTGTTGCGGTAGACGATATTTACGGTGGCGCTTATCGTTTATTTACTGCTGTGTACGAACAGTACGGCATCAAAGTACATTTTGTAGATACCAGTGATGCTGCAAAAGTGGAAGCAGCTATTACCTCCAACACCAAACTCATTTGGTTAGAAACCCCAACCAATCCTACTTTAAAAATTTCTGATATTTCTGCCATTGCAACCATTGCAAAAGCCCATAGTTGTTTGCTTTGTGTAGACAATACTTTTGCAACACCCGTATTACAACAACCCTTATTACTGGGCGCAGATATAGTAATTCATAGTGCTACTAAATATTTGGGCGGACACAGCGATTTAATTGCTGGCATAATAGTAGCCAAGGATGAACAAGTGGGAGCAAGACTGAAGTTTTTTCAAAACGCTTGTGGAGCAGTGCTGGCACCCTTTGACAGTTGGCTCGTAATCAGAGGAATTGAAACATTGCATCTGCGCATGAAACACCATAGCAGAACCGCTTTAAAAGTAGCCCAGTACTTAACGACCCATCCAGCAGTTGCGGAAGTATATTATCCAGGGCTAACTACTCATCCCAATCATGTATTGGCTCTTACACAAGCTAAAACAGGGGGCGGCATTATTTCTTTCACTTTATTAAATGATACCAATGATGCAGCAGTTGAAATCGTAAGCAATACGCAACTATTCAAGTTGGCAGAAAGTTTAGGCGGAATCAAAAGTTTGATTTCACATCCAGCGAATATGACCCATAAATCAATCCCTGAAGAAAAAAGAAGAGCAGCTGGTGTAAACGATAGTTTAATACGCTTATCAATCGGCTTAGAAGAAGCGGAGGATTTAATAGCAGACCTAACAAGTGTTCTAGATAATATTGAAATAAATGAAAGCAGTGATGTTTATGTAGTAAGCAACGCTTATTAAGCACTAACAAACAATATAAAAAAGTAACAAACGATATAAAGTAACAAACCCTAAAACGAAGTAACAAAATGGAAACCCACAAACAGTTGACAATCGGATTATTTGGATTTGGTGTAGTAGGTGAAGGATTGTACAAAGTGTTGCAACAAACACCCTCATTAAAAGCAAACATCAAAAAAGTATGTATTAAGAATGCAGCCAAAAAAAGAAATGCTCCGGAAGCATTATTTACTTCCGATAAAAACGAATTATTGCAAGACCCAACAATCAATGTAATTGTAGAAGTAATTGACGATTCGGTGGCTGCATTCGAGATTGTATCAACCGCATTAAAAAATGGAAAGTCGGTAGTAAGTGCAAGCAAAAAAATGATTGCAGATAATTTACCCGCTTTATTGGCTTTACAAAAAGAAACAGAACTTCCTTTCTTATATGAAGCGGCTGCTTGCGCTTCTATTCCAGTAATCAGAAACTTAGAAGAATATTATGACAACGACTTATTGCATTCCATAAAGGCGATTGTGAATGGGTCTACCAATTTTATCTTAACCAAAATGTTCGAAGAGAAATTGGATTTTTCAGAAGCGCTTTTGCTGGCACAGCAACTGGGGTTTGCTGAAAGCAACCCCAAGCTAGACGTGGAGGGATACGATGCGTTAAACAAATGGACCATTTTATTAAACCATGCGTATGGTATTGTAAGCGCACCTACTGAAATTCTATTTACGGGTATACAAAATATACAAGGGTCAGATGCGGTAGTGGCCAGAGAAAAAGGCTTTGACATCAAGTTAATTGGACAAGCAAAAAAATTAAAGAATGGAAAAGTAGCAGCTTTTGTATTACCGCAATTTGTACCATTGAGTGAACCACTGTCATTCGTAAAAAATGAATACAATGGGGTGGTAATTGAATCAGGATTTGCAGACAAACAATTTTTTTATGGTAAAGGAGCAGGTAGCTTCCCAACCGCATCTGCAGTATTAAGTGATATTGCTGCATTAAGATATAATTACAAATACGAGTATAAAAAATTATACCACCATCAACCCCATGAACTATCCAACGACTATTATTTGAAAGTATATGTAAGTTTTGATGATTGGAAATACATACCCAGAGAAGATTTTGAATGGATAGAAGAATGGCATGCACAAGCGGAAAGAAAATATTTAATAGGCGTATTGCATTGCAATAAACTCATTAATCATCATTGGTGGAAGCAAAACAACACTTCATTAGTTTTAACTCCAGACGCTATTATAGACGACCTTGATATTATTCACTTAAAAAAGAGAAGCCTAGAACTAGCTGGCGTTATTTAAATTAGTTACTTGTTTTTAGGGTAGAACCCCGTTCTGTGGGGCGGGGTTCTTAATTAGTTGAATGCTTACTTATATTTGTAAAAACAGACCCCATTGAATCCTTTGAACATTTCGGCTTTTAAAACAGGAGCAACACTCAGTATTGCTACAGGAATGATCCTGCTATTATTTTCATTCCTTGGAGGAAAAGAAGACTTGTTTTTATTATTGAACCATAACCTAGGCTCAACTGCTGATTACTTTTTCCAGTATTTTACCCATGCAGGAGATGGCATTTTTTGGGTACCCCTTGCCTTGTACTTTATTTTTTACAAACGAAAGTTATTGCCGCTGATTCTAAGTGCCATTGTACTTTCTACCTTACTGGTTCAAACAGGAAAAAAAATCATTTATCCCAACGAAGCCAGGCCAACTGCTGCAATTGAGTCGACCCTTCAAAGCCCTATCCATACTGTAAAAGGAGTGAACGTACACAGCAACAATAGCTTTCCATCGGGGCATACTACCACTGCATTTAGCTTATTCTTATTGGGCTGTTTGCTACTACCCTATACCTATTTTTGGTTGATTGGATTTGCCGCAGCATTATTAGCGGGTTATTCCAGGGTGTATTTGGCACAACATTTTCCACTGGATGTAGGAGCAGGAATGATCTGTGCCGTCATCACCGTTTATTTATCATTGCAAATACAAAAGCTATTTAACAAAAAATGGAATACTTGATTATTTCCATCTCCACTCACCTGCTATTTCCAAAGCTTCCTTCAAATTATTTTTAATCATAAAATCGCGCACTTCAGTGTCGGTGAACCTTCTTGATTTTAATTCTTTGGAATCTGCAATACCATACAATAATATAGCACCATTACGCACCGTATTCTTTAATCCCTTTTCATCTACCAATTTAAAATCGTCGCAATCGGCGTGGTAACAAGGACCCGCATTGTTAGGCAATCTTCCGCCAGCACCGCCACCAGTAGGAATACCTTGTAACATAAATGGTTGATGATCGCTGTGCAAACCAGCACCATTGTTAAATAGATTTTTATAACTGGTATCAGCTGTTTGTAAAATGGCACCAATTCCTTCAAACAGTTCTTTACTCTCCGCAATAGTAGTAGAAAATCCTTTTGGATCATTGGTCATATCGTAGTTTAGCATATAACGCACTTGATCCAATGTTTTATTCTTGATTGCTTGGTCTACATAAGCCCTTGACCCTAATAAGCCTTCTTCTTCACCCATGAATAAGACAAATTCTACGGTACGTTCTGGCTGTAATTTTAATGCCATGTAGGTTCTGGCCATATCAATTACAGCAAAGGAACCAATACCATTATCAATAGCACCTGTAGCTAAATCCCAGCTATCTAAGTGTCCGCCAACAATTACTTTTTCGGTCGGTTTTGTTTTTCCTTTAATAGTTGCAATCACATTCCTTGCTTTGATTAAACCAGATTGATTGGTCATATCAATAGAAGCATAATGCGTTGCTTTCTTCATTTCTTCTTTTAGCTTTAAGCCATCTTCTTTCCCAATACAAACAGCAGGA
>Ga0315909_10003108_pt1 | contig 20527 bp, 27 predicted proteins | sample LakEriMetagenome_11_FD_203527 | JGI IMG/M metagenome (GOLD analysis project Ga0315909, IMG submission 203527) | Freshwater fungal communities from buoy surface, Lake Erie, Ohio, United States - Buoy 2 MA125 | ecosystem: Environmental > Aquatic > Freshwater > Lake | place: USA: Lake Erie, Ohio... | reverse complement strand
GCCCTTCGTATTCCTTTTCTTATATATAGGCCAATTTTTTGTTTTTTCGTTCATCCATTCTTGCCGATCATCACATCCGCAATCTTCATCAAGTATACGTGCAATTTGTTTTGCAAGTTGATCCAAACCCGTTGCTGCAGTTATTTTTTTGATGTCATCGCCTAAGCCTCTACTTGCACTCATACGTTATTCCAATCTGTTAAAGCATTGCGCATTTGCATTAGCAATGTTTGTTGTTGTCCGTTCATTGGTATTTCAAATACTCGTTTACCTGGGTATACGTATTGTTGTTCGGGACGCATTATGATGCTATGACCTGTATCATCAATTCCTAGCACTGGATACGCAACTCGTTGCATTGTAATATTGTTACTAGGAATCATTGTGCAACGTCCTGGATGTTTCCATTGCCCCATTGCATCTTCTACAGCATCAGTCTTTTTCATTACCATTTGCCATTCCGTTTCTGTCATTATGTGTTTCTTTGCAACATGATTGGCTAACATTTCAACGTATGATTCGGGTTTGTTTGCGTGTGCTGCATTTTCGACTGCTAAAGATGTCATAGTACTAGTACGTAACAATTCCTTTAAACGTTCAAGATGCCCACTATTACGCAGTTTTTTGTATGCTAAGTTTTCTACGGAATATTCTCCTTCGGCTTCTAAACCCGTTTGTCGCATTTTACGTAAATGCAATAAAATGTTTTCTATTTTAACACGTAGCTTCGGATCTGTTGGTTCAAGTGCATCAATTTGATATTCTAAAGGACGAGCTTTTTCATCAATGATATCATCATCTATAGAAACTGTTTCTGCTGATGGTTGTTTTATCCATTTGCCTTTTACTAATGAATATTGTCCTACCGTTGAATGCAATTTATCGTTCCAATCTTGAGCATACAATTCAATTGCCATTCCTTGATATGTTAATGGATAATTTGCATTCCAAAGTGACTTCTTTGCCATCATGTAATTTTTAACAAGATGCAAATTTTTATTTACTGATTGGTAATCTATAACAACATGTAAATCTATATCACTGTGTTCCGTCCAATTATAATTAGCATTACTGCCAATAAGAATAATATCTAGTATAGGTGCGTCAATTTCTAGGAAATCATAAAATGCTTTTGCAATACGAATAAACTTTTTGTCCAACTTGGGTTTGAGACGCGTGTCGTCCCAAAGTTTTGGATTAAGTGTACTTTGTGTTTCGTATTCGTGCAACATAATATTATGTCCATCTAGATTTTGATTTAGCTTTTTTAATGTCTTTCTCGGTTTGTTTTATCAATCTCGGATCTTCATCTGGAACGATTTCAAATTCAACGTTTGGATTATATGGTGTAGAAACTGCACCTGGAGCTACTATGTTCAACGCTGTTTTTCCTAGAGCTTGTAAAGTCGGAGGAAGTTTACTTGACGCCGCAGATACAAACTCTGCAGATTTTTTTGCTAACTTTTCTTCTTGTTCTTCCGGAGTTACACCTAATATTAATGATTTTAGCATCGGCCAAAATAAACCATTAACGTCATCTTTCGTCTCAAGTCCAACTGACATTAATGCATCTTCCCCTAAATCTTGTAATTCATTCCACGCTACTGGTACCATATTTTGCCATCTAGAAAATGCAGATCCGATAAATGTTCCTGGTTGTGAAATAAAAGTTTTCATTGCATTAACTTCACTAGTAATGAAGTTTATATATAATGGATTTTCGACAGATTTGGCTCGATCTATTATCTTTGTTTTAATTTTAGCATATTCGTCTGGATTTGATCTTTTTAATGCAGCTAATGCTGATTCTATATCTCCAGATCTTGTAAATCTACGACCTCCTATAGTAACACTAGCAATTCCAGATGGGTCTGTTTTTAATAATGCTGTTAAGACAGATGGATTTTCTGCTTTTTTGGCAAATTTCGATGCCATGGCAGCTTTTAGTTTTTGTAATTCTTTTGTAGATAAAGTTCTAGAAAATGTATTTTTTAAAGAATTTTTTATTTTTTTCCAACCTAACAATCCCCAACCCTTTTCTAAATCACGCTGTTTCAATATTCCTTTGCCGCGGCCTTTACCAGCACCTTGTACAGCATCTGCAGCACGTTTTGATGAGCTTTTAAATATCTGTTCTGCACTATTTCTATTAGATTTCATATATTCTGCAAACTCATCTAGTGATTTTAATGCATCGGGTGGCAACATCCATTCGGCTTTTCTAGAAAATGATTTTACTGCACTTGCTACCCAACCCATGCCTTCAACTAATAGATTCAATGTTTTTGGATCTAATTGTCCTTCATGATATAATGCTGACCAAACTTCATCAGCTGATTTTCTGCCTTTCCACGCTGTGACAACTGCATCTTTTAGACCGCCTATACTCTTAAATAGTACTTTTAATGATCCCGCTACTATACTTCCTACTACCGGTATAGCTCCGATTAAACTAAGAAATGCATCAATTAAAAACATTGTATCTTCTCGACCCGACTCTTCATAACGATAAAATGATATCATAGCATTAATGATATCTGCAATATCGCCGAATCCAGGGATAAATCCTACAACCGTTAATGCATATTGAACGTAGTCAATCCATGACTCTTCATCACGTTTTGATATCTTTTCTGGAGCTTCTGCTTTCCATGTAGGAATTCCATTATTGTTTTCAATAGCCCCTTCAATTTTCTTTCGATCTTTTATATTCGTTATTGTGATGCCATTTTTACTAAACTCCGGATTGACTATATACAACATTTCATTAGCGTTATTCACGGAATATGCAGTACCATCTTGATACATTTTAATAATATCATTTCCTAATTTTATTTCATACGCGTGAGTGCCGCCCGGTAAAGCATATGGTCTGCCGCCTAATTTTTTAATCAATTGTTCATATTTTGCGCCAATTCCCGTCCATGGTGTAGATTGTGTTTTTGGATCAAAGTCCGGATTTTTATCTGCTTTAGATGCTACTAGTGCCTCTGATAACAGATTTTTCAAAAGACGACGATTTTCTCGTAAATTATTTTTAATAGACATATTGTATGATTCCTTGATACTTTTTTATATAAATATCAACATTTACAAAAGACTTTTGTATTTAAAATAATAAAATTTGATTTTAATTTACAACGATAATAACATATCAATTAGATCTGGGTGCGGATACATGTCAACTTTACCACGTATAACATTGGTATGTGAATACATACCCGGAGTTGATTCTGCCTTACGTACATCTAATACATCAAAACCATCAGCACCTTTAGCTCGTACATATTCTACTAAGCCTATCCGCGGATCAATGCTATATTTATTTGCTACAAACAAAATCCAATTCTTCAATGCTGTGATTTGCGACTCTGAATAATTATGCCAATATTGAAATCCTCTGAACGGTTTTGCTAGTTTAATTACTTGGCTAGGATCTGCCGGGGTATTAACATAAGTCTTACCATTAACGATTTGCCCCATGCAACATACTTCAACAGCTACAGAGTTTCTATGCATTACAGAATTACCTGTACCAGTATGCCATCCATATCCTCCATCAGGAAAACATTGAATCAATTCACCGTCAAATTTAGAGTTTTTATTTGCTACGTTTTGTCCGCCTAGGATATATTCTGTTGCAACATTACCGCGATTATCTCTAGCCCACATATCAGCTACTTGATACGGATTATCTCCTCCTGCTGTATGATGTAAGAATATCCAATCTTTTGGAACAGGCCCTTTAAAATATGTTCCTTCTGGCATCCAATACTTTTTAATTTGCAAAGCATTTGCTACTTCAATGTTTTCTGCATTGTCAGTATTTAAAATACCCATTGCTGCCCATGTTTTAGGACCTACAACTCCATCAACCATTAAACCGTGTGATTTTTGCCAGTCTTTAACAGCTGCTTCTGTTTTAGGACCAAAATCCCCATCTACTGTTAATTTTAAAAACTCTTGTAATGTTTTTACTGATTCGCTTTTGCTACCGCGTCTTAATACCATAACTTTCCTTTATTTTTCGTCTCTATGACCTTTATGTAAATCTATCTTGTCTAATATATCATTTAATAACGATGAAGGTATCCATCCTATCATTGAAGCATTTTTAAGCGCACTTATCAATTGAAATATGATAAATGGTATGATAATTGTTTCACTCAACCAGGCTGTTCCTACAAATCCTTTTTCTACTAAAAGAAGTACCGTTAAGAACAATGTCCAAACTATTGCAGTTCGTAATACTTTGATTGCTTTGAATGTTTTAAATCCTTCTCTTTTACATCCTGCTATGATTCCGAAAAATCCATCTAACAACACAACTGCTAACAATGAAGTATATTGTTCAAAGTTATCCATTGTTAGATTGTAAAAATATGAACAAATAAATGTTACTGTGGTTGTGAATGTTAAGGCTAATAATGGTATAGTTTTCATTCTTATCATATTCCTTATTGTTTTGGTGTTTTTTCTTGATTTATTTCCTTGATATCATTTTTATACGAAAATTTATCAACAGAAGCACTAAACAATGCAGCAATAACAATATATTCAATAGCAGAAATTAATTCATGCGATGGAGCGATTGACTTTGGGTACAATGCATTGATAAACATCATAGCCGTTAGAGCCAAGAATCCAAATACGCCGATGACGCGCTTAGATGATATATCTCCACTTCTCGAATCTGACAACATTCTTTGAAAAAAATTAGCATTTTTCTTCATTACATCCCTTGCGGTTATTAATAACTTGGTTTTTTCGTATTTCATAAATAAATATGTTGTTCATTTCGTTTTACGAGATTTTTCTCATATGTTTGCATTGAATATATACTAATTTTAAAAATGTCTATTTCAAATTCGCCGATATCACCTGATTCTTCTATGATCGCTGCAAGTTGTTGAATGTATTGAAAATTTTGTTGTGTTAAACGAGTTGCATCAAATGCTACAATAATATCATTTTCATCTGATGGTGCGTTATATTCAATATGCAATACGCGACGATTTAGATCAAAACATGTTTTTGGTTGTTCTTGTTCAATGTAATGAGATGTAATTACTTGCATAGCATCTTCAATATAGATTCTATCACACCATGGTTCTAATGCTTCTAATACGGGCAATGTGCAATTTCGAACTACAAATGCTATGTTGTATTTAGGTGCATTACCTCTACTACCCCATTTTCTAATGTAATTTCTATTAGATGCTAATTCGATGTCTTGATATGTATTTTCTGCTCTGGAAGTTTTACTTACAAAGTGATATACATGTGCTGAACTAACTTTATGCTCAAATCCTGCCATTCTATATCGTTTATGCAAATCATCATCTTCACAAAACATTTTAAATGTAATGCCATCTATACCAATATATTCATTGCGCATACATCCGAAAAATAATTGCGAGCCGCCATCTATTAAATCAAAATTAGGTTGATATGAATTAAATGTAGTTTGATCAAATAATTCTAAATCACGTCCGCAATCTAAAATAACTTTGCCTGGATATGTATCATTGTATATTGGTGGTTCTATGCGAGTATATGTAGTTATGCGGCCGGGTTGTATATGTTTATCCATCGTCTCAACAAACCCGGGAGATAGTACCATATCATTATGTAATAAGATAATCTTATCGCCTGATGCTCGTGCTACAGCATTATTATAATTTTCTCCTAATGTAACTGAATCATTTTCTTCAACGATAACTTCTATATCCGGATATAGTTCATTAATATTACGTAATAAATTATCCGTATAATTTTTATTTTTACTAGTAGTTGGTATTATTAAAGATATCATTGTAATCCTATTATTTGTCCGTATTCATCAAATTTTGGCAAACCGCCCCATTTCTCATAAAATTTTAAAGCGTTACGCTGTTCTGCCGCGCGTTGTCGTTCAGATGATTGATTATTGTTTTCTTCTAATCTATGACTGCCACGTGCTCCAAAGTGATATATTAAACTATTAGACGTTGTTATGAATTTGAATCCTGCTTGGTACATTCTCAAAAATAAATCATGATCATCCCAACTAGTTGGAGCAAATAATGGGTCATTTCCTCCTATATCATCCCAATCTGTTTTTCGTATTAAACAACTAACTCCTAAACCGCGAGGTATCTCAATATCATTATTCATTTCAGAAAAATCTTTTGCCCACGCATCAAAAAATTCAGAATCAAAATTATGATAGTATTCTCCAAATAAATCCTTTTCAACTACGATATTACCAGGCGTTGTTTGTGAACCCGGGAACATTGCTGGTTCTACTCTCCAAGAATTAACCCATAGCTTTTCGTTAGGATATTTATCAAATATTTTTAGTAATTCTAAGTCCCAATCTTTAGTTACGTAAAAATCAGAATGTAGGAACATAATATACTGAGTTTTTACTAGATCAGCACAAAAATTCATTCCGCCGCCGATTCCTTTTGGATTATCATTGATATCGATTACATAATCAATATTATGAAGTTTTTTTGCTTCTCGAAGCCATTCATTTGTTCCATCCGTACAATTTTCTGCATGAATTATAAATGGCGCATCTTTAAAATAACTATTAGTTCGTACTGATTTAACTGCTATTTTAAGATATTCTAAGTTATTATATGTTGATATGCAAAAACTAAGCATTGTATGTTGATCCTTGTTGTCTAAATTCAATAAATTCATCTTTATACTCAGAATTTAAGAAAAAATTATGCATATTCCCATCTGCCTGAGCACAAAAATCTGATTCTTTTATTTCTATAGCCCCCGTTTTAAATGTTTGGCTTACTAGATGCGATAATGTAATGTTATCACTAACTCCAACTTTAAAATTTCCTTGTTTAGCTTTAATCCCGGAATAAAAATCCGGACCCCAACCTAAAAATAATTCATCAGGAAATTTAATAATATATTCAGCCAAATCTCTGCGCATTACTGGACACATAAAATCAATAAACGGAACCTGTCTGACGGTACCGGTACCCCAATTCCACATTTGTTTCCAAAAACATTGATCGGCACCTGTATTTGTAATTGCAGGAGAATACAAAGCTAAATCATTTTCTTTCGTTTCGTGTATCATATTTTCAAGCAGACGTGGCCCGTGAAAAATTAAATCGTTATTAAACAAAACGAAATAATCATGATTGCTAGCAAGAAAATATTCCATTACTACATTCAATCCTCCACCGAAATACAAATTTTCATGTAATCGATGTGTTGTTGACTTTGCAATAGCTGTCGAAGAACCATTATCTATTATCATCAATTCATGTTTTGATAAATCGTTTCCTCTAGCTAGTTGTTTAACTAAGTTATCAGTTAAGTCTGGTTGGTTATAATTAAGGGATGCTATTAACATATTGTTTCCAATTAATTGTAGGACTTAATAAATCATTCATACAATGCGTAGATAATCCAGGTATCGGTGAATATACAAAACGTCCTCTTTCTCTATTAAGATATAAAAACGTTTCATGATCTCCAACCGCATTAGACCAAATATCGTAATCATCGTCAAACAATTGTTTCGTAATGATGAAACTACCGCAAGTTGATGGGGTAGTTCTCCAATGATGTGTATTTGTTGTGAAAATTTTAGAAACTAAAGTATCATACATAGGTAAAAAATACTTATCATTATGATCATACAAAGAAACATAATCTAAACCATTGTATGTATTAAATAGTTCAATAACTTTATCTATCCATCCATGGACATGCATGTAGTCATTTTCTAAAAAGTATATTAAATCAGAAGATTCAATTGATTGTTCTTTGATAAATTCTAATAATGCACGATATGATTGCAAACTAGATTTATAATTTGTTTGGAATAGAGAAAAGTGCTGTTGATAATTTTGCGTAAAGTCAGATGTTATATCACCATCTAATGCTAATGTTAATTGAACATTTTCATATCCATTAATAGTGTTCAATAAATTTTGAAAACATGATTCATAACTAAACCATTCGGGCCTAGAAGATAAAACGGAATTCGTTGACGCGTGTCGATAATATATATGTATTTTCATTAGTTACCTTTTTTACAAACAATCATAATGCTAGAACATAAATCCGGATATTGTTGTCCTAAAGCATAACACCCATCTAGGTATTCTTTAGATACGATGTTTGTTTTTAATATTTCATCCCATTGAAAATTAGCTAGTGCTTTAAAAAATATACCCGTTCTACAAACTACATTTAGTCCTGCGTACGTTGCATCTCGTTCTAATGTATCCAATGTATATGTAATATGATGTCCATGTGCTGCTTCTGCTGGGGTTATAGCGGTGTTATGTGATATCAAACCCATTTTTACTGCAATTTGACGACTAGGTGCGTTAGCATTCGGACATATTAATATCAATGTACCATCTGCATCTAACCACTCATTATTAATTTTTTTCAATAGTTCAACTGGATTTTCTATATGTTCTAATACATGGGTAAGAAAAATAGTTTTATGTGAATTTAATGTAACATCTTCAAATAATCCATGTACAAAATTTATAGAATCTGGTTCATTTAATCGTTCTTTTGCTTCTTTAATAGCTAAAGTCGACGCTTCGACACATGTAATATGTGAAAAGTGTTCTAGCAATCGTTTAGTAAAATGTCCTTTAGAACTACCTAATTCTAAACAAGATCCATTAACATCGATATATGGCAATGATGCTGTTAAATAATATGGATGCATTACATCAAAATCAAAACCATAAGCATATTTATGATCATCTGTATCATTTAGTTCAGCATCGTAATTTCGTATCAATTGTTGTTTCATTATCATTTTGTTTCCTTTTAGTTCGTGTAATATAAATCCATTTTTTCTATATAAGTTTATTGCTTTTATATTATCAGAAAATACTTCTAAAAAAATAGTATTATAATTTAATTGTTTAAAATAGTCATAACATCTATTTAATAATTCACTAGCAATACCTCTTTTAGAATAATCCGGGTCAACGCTTACATTAGTAATCCATCCAAACTTCTTTTCATTATTATTATATGCTGCAACTAGTCCTATAAGGATATTATTATCAAATTTGTCAAATATTATAGCGTTATCATATATTTTTTTTGAATATTCTTTTATATCAACATAACTATCTAATGCAGGAACAAATGTTGATGAACATTTATTTAAATGTTGTTGAAGAGTGTTTAATGTTATTTTCATTATTCTAATTCTGCTAGTCCGAAACCGTATTTGCCAAAATCGTTTCCGTTATATGTCATATAAAATTTTTCATCAATTTGAAATACATGTGGGTAATGCTGCATGGTGCTATCCCATCCGAATTCTGAATATTCAATTCCAGCATCTTCATCTTTTCGTAACCAAGTGATTAAATCTATAGATGTTGCATAACCAATTTTGTATCCGCGGTTTGGGGTGTTTCTAAAATCTAAACCTTCTCTATACACAAAGTACATATGATATAGGCCATCTTTATAAAACACATCAGGGCCAGCTTGGCACTCATTTTCATTTAACTTATCAGGAATTATATTCATATTCATTCTAGACCATTTTATTCCATCTGAAGATATTGCCATTCTATTTTTATATATTATTTCTTGTTTTCCATTATGCATTATCCATTTAGTCCCAGCTAAATAAAACATGTACCACATATCATTGAATTTTCTAACTTTAGGTCCGCTCAATACAAATGGTTCTAATAAATCAGCTGAAAGTATAGGCCCTGGTCCAATTCGATTAAATGTATCTCCGTTATCATAACTTACAGCGATACCAATTGATGTATTAAATGGTACAGATTGACAACGAGTCCAACCTGCATAATAAAATAACACTGTATCGTTGTGTTTAATATTGCAAGACGGATAAACTGCAAATTCATCAAAAGTTCCTAGTTCGCCTAATGGTATAATTGGTTTATCTGAAACTTTAATTATTTTTGTTAAATCATTCTTATCTAAGTCTAAGTATGTTGTATATGATTTTGCAAACCCGTTATCGTCATTTTCAGGTCTACATGAAAAATATATTCTAACTACATCGTCTAAAACTAGAGCATGCGTGCATTGCGAATGAGTTTGCATCCATGGTCTATCAATTCCATCATTCCATGTTGTTGGGTCAAATATTTGACCTAATTTTTTCCATTTCATATTAAAGTATATTCATTTAAGTATTCTCGAATCTGTTCTGGAGTATTGAACATTAACACGTCAATAATTGATAACCATGGCACAAATTCATTATTGAACTGTTTATATTCTATAGAATTAGATTTTATAAAATTAAGTTCAATACCATGTTGTTTAAAAATATTTTTATCATACAATTCCGTTCCGCCGATTGAATTTATATATGTATTAGCATTTTTAGCTTGACATAAACTTAAAACTTTATCTTGAGATTTTAATGTATGATCTATTGCAATTGTAGAAGATATCGTTATTTTAGTTTTAATGTCTAAAAAATCATTTATCAATAATATAGTTTGATAAATAAAGTCAAATAAATTTGTATTTGACATGTTTAAACATTGTTCTATTAAACAAAACGTTTGTTCAAATTGCGGTGCTTTTTTATAAAATGATTTTAATGTATTTAAAATTTTATTTTTTTCTTTATCCCATGATTCTGATAAAGATCGCCGTATCACATCTAGATAATCAGAATCTTTTTTTAATGGTAACGTAATAAGTTGCGGAGTTCCATTTACTAAAATTCTATTTCGATTAATCCACCCTTTTTTAGTATATTGAATATTATCATAGATAATGAATTCATCAACCGAATTCATCAATTGAAAGTATCCGATATACGGCATAAAATAAGGTTGCATTATAGCTAGTTTCATTATCTATTTGCGTTTGTATAAATTTCAAATTTTGATAAATCTGGATATGGCATTTCTAAGTCATCATTTTGTTTAGGCGTTTCGCCATGATAAAATTGACTCATTAATAGCATTCCGCGGGCTGCTAACTCTGGCATCATATAAAAATTCCATCCTAACATATCGAAATGATCATCATGATACGAACATTCTCTACGTCCGCTATACCTAGCTCGTTTAAACCAAAGATATGCATCATGATTGTCAGTTAAAATTGCTCCGCCTTTTGATAATTTAAAATGTTTATATGGGCCAGTAAATGATACGCACATGTGAGTACCTGGCATATACATATCTGCGGTAAATCGCAATGCAGAATCCCACACATTAGTAGGTTCTAACTGATATGCACCTTTAATTGTCTTTCCCTTTACTGGTTTGAATTTTACCTTTGCGCCTGCATGAATTATTTCACATGGCACTGACGGATATGTACGTGCAGGTATTGATATTTCTTGTCCTGTTACCTTTTCATACATTAATGCTAAGAATAATGCATTAGATTGATTATCAACGGTAACTACATAAGGAGCTCCTGTATAGTCAGATAATGCTTTTTCAAATTCTTGTGTTATTTTATATACTCCATTTGCCATATTTAAAATCCAAATTTATTTTCTACAATATTATATTGATATCCATGAACAAAATCAGTTCCATTAAATGGTCTACTAAATTCTTCTTCTACTAAGTTTGACCAATTTTTATCTGATGCGTGTCCCCAACTTTTTACTTTTTTAAGCATTTGTTCTTTTGTACGAACCCAAGAAAAATGATGAAACATTGGAACACCATTCCATTCAACGCAATTTATTTTTTTATCAGTACTAAGATACTCAAACATTTGTTCTCGTTCTACTCCGGTATTAAATGGATCAATATTGATAAATTCTTTTCTAACTAAAACTGGTGTCGCTTCATGTACAGTTGCTTGATATATTGGTTCTCTAAAATACCAGTAGCATAAAAACTTGTAACTATGATATTTTGTAAAATTTTCATTTGCTAAAAATTGATTAAAAAGCTCTGGATCGATTATTTCGTCTGAATCTAGAAATAAAATGTAATCTGAGTCTTTATTACAAAGTGATTGTCCAATTATTCTAGACATATTGTGCCAATATCTAGGAAACTTATCCGGCGTCCATTCATATACTTGAAAATTTACTAACGGATATTCTTTAGCTAAAGATTTAATTTTTTCAATTGATTCCGGCGTACCATCAAAGAAATGATCACTAATAGGCACAATTATATCAGTACTGACTTTAAGTGCATTATCTAAACAAACTCTAATAAAACGTTCGTCGTTACTGCAATAATTAATTACTATTGATATCATTTTCTAAAAAGTCCCGTTAAAATATTTCTTTCATAAAATCTATCATCTTTAAAACATTTAATAGTTTTAAAACCAACTGATTCTAATAATTCTGATAATGTTAGTTCGGTATAGAATGCTACGTGACAAGGATCTGGATATGCTCGATCGTATGGAATTCCTATTATAAAATACCCATCTGTTTTTAAGTCTGCGTATATATTTTTGACAAAGCTATTAGCATCTTCTGGAAATATATGTTCTAGGGTGTGAAATGATATAATGGTATCAAATTCTTTACCAATATTAGATTCTACGTAGTTTTGTACAACTAAATTGCTAGATATCCCAATATTAGATAATGTATCCTTGGCAACATCTAATGCAGCGGAATTTAAGTCTACGCCCGTTATACTTTGAATATTAAAATCCTTTAACCAATATGTAGTTGCACCATGATTGCACCCAATATCTAAAACATCTCCTTGTATAAATTTAGAAAAATCTTCCAATGTTTTAACATTAACATGATTCTTCCATTCTAAAGGATTATGCCTAGCCGTTATGTACGACTCTTTATTATATTTACTCATTTTATTTATCCAAATTTAACGATTCCAGTACCAGACCAATGACCTAGGTCTGATATATCATATTTTTCTTCTGTTATTGAATTCCAATAAGATTTCATTTCATTATTTAACTTAATATCATCTAACATTAAAATTCCGGTCCATTTAAGCTTTTGCAGATAAGAATGAAATTCATGTTCAAATGAGCCATCGTGATCAGTATCTAATAAAATAAATGGAGATGACTTAATTAAGTCATCATATTTTCCATTAATTACATTATCAACAACATATGTTACATTTTCTGGATATGAAGATAAGTTTCTAGATGATCCGTTTAGATCAAATGAAAAAATAGAATTAGACGAATTATATGATAATGCTAATGATGAACATCCTTTATATGTTCCAATATCTAATATCGTGCATGAATCATACATCATACTAAAATATGCTAATAATGTATAATGTTCATTACTTGGCTGACCTAAGAAATAATTTCTAAATTGTATTTCTGGAATTGAAATACTTAATTCATCTAAGCTAATATTTTGTAAATCTTCTATAGATATATTTGTAAATGATATCATAATGTGTCGTAATATGTATTTTGTTTTATTTGTCGTTCGATTGTTTTAGGATGAAGCAAACACCATTCTTTATCAGTTGGTAAATGCGATATGGTACTGTATCCAGTTAATCGTTCATGTACTTTATTGATCCATGTTACTGCAGATTTATTTCGATATATTCTCCACTGATAATCTGGAAAATTAATCCACCCATGTTCATTTACTGCCCAACCCCATTGTTGCATATGATCTTGAGTCATACCTTCTACCGTATTAATTCTAGGTATCATCATTACATCTACTGACGGATTAGCTTCTATTACTTGTGGTAGTAATCTACAAACATATTCATTAATCATTTCATCGGCATCAATTTGAAAAATATAGTCGCCGGTACAAAATGATGTTAATAAATTTTTCCATTCAGCAAAATGGCCTTGAAATTCTGCTTTGAACCAAGAAAATGATTTGTTAACAGATCTAGCTCGTAAAAATGCTTCTACTTCCGGATCGCCATTTTTTGAATCATAAAGTACTACAATATTGTCTTCAATTCTTTTATTATCTAATAAAAAATTTAAAAGACGTTGTATTTCTATGAATTCATTACAAACGGTAATTGCATATGTTATTGTCATACTATATTATATGATTTTTTAGATTAGAATCAAATCTTTTGTAATTTTGGTAACTTTAATTCGATAGCTTTTGGTAACTTGTCAATGCCTGCATCTATAATTTCTAAAACTTTATTATATGTGTCAGATACAGCTGTTTCTGTAAATGTCGAATTAACAAAGTATCGTTGTCGTTTTGCTAATTCTATCCATTTTTTATAATTCTTTAAAACATCTTTCATCATAGCAGATGCATATCCGTAGTCTACAGTAAACCATTTTGCAGTTCCAATTAAAAATTCATTTTGAGCCGTTGGATGTATTGACGTCAATTGTCCAGGTAAGGCACAAATAAAATCTTTCTTTAAGAAATCTGCTTGTCCTGAATAATGCGGAGCTATTATAGGTTTCCCAGTTGTAGAAAATTCTAATAAAGGTCTTCCAAATCCTTCTGCTTTTGTAAATGAAACTAGAGCTTTTATTTTAGGATGATTATACATTGCGTTCATTTCTGCGGTAGTTAAATCTCCATGTAATAAATATACTGACGGTAATCGGTCTCCGGGAAATAATGATGCTACTTGATTGATTCGATCTTGTATTTCAAAACGATCGGTTACTGAATAAGTTGCACCGCTAGTTTTAAGTATCAATGCTGGTGCATCTTTTTTGTTTTTAAATGTATTGAAAAAACAATGTATTAAGCCGCCTACATTTTTTCTGTCTTCGCCCAATTGCCCTTGCAACCAATGACCTACACTTAAAAATGCATCTGATTCTTTAATATCATCTAAACCAGCAACTTTTATAGTTACTGATTTGTTATTATATTGAGTCTCATCAAAATATTCCGGAATAACTTGAATATTTGTAAAAATATTTAAATTATGAAGTTTTGCTGTTTCTTCAAATACCGTTTTGGTAAATTCACTAGGAACAATTGTAACTTGCATTGCATTAATTTTTTCAATCCAGTCTGCCGGACAAATATCTCCTTCTGTTCCCGCCGTTACGCCGATATTGTATTTTCCAATAGCTTGGAATTCATTCGGTACGGTAATTTGTACCCAAACATCAGGCTGTTCAGTTAATGGCAACGGAACTATTCTTTTTTGCCAATCTAACGGGATAGGAAATGTAAAAGGAGTGTGTCCCCAGGGCATTGAAAGTAGTTTAATATCCCATTCGTCGCCTCGTTTATCTATAAATTGTTTAATTATTTCGCGAGCATGATGCCCGTAACCACTTTGTGTTGCTACTGGTGATGATATAACTACTTTTCTCATTCTACTATTCCTATTTGTTCATATTTTGTTTCGATAACCGGCGTTAAAGTATAACGCTTTCTTGCCAATTGTTTTGCGTTAAATAAATAATCAATCATATGGATCATTTTGTTACCCATTTGTTCTGCAGTTAAGCCATTTGACAGTGCCCAATTTCTACCCGATTGACCCATATCTTGACGAAGAGCTTTCGGAATGTTATACCAATATGCAATTGCATCGGCAACATCTTCAAAACGAACACGATCATCAAAGATATAAGGTGTCTGCGGTGATCCTTGAAGACTTCTATTACTAGGAAATACTGGTTTAGCCCAAACTCCGTGATTTTTATATTTACCTGTATGATTTGTTGAAAATTCTCCGTTAAATCGTATCCATTCGCCATTTTCATCATGGAACCCACATTGGTCTTGTAAACCTCCAGTTACGTTATTAACAACAGGCGTTCCTGCTAAGATTGCTTCCGTTGAACTTAAACCCCAACCTTCATTACTTGCAATATTAACTACTACATCTGCAACATTATACATTGCATTAAGTTCTTGTCCCGTAACCTTTGCTTCAGAAAATAATACTTTGCAATCTGGAGCTACTGCTTTCCATACTGCACGTAAATCTGTTCCATTACCATCAACAATTTGAGTATGCATCAAAAGTGCAACTTTTGATTTTTGTTCTGTTGGCAAACTATCTACAAAATGTTTAAATGCTAAAATTACATCGCCTGGCTGTTTTCTTCTGATATTTCGATTATTCCAAAATACTACAAAATCAACATCATTTGATTTTTTAATTTTTTCATGCATTGAAACATATAATGGATCTTTTGCATCTAATGGTTTAAATACTTTATGATCTAATCCATGCGGAACAAAACCTGTGATGATTTCGTCTGAATTTACATTTGCTAGTAATTCATTAGATTCATCATAATCTACAACCTTAAATCCATTCTGCGTAAGAACTTCTCTATGAATATTATCAGATTGCTTACTAATACCCATAATTAAATCGCAACTACCGTAAAATGGTGCATTCCACATTGGATATGGTAAATCATCCCAAATAGAATAATAAATAATTGGCGTTGCATATGTTGTTTTGATTTCATGTTCTAATGCATATAACCATGTCCAATATCTAGGATCAGTAAAATGAAATATTGCATCAGGACGTTCTTGTTGAAGAATTGAAAATAAAATATTTCGATCTCCATATCCGTTCCATGCAATCAATTTAACTGATGCGTCTTCTACGCCAGTCTCTCGTACAATGTCGACAGATAAATCAAAGCCTTTACCTGCATCTGGATGTTGCAGTGCAGCACCTAATTGAACCCAATCATAATGCTTAACTGTGTTTAAAATAATTTCTTTGCTAATTGTTCCAATACCAGAAGGCAAACGAAAATCATCTGCTAATAGTAAAATCTTCTTTTTCTTTGGTTTGTTAGGGTCAATCTTTTGTAACTTTGGTAACTCCATTCTTTTCCTTTATAACTTTAATATAAATATATTAACCGAGAATAACAACCGGTTTATTAAGTTTTTTTGTCTTTGTCCAAGCTGTTTGTAATACTGGATCTAATTGCATTTCGTTGGTTAATATCATCATGTAATCGCATCGTTCCGCAATTAGTTTCATGCGGTGATGCAATTGACTAAAATGATAAGGTTTTCCATAATAAGATTCTGGCATTGCGGAGTATATGTTGTAACCAGAGAAGCTAGGGTTGTATTCTTCATATTGTAATCCAAATTCTAATGTATATTTTCTAACCATACTATTAGCGCCTTCATTTCCTCCAGCGCCTACAACTATCAATTCGTCACCAAATTTACGTTTAAGCATTTGAAGCGTTTCTTGTACTTTTCGTTTATTCTGCCAACTAGTATTACCAATAACTGCTACTCGTGTCATACTTTCTCTTTTAAAAATTTAACACCTTTAGGATAATGTCCATAAACTAAACGCAACATGGATTCTAATAACTTTCTATTTTCTTTGCCGTTTGGATCATGATGATTTGTACATAATGCATATTCAACATTAGCCCAACGCGTTCCAGGCCATGTAAGATGATTCTCAATTTGAAATTGATAAATGAATATGTGTTCGTGCGTGTATTTTACTCGCGTATTCTGTTCTCTTTCGGACATCTTTCGTAATCAGTTTTAAATGGACAATACTTACAATTTGCAGCACCTTTTCCTGCTGTTGCTAAATATACCCTATCTGCATTCTTATTGCCTTCTAAATCAAAGCATTGCTCAACAAATAAATCAATACTACGTTGAACTCGCTTTTGCGTTACGCTACCTGCGGCAGGTTTAATATTTTGAATTCGTTTCTGCGGAAACATTGACTCTTCCATTATTTTGCGTTTAACTACAAAAAATTCAACATCAATATTCTCTTTAGGAATACCATATTGCTTTGCAAAATAATTTTTATATGTTATGAGCTGTGCTAATTTAAGTGAATCTGATTTTGCATTTTTATTCCAACCGTTCCGGCTAGTTTTAAGATCAAGTATCACAATCTTATTGGTTGGAACATGTCGCAAAACAACATCCATAAATCCATACCAATATACTGAAGGATTAGCATCTGATGCTTGTACACACAATTCCATTTCAATGCCAGCTAATTCCCAATTCTTGGTTGAAAAATATTGCGAACGTCGTTTCACAAACCAATCTAGTATAGCAACACCATCTTCAAGATATTCTGCTAATTGTAATGGATTTGAAAAATGTTCGCCGTTATTCTCAGCAACGCAACGTGCATATTCGTCTTTAAGTTTTGCTGTTAATACTTCTCTAAAATTTATTGCTTCAGCTTTCTTAACTGACTCAGTATACAAAACTGTTAAGAAATATTGAAATGTTTCGTGAAATGCTGTACCAAAACATGTGTCAATTGATGATTGAAACGGAGATAATCCGTCAATGTAATTAAGTTTCCAAGAAAGTGGACATCGTTCATACAATGACCATTGTGAATATGATATTTTTCTTGGAACTGTCGTTGCATCGCGCATTGACAGTTTATATATGGGACTTAGATAATTTCCTGATTTCATACTTTATTATATGAAATTACTTGGTAATATCCAAATAATTAGGTAGTTTCTCCTTCAAGTAAATATCAATTAAATCTTTAGTTTTTTCTAAGTCTTGCTGAAATGAACCTTTATGTCGGCATCTTACAATGCGTTTAATGATATCAAATTCATAGGCATTCAAACCCCATTCTTCTGCAAATTTATACAGGCTATCTTTTCCTTGATAATGTGTTTGTGTATGTACACTCATTTTATTCCTTTTAACAATTTTTTCTTTTCGCCTTCACTATATCCGTACATGGTTAAAATTCGTTCACATTGCGTTTTATCCATTAAATCAATATAATCTGCGGCTTCTGAGCGACTTACTTGATAATGTTCAGCAAATTGTTCGACTAATGCTTTTTCATACTTATCCTCAGATTTGCCTTTAATATATTTTGCAAATCCTTTTGATTGCGGAAGAAATTCATAATATAATCGATATGTTTCTTGCGGACGTAATAACCCTATAGTATATGTTTGAAATTCGTTAACAAGTTCTGTAAATTCCATACGCATACTCAACCAACGATTAACAATGAATACTGAAAACTTTTTTTGATCTGATTCTGACCATTTCGACCATTCTTTCTTTTTATGAGTTAATCCGTCAATAAAATCAAAAATTGTTGCACCTTTCTTTTCTTCTGCCATTTATTATAGTTTATATTTTTTACGATATTGTTCTTCTAACAATTTTCCTAATCCAATTTCAAGTATTACTGCTGTATCAGGAATACCAATAATACGTTTAGCATCTACAATATCATCAATTGATTTATTGCGAAATGTTTTTATTTTTACTCTCGCATTGCTTCGATTCGATGTTTTAAATACAATGCTAACCGTATCTTTATGATATGGTATTGACATTATTTAGATTTCATTTTAATTGGTTGAAATTCTTCTGGAATTGCTCCGCAATCATCGCATCTAAATACTGGTATCGGAACCATCGTATCTTTATCAGATCCAGTTAATAGTTTTGATACTTTATTGATTGCCATAACTTGACGAAAATACATTCCGTCACATTCTTTACAGATAATTGGTTGCATATCTGATTTGTTTACTGGTACGTTTATTTTACTCATATTTCTCCTAATAAATTTACAAACATTGCCATTATATTAATTTCTTTGTCTACTACACTAGCATCTTTAAATTGCGATTCTGCTATAATCAAAATGCATGGTGCTATATGTCCGTGAGCAAATTCATCTAAATTGTCATATAAAAATGTATACAATGGCGTAAAGTCTTTAACTTTGCTATCTGCAATACATTGACGAATTTTTGTGAAAGTTGCCTTTTTATCTTTTGCATTTTTAAGCATTTCTAATACTTCTGTCATGTAATTAGCTTGAATTGCACTTGCTTTGTCTAATTGCAATTTACCGTTAACTACAGATGCTTGTGCTGCATTAATTGCTCGACGAATGTCTGGATATGATGCATTGATAATTGCCGCAATATCCTTGATATCATATGTTACACCTTTTTCATCTAGTACCGTTACTAAACGTTGTGCTACATCTTTTTTATTTGGCGGAGTAATTGCAAATGTTTGACAACGAGATTGAATTGGATCAATAATCTTTTCAACATAGTTACATGTTAAAATAAATCGGGTTGTTTTGCTATATGTCTCCATCAAGTTGCGAAGAGCTGCCTGAGCATTTGGTGTTAAATAATCTGCTTCATCTAATATGATAATTTTCCATCTTTTGAATCCAACTGTGGATGCATAACGCTTAATCTTATCTCGAACTGCATCTACTGAGTTTTCATCTGATGCATTAATATACATTAAATCTGCATCTACCGATCCGGCAATTATTTTCGCCAACGTCGTCTTACCTGTTCCAGCTGATCCATAAAATAATAGATGCGGAACATCACCATTAGCAATGAAAATTTTAACTTTTTCAATAATGTGCTCATTTCCTATATAACCTTCTAATGTGTCGGGTCTAAATGATTCAACCCAAAGTGTATTTTCTTGTTGTCCAAACATATTTTATTATTTTCCTGTTGATCCAAATCCACCTTCTCCTCTTTCTGAATCAGATAATTCGTCTGTTTCTATTAATTCAATTTGAGGATATGGCATTATTATCAATTGTCCTATTCGTTCTCCGAGTTGATATACTTT
>Ga0315909_10003103_pt1 | contig 20543 bp, 36 predicted proteins | sample LakEriMetagenome_11_FD_203527 | JGI IMG/M metagenome (GOLD analysis project Ga0315909, IMG submission 203527) | Freshwater fungal communities from buoy surface, Lake Erie, Ohio, United States - Buoy 2 MA125 | ecosystem: Environmental > Aquatic > Freshwater > Lake | place: USA: Lake Erie, Ohio... | reverse complement strand
ATTCTCCCCCACAAATAACCACCACCCCCCGTAGGCACTTTAGAAAACTACCACTTGACAAGCCGCTGTAAGCACGTGGTACCCTTACTGGCAGAAGGAGGTGGCAGCGATGCACACCAAGATTCTCAGCGCCGTATGGACGGCAGTTCTAGTCTGGACAGCGGTACCAACGAAACCAATTCACGACGTACCGTATAGCCAGCGCGATGATTGGGCACACGAGACAACAGAGGTTGTTGCCGTTGATCCCTGGGCTGACGCCGTGACCCTCACGGGCTATGCCACCACCTACGATGCCTTCAACCATGCAGGCTCGTGGTATGACGACCCATCCACATGGGTACAAGTTGACCCGACAGGTAAGACCCTAACTCCATCTCTTTGCGACCAGCACCCAGAGTATCAGTGTTATCAGCGCGATATGGGTGGCTGGACAAAGTTGGTTCGCCCATGGTCAAGCACCCTCAATAACTTGTATGCCGCACTCGGTCCCGTGCTACGGAAAGTCATTGCAGACCAGATGCCACGCTGGCATACCATCCCTACCCATAAGCTTCGCATCACCTCGCTGGAGTCTGGGCGCTCCGTAGAAGTTTGGATTGCTGACTACTGCGCCTGCACAGGCTATGCCGTACGGAACAACAAGAAGGTTCACCCACTGGTAGACCTCAGTCCTGAAGCGTGGAAGGCCCTAGGACGGGTCTCTAACGGCTCAGGAGGCTCGATGTACACAGATGGGCGTCAGTGGAGCAGTAACTGGATTACGGTGGAGTATCTGCCGTGAAGACGTGTGCGACGTGTGGGATACAGTTCTCAGGGGATTGGGAAGACCAGTACTGCTATTGGTGTGATCCAGAAGGAGATGACTAAGTGGCGCCTGCCTCACGGCACCGTGGCCCTCGCCTCACGGCTCAACCGCCTACGGCGTTTTCGGGTCGAACCCGAGGCCCACTGGCGGAGATTGTAGGAGGTATTCTCGTTGGGTCTGGTATCCTCCTCCTGCTGTACGGATTGTGGATGGAATTCGTCCGATTACCGTAGGCAGAAAGGTCAGCCAATGACAGACGATTTGCCAACGGGCGGGAAAGTGTGCCGACGGTGCAAAGAGGATTGGCCACCTGACAGTGAGTTCTATTGGCGCCCTTCCGACACGATATGCCGAGCCTGCCAGTACGAGCAGCGCCTAGAGCGCACCGCACGCGAGCAAGCCAACCCCGAACTGCGTGCAAAGAAGCTGGCCCAGAGCGCGGAGAGCCGAGCGCGCGCAAAGATGAAGGCAACGACCCCGTAGCTCAGGGGATAGAGCAGCTGCCTTCTAAGCAGTTGGTCGCAGGTTCGATTCCTGCCGGGGTCGCCACTTGTGGAGATTCGTGGACACCCACTTGACGTGCGTTTCATATGGGAGTACCATGGGCATTGCCCTGCTGGGAAACAGCGATGTTGTCGGGAAAAGAAGGACCATGTGGGATCTCTTTGCTCGGAAGTGTTGCGGTTTGCCATAACCCAGCAGGGCATTAGTTGGAAGGAGTAGGTCATGAACCCAATGATTATTGAGCCACCCGCGACGGTAAAGAACCGCCCGCCGTGCTCAGCGTGCCTCCACCCCGCACACATTGTGTGGATTGACCAGTGGGGCACCGTGCCGCTGTGTCGTGCGTGTGGCGACATTCGCCGACAGGCATGGGAGAAGAAGCAGGGTAAGGAGACGAAGTGAGCGACGGGGAAAAGTCAGGCACGTTTTATACCAACGGTGTGTTAGAGGGATTCCTCGGTGGGCGCCTAGCGTATTACACGAAGATGTTGGAAATTGAACGCAACCAGATGGGGCATGAAGAAGTGCGCTCGTGGAATAAGGCAATCTCCCGCGCCAGTGAAGCCTACGGCGAATACCGCACGAATGGCGACAGTGAGGAAGTCAAGGCGCTAACGGAGCGGATGTTCAAGCATGAGGAACGCGCAATGGAGCGTCGCCGCATGCGACAAGACGTCAACATTGATGAGTCGTGGGCAGCTAAGTGCCTCTGGGCGTATTCCGCCGCCGACCGCAAGAACGCTCCAGGATTCCGCATGGCGGCTGAGCGACTGGCAAAGCAGCACCCTGAGTGGTCGCTGTGGCGCATTGCGCAGGAGATGGACCTTGTGGATAACTGGAATAAGGATTTCTGGGAGTAAGATGAAAGAAAAGGTATGCGTTGGCTGCAAGGAAAGCTGGCCAAACGACGAAGAGTTTTACAAGCCAAACGCGTTGAAGTGCCTTGCTTGCCAGTTTGAGATCCGTCGAGCCCACAAGGCTAGGCGCAAGGAGCGAATTGCCGCACTGCCAGCAGCAGAGCGAGAGAAGATTCGCCTTGCAGAGAACGAGCGAGCACGCAAGCGAGACCAGAACCGGTACTGGGGGAAGAAGACAAAGGCAGCATAGTATGGTACTGTTGTACCATCAACAAGAAGCACCCGCTAAAAAATTTGGGGCAGGGTATACAGAAAGGAGCGCAACATGAGGGCACGACGACCAGGGGGAGCACCGCAGCCACACGAAGTCCTGCGGGAAGTACGCAGCTACGTAGAGCACTGGAACCAATCGCCAACCATCTCTGAGCTGTGCGAACAGCTAGATTGCGGCAGGAGCACGGTGCAGCGAGCCCTTGCTGCTATGGAGCGCAACGGCTGGGTAACACGGCGCAAGCAGATTGCCCGTAGTATTGTTATTACCCCGCAAGGCCACAAGGCGGCGTGGGCAGCATCGGAAAGGGACTAACGTGAGCATTGAAAGCGTAAATCGATGCAACGAGCCAGAGTGCATTAACGATGCGCTTGCGCGGCTTAACAAGGAGCTGCGCAACGGAGAGCGGGTTTGGTTGATTGAGCAGAACCAAGATGGGGAGTGGTCGTGCTCTGTCGTTGAGGAAAACTCTAACTACATTGCCAATCAGGCAAGCGGCCATGAGCCATCGTTTTACAACCGTGGCTTTGGGCGAGGCAACAACGTGTATCAGGCGATTACGTCTTGCCGTATCAACCTGCAGTCAACACACATGAAAAGGGCAAAGTGACGTGTGGGGAGCATTGGAGGCTGGCATGGAAGCACATAGGGTAGAGAGCATGTCCCTGGAGCAGGCTTACCAATCCTTTAAGGCTGGGAACCTGCGCCACGTCCTTGCAATTTACGCCGCGAAGTATCTAGAGTGCGAGTGCGGCAATGCGGCTGGCCAGCATTGCTTTAACAGCGCCCACGCGGATATGCGCAGGGAAATGAACCCGCCATATCAGGTTGATTGTTTTCTGTGCGCATGCGTCGGGTGCAGCGAAGGAAATTGTTGCACCCATTAATGGTACAAATTTCAGTATAGTGTAGTGGCCGTCGGGTAGTTAACTCCTTTCCTGCCCGGCGGCTTTTTGCTAGTCTGAAACGGAACTAGACCGAATGGCCGCCCCCATTGCCTTGATTGGGTCAGGGTTAATCGGCTGAAGAAACTTCCGCTCGGCCTTGGTGTCTTGATCATCTAACTTCAGCGGATTACTGACAACGCCGTAGTTATACAAGTCGTCATCTGACGTAATCCACTTTGCGGCATCCTCAACATCCCACTTGCGTGTGTTCACCTTGCGCTGAATCAGGTCAGCGTTCGGCTTGGTCGAGAACGACGGGTCATAAAGATGGATGCGGTTGTTCGGCTGGATGGCAAAGTTTCCATCGTCCCGCGCAATGACGTGGCCGCACTTGTGCTGCCCTGGGCTCTGGCTATATCCCACGTCAAGCGTGTTGTAGTCCGGTGTGCTCCAGTCCAACGTAAACAAATACTTTCCACCGACATTGTTCTTGTGGCGGTCAATGTAAGAGACGCGCATCCCGTCTAGCGCATAGAACTTTGTCACGGCAATATTTGGCGAGAAGGAATTCCAGAGCACAAGGTCATGAATGTCAGCCTCTGGCACGCCTGGCTTCGAGCAGAAGGCGCTAATTGGCGCACGCCACCACAGCCCACCGTCTTCCATCATAAAGTGGAAGAGCGGGCTCCTGCCCACAATGGAAGCCACCCCAAAAACGGCTACGGGAAAATACTTATCGTGGCTGTCTTCCTGGTTGCGCAGATAATTGCCGCGCACATAGCACTCGATAATCGGAATGTTTGCATTCAGCTCAGGCATGTTTTACCTCCAAGGATTCTTGACTCGGCTCAGGGCAACCGGATCACCAGCATCCTGCCAGTCCTTCACATCCAGTAATTCAACCCGCTCTATTGTCTCATACATGTTAAGGACATCCACCATGTCAAGGGGATCTCCGATTGGAAGGCGTCGGAACGCTGCCCGCAGCTTGTTAATGTCGCTGAATCTATACACGCCGCAGCACACATTAAACTTGGGCTCTCCACGATTCCAGCCTTTGTACGGGTCTGGGTAGTCCCACACTCTCCAGGGCCCAGGGGCAACGCCCGCCCACGATCCTGTGTTTGCGGGTATGTGGGTCAGCAGGGTGTCAGCAAAGAGAACAACAAGCCCGCCGTCGTGCCACGTATCGTTGACGTAATAGCGCAGGGCACCACCTGGACCGTCGTATTGGTCATGGGCCATAACGCGAGAAACCCATTTCTCTACCGTCTTATTGACGGCAAGCCAATCATTCTCGTGAACAACGACATCAGTAATAGAGTTCTGCTTAGCCCTTCGGTGCCACTCGTGCACCGGTATGCCGTCAGCCTCGACCAGGAGTTTGTTTCTTCCCTCTAGGCGAGTCGCCTTACCGGCAGAAAGAATGACTAATCTGTCCCAGTCGCCCATGGCAACCCCCCAAGACTTTCGTGTGGTCGCCCAAGGGCAAGGTCGTAATGCCACGTAATGTCGGGAATCGACAGGAAGGCGTAGCCGTGCTCGTGGGCCTTCTTCCAAAGCAGCCAGTCGTAGCCAAGCTTCTCCTCAAACCGCCCAAGGTTATGGAACATTGAGCGGCGGAAGAGCGCAGTGTGCGACACGATTGAGTCGGCAAGCAAGCCCTCTGCGCTAAACGGGCGGTTGTAACGGTTGTCCCCAAGAGCATAAGAATAAATAATGTCAGCCTCTTCTCTCCTGCTGTAAAGCGCCTCAACGTGGTTGGGCAAGAGGGTGTCGTCGTCATCAAGAATCATGAGCCACTCCGTGTCGGCAAAATCAATCAACCTGTTCTTGGTAATTGCGCCGCCCTTTCGCTCACTGTCAAGCATGTGAAGGTGGGCGCGGGGCATGAGAGATTGATTGCGCACTGAAGCAACCGCGCGCTCGAAAAGCTCCTCGCGGCCGTTAATGGTTGCCGTAATAATCGTAAGATCCGCTACCATATAACTCCTTTAGTAATAATCTGAACAGGACGCGTAGTAGCCGCATTCACAAATCAACTTGCAGGCTCGTTGGCTCATTTTCGCCCCGCAGTTCAGACAAGTCAGTATAACCTGCTCTACGTCTATTGTAATCTCTGACTCATTCTGTGGTGGGGGATTCTCGTCCATAGACCCTCGCAGTTTTTGTGTTGCTTTACTTTTGTGTTGTCCTGTTGGCCGTTGTGTATACTCCCCCGCATGGGAAAGCGAGCCTTAATCTTTGGCATCACTGGCCAGGACGGATCGTACCTTGCCGAGCTCCTTCTTGGCAAGGGCTACGAAGTCCATGGTGTAATTCGTCGCGCCTCCAGTTTTAACACGGGCAGGATTGACCACCTGATTGAGCGCTCTGACGTCCCCTTTGCCCTTCATTACGGAGATGTAACGGATGGCAGCTCTGTGTCTAGCGTTATTGCACGCACAAGGCCAGATGAAATTTACAACCTGGCAGCTCAAAGCCACGTAAAAGTTAGCTTTGAAATCCCAGAATTTACCACGCAAGTAGACGCCCTGGGTTCGCTTCGCATTCTAGAAGCAATCCGCAGCCAGCCCCGCGCAATCCGTTACTACCAGGCTGGCAGCAGTGAGATGTTCGGCAGGGTGCTGGAAGTGCCCCAGCGAGAGTCAACCCCGTTTAACCCCCAAAGCCCCTACGCCATGGCCAAGGTGTATGCCCATAACATGGTGCAGCTTTATCGCAATGCTTATCTAATCCATGCCTCTAACGGCATTTTGTTTAACCACGAGTCCCCAAGGCGGGGTAACACGTTTGTGACCCACAAGATTACTCGGGCCGTCGTTGAGATTGTTCGGGGTAAGCGGCACGAACTTGTTCTGGGTAACCTCGATGCCAAGAGGGATTGGGGTTACGCACCGGAATACGTAGAGGCAATGTGGCTGATGCTGCAACAGGAAAATCCAGGAGACTACGTCATTGCCACGGGCGAGATGCATACGGTTAAAGAGTTTGTGCAGGAAGCGTTTGCCTACGTGGGACTTGACTGGGAAAAGTATGTGCGCACGGATGAGCGATACTACCGACCGGCAGAGGTTGATCAGCTTCTCGGAGACCCATCCCGCGCTAAGGCGGTGCTAGGGTGGGAGCCAAAGGTTAAGTTTAAAGAGCTGGTAAAGATAATGATTGACGCCGACACGGAGGCAATCAAGTGAACCAGGTTAGCGGCAAGCGGGTCCTTGTAACTGGCGGGGCAGGATTCCTCGGCAAAAGGATCGTTGACCGTCTCAGCCTGCGAAACCCCGAAGACATTATTGTTCCAAGAAGCTACGAGTGGGACCTGACTAGCCAAAAAGAAACAGAGGAAATGATTGGCGAGTTCCTTCCCGACATCATTATTCATGCGGCCGCAGAGGTCGGCGGCATTGGGGCCAACATGCAATCCCCTGGCCGATTCCTGTATGCCAACGCAATGATGGGCCTTAACGTCATTGAGGAGGCAAGAAAGTTCCCGACGGTTGAGAAGATCGTGCTGGTCGGCACGGTGTGCTCGTACCCAAAGTACGCCACCCCACCGTTTAAGGAAGATGACATCTGGAACGGCTACCCAGAAGAGACCAACGCACCCTACGGCGTAGCAAAGAAGCTGTTGCTTGTCCAGGCCCAGGCGTATCGGCAGCAGTACGGCACCAACATTATCTACCTCATTCCTACCAACCTCTATGGACCAATGGACAACGACAACCCAGAGACATCGCACGTTATCCCCGCCATCATGCGCAAGTTCATTGAGGCAAAGCAGAGCGGAGCAAGCGAGGTATCCCTTTGGGGTTCTGGTTCCGCAAGCAGAGAGTTCCTCTACGTTGACGATGCCGCAGAGGCAATCGCCAAGGCTACCGCCCATTACTCATCCGATTTGCCGCTCAACCTGGGCAAAGGCGAAGAGATTTCCATTGCCGACCTTGCTGAAAAGATTAGAGGAATCGTCGGCTATACCGGGAAAATCGTCTGGGATCGGTCAAAGCCAGACGGTCAGCCCCGCAGGTCCGTTAATGCGCAGAGAGCAAACGACTTGTTAGGCTGGAAGCCAGCGATTAGCCTGGATGAAGGTCTGTCACGAACATATATCAGTATGAGGTAAATATGGGCTGGGTAACGCAGGGAAATACGGTAAGCGAGCGGGGGGATAAGCGTCTCTCTATCCTCGTATGCTCTCTGGAATCCCGAGCCGACAAGCTAGATCGCCTCATGGGCGCGCTCACCCCGCAGCTTACTACTGAGGTAGAAGTGCTTACTCACGTTGACGCCGGAGAGGCCAGCATCGGCAAGAAGAGAAACGAACTTATGGAGGCCGCACTGGGCGACTACGTGGCCTACGTGGATGATGACGACATGGTGAGCGAAGATTATGTGGAGAAAGTCTTAACGGCTCTTGACCTTGACCCAGACTGCGCCAGCCTAACTGGGATTATTTACTTCGCTAATGGCAGGTCGGCAATCTTTGATCATTCAATTGAGCACGAAGAGTGGAAGACCGGACCCGGCGGCATCTATTACCGAACACCAAACCACCTCAACGCTATCAAGCGATCTATTGCCAGCAAGGTGGTGTTTGAGGATCTAAACTTTGGCGAGGACAAAAGATTTTCTGATAAGGTTAAGCCGTTCCTTAGAACAGAAGTGCGCATACCTGGGGAAATCTACTACTACTATCCAAGCAAGGGGTACTAATGCATCTACTCGTTAAGTTTCCCACCCGGCAACGCCAGAAGCGTTTCTTTGAAGTTTTCGCTTCCTACCTTCAGCTTGCCTCAAATCGCCATCATATTGAATGGGTAATCTCCATGGACGAAGACGATGCGGAGATGAATAACAAGGACGTGCAGGAAACTTTTGACAAAATGATTGCTATGGGTCACGACATTAAGTATTTTTACGGAGACAATAAAACAAAGATCGAGGCAATGAACGCCGACATGGACAAGACCAGCGGCGAGTGGGAGGTGTTGTACCTGGCGCAGGACGACATGTTGCCAATTGTGCAGGACTGGGACGAGCGCATGCTTAACCTGGTTTTTGGAAACTTCCCTGACCTAGACGGGTGCATCTGGCCGCCAGATGGGTACGGAGACAGCCCAACAACTTCAACCGTCGTCATTATGGGCAGGAGTTGGTACGAGCGCTTCCAATACATCTACCACCCAGGCTACAAATCTGTCTACTGCGACAATGAGTACACGGATGTTGCCCTGTCTTACGACAAGATTCGCAAGGTTCCAGACAGGCTAGTGCAGCACAGGTGGGTTGGAACTAATGGTCGAGATGCCCTATGCGACCGTAACGAAAGCGTAGCTAACTACGAACACGACCGCCAGCTCTTTGTTGAGCGGACGCTCGCTGGGTTCCCTTAGACTCGTCTTTAATTACAATGCCGTAGATGCGCTTTAGCGCATGGCGAACGACGGCGTACTTAGAAGCGTTCTTCTTAATGTTCTCAATAAACTCTTCGTGCCGCATATACTGCTCGCACAGATAGAGATACGCTTCTGCCCACTTGGGGCTGTGCCAGCTCTTTGTCCAGACATGCGCGATCTCGTGGAGCGCTGTGTCCTTGTCGGCGGTGCATAGGAAAATAGTCTTGCCCCAGTATTCTGCTTCCCCGTGAGGGTGGCTGTCAGGAAGGGTGTGGACGCCATCGGGGTGGTAATGCAAGTGCACGCGGCCAAGCCGGATGCCTTGCTCAGCGCAAACCTTGCGAATCAACGAGGTGACTGGGCGCCAGCGCTGCTTTTCGGAAGAGGGCGCCTCGGGGTCGTAGACAATGCGCACCGTTCCGGGTCGTGGTGTCCCGCGCTTTGTGTCCATGGTACCCCCTAGGCTGGCTGACGTGCTATTCTAGGCGCCGGTTAGTCAATAGTCCAGAGGAGGATTTGTTGTATGGATTTCCTGGGTATTATAGTGACTTTTGTGCTCGGCTTTATTGTCGGCGCCTCACTTGCGGGTGCAGGTGGAAGAGTTCAAATTGAACAAGAGAAGGCAAAGTCAGCCTTTGAGTTCCGCCGTGGTTGGTGGTTTGGCGCCAATGACGTGCGAGTGGGCCTGGGGCTTGCCCCAATGGACACCGCCGCTAACCCCGCACCTGAAGTTGCAGGGCAGCCAGAGCCCAACGAGCGCCCCAAGGCCAAGCTTGGCAAGAAAGTCAACTAGGGGGAATAGCTCAAAGGTTAGAGCACCGAGCTTATATCTCGGCGGCTCCTGGTTCGAGTCCAGGTTCCCCTACCATTTGACAATCCACAAATAAGGTTGTACTGTACACAAATAGGCCCAGAAGTTCTGGGTTTGTGGATAGTGAAAGGATAGCAAATGAAGAGGCAAATTGGGCTGCTCTTTGCAGTGTTCCTAATTGTCGGGTTTTTGATTGCAGGGTGCGGTGGCTCAACGGGGGTGGCAACAAACACCCCAGAAACCACACAGCAGGCAACTCCAACCCCGACCCCCACCCCAGAGATTGCTGGTGTTGGCTACTACATTGAGTGGTCAGACGTTCGGGTTTCGCTGGCAGAGGCTGGGGTCTTTAGCACTTACAACGAGTACTTTGCGCCAGATGCTGGCAATAAGTTCGTGGCGGTGCTGGTGGAGTATGAGGCGTTGGCAGACAACGTGTCCTACAACCCATTCTTCTGGACGCTTCGGGACAGCCAAGGGTTTTCGTATAACTACTACATCTTTGGCAAGGAGCCAGCTCTTGATTCAAGCAATGAATTGAAGGCGGGTCGTAAGGTCAAGGGGTGGTTGACATTCCAAGTTCCTGTAGGCGAAACGCAATTTTATTTGACAATGGACGACTACACCCATTCGGGTGAGTGGCAGTTCACAACAAAGTAAGGAGGAATCATGGCAAGCAAGACGGTAAGTGTTTCTGTTCCATCGGTTAGCCCGCTGCTCATTGTTGTCGCGCTAGTGGCGGCAGGCATTGGGTTCTTTGCTGGCAACAGCGCAGGTGACTCGGCGGGGTATACGCGCGGTTCAAGCGCTGGGTACACCAGCGGTCACAGCGACGGCTGGGGTGCTGGCGTTGAGGCAGCGCAGCAGCGCACATGGGTAGCGGGGGCTAAGGCTGGCTGCTTCTCCGTGCAGGAAGAATCTGGCTACGACATCTTCGTCTATCGCTACAGCGATGGCTATGTCGAGTACGAGAAGTGGTGCGGTAACCCTGCAAACTTTGGACCACAGACGTACCCAACCATTGAGTACGTAGCCCCAGGTAACTAGTAGTGGATTGCGGCCACGAGGGTGAGAGCGGGTTCTTGGCGACAAACGCCATGGGCTTTGTTCAAAATCCCTCGGACCCGCGCTGTATTCACTGCGCCTGGAACGAGGTGTTTGCCGTAATACCCCAGGGCTGGTGGTTTGACAGGTTATACTTTTTGCTTAACGGCTGGGCTATAGAGGTGGCCAGCCCCAACGGTGAGGTTGTTCGCTCGGTAGGCGCAACGCCAGCCATCGCTATGGACAAGATGAAGAAATTATTGGAGCAGCACAATGACGCCAAGAAAACCAAATAACGTCCACGTAAGCGCGCTGGAAATCCAGCAGCTTATTATGTGGAAGTTCCCAGAGTCAAAGTCGCTGACCGATGGCGCCTACGCGGCTGCAATGAAATACGACCTAAGCCCAGAAACCATGCGTTGCTACGCGTATCAAGGGATCAGCAACAAGAGCAAGGCCTACAAGGTCATGTCTTCTGACATTGAGGACATGCGGAGGTATGAGGAGTCTGCCTGGCGGCTTATTGACCACTCGCAGTCTGAGCTCATTTCAGCCATTGACGCAAACATTGCGGCCTTTAAGCAGGCGGCTGAGCACTTTAGTAATATGAAAAAGGAAATCTTGAATAGGAAGGTTCGCGGATGAACGACATTAAATTCTCTTGGTACGGAGCCTACTGCATGCCTGGCAGGGAAGAGCGCGCCAAGCGCCTGCTGGAGCAGCGGATAACCTCTATGGGCATGGAAGACCTATTCCGAACAGTCTTTATCCCAAGACGAGAGGTAAACAAGTGGAGTGGGGGCAAGAGGCATAAGGTTGAGGAGTGCATCTATCCGGGGTACATATTTATTGAAATGGTTATGAGCCCAGAAAGCTTCTTTGTTGTAAAAGGCACCCCGTCAATAGCGGGTTTTGCCAATAACAACTCGCTTCAGAACCACCGAAACGACCCGTCGCCAATTACGCAGGCGGAGATGAATGTCATTCTTGGGGTGGGGGAAAAGAAAGTGCTAAAGCCGACTAACATCTTTAACAATGGGGACAGCGTCAAGATCGTTGTTGGGCCTTTTGCGGAGATGATTGGATCAGTGTTCCTTGCGGACGACCAGAAACAGAGACTAAAGGTAACCCTATCGTTCTTTGGTAGGGAAACGGTAGTGGAGCTTAGTTATTCGGAGGTTACAAAGCAGTGACTAATTCAGTCATGGTGCAGTTGAACCAGAAGCAAATTGAGCGTGCCGTTATTGCTGGCGCCCTGCGGGAGTTGCGCGCAATTAGGGACGGACTAAAGGACAGGTACAACTGGGAACGAGATGGCTGGAAGCAGCACATCGAGGGTGCTATGGGCGAGGTGGCAGCCTCCGTTGCAACGGGCCTACCGTGGACAGGAGAAGACATTGACACCTTTAAGGGCGCAGACGTTGGGGAAAACGTACAAGTCCGATTCCGCCCTGGCCACTATCAGGATTTGTCTATCCGCAAGGCAGATAGCAAGAAGTCAATCTACGTTCTTGTCTTGCCGGCGGATATGAAGAATTTTATTTTTGAAGTGGTTGGATGGATGTCTGCGAAAGAAGGCATGGAGGAGAAGTACTACCACGAAGACAAGGCGCTGTACTTTGTGCCCAAGGCTCATCTGCATGACATCACAACGCTTCCAGGATACGTGCCGCCGCCACCGTCAGAATACGGGTTGTGGGGCTAGGCGCACTTTGCGTGATGGTGCAAAAGACGCGAGCTGCTCTTTGCGCCAACAAAGCTAATTACATACTTAGCCCTTATTTGGCTTGCGAGCATCGGCTGATCGCATACTGAGCAAATACGCTTCGTAAGCGTTTCGGCTTTCTTTTCGCCTTTGTTCTTTGCAAGAGTTTTCTTACCAGCCATAAACACCTCTATCAATAGGTCGGCGGGAAGGCAACGGAGGAACGCCTGGATGCGACGCAGCCCGTCGGCTCGCGCGGCCGCCAACACCGTTTCATGAGGCCCTCAAAGCCTCGTTAACCTTCCCGCCCTAGCCGACCATACCGTCGGCAAGCTGCCTCCCGTTGAGGAGGGGCGGCAAATTACATACTATCATGGCCCTATGAGACTTGTGGACTTCTCACAAATCTGCCATACTGCGCCAATGGAAAGTCATTCGTTCCCAAGTCAACGCGCTCGCGCTATCTGGATTCTCTGGTCGCAGGACAATCCAATCACCCTTACCTTGGAGCCCCGCTCCGAGGACGACCTGGAGCCCTATCTGGTAATCTGTGGCCAGCACATCGATGCAGCCGTACTCATGCGAGTCACGGAGAAGGAGGCAAATTGGCTAATCCAACAAAGGGCCGGGTTGTAGCTACGGCGGAGCAAAGCTTTGAGGCGACCTTTGCGGAGATCTACTCCGAAGCGTTTGCCCTTCTTGTGCGCAAGCAAGAACGATACGGAGACTCAAACATTCAGCAGCTTGGAATTCACGGCGTAGTTAGCCGCATTGCCTACGACAAGATCGAGCGAGCCAAGCGCTTCCTCAACGGGAAGGTTGTTGACGGAGAGGTCACCCTAGACCCTCTGCCAGACGGCGGTGACGAGTCGCTTGCCGATACGATGCTTGATATTGCAAACTATGCGCTCATCACCGTTGCGCTTCAGCGATCTAAGTGGGGGCGGCCGCTTGATGGTCTCCCAGCAGAACTTCACCGCTTTGAAAAGGAAACGAAGGCTCCGCGAGGGGATGCACCCAATCTCTCGCTGGCAAACCTTAGGGTGAATGTGATGGGAGCGAAGAAGAAGTGAGTAAGAAGTCAAAGCGAGCAAGGAACCCTAGGTCGTTTGATGCGCAAAGCGTTGGCACGCCACAAAAGAGTGTCGGCATCTGCGTCGCAACCCCTACGTTGGACGGCAGGCTACACGCTGGCTGCGTCGCAACGGTTATGCAGTTGCAGAAGCTGTGCATTGAGCAGGGTATTTCCTTTACGTGGAAGGTCCTTGCGGGCAACTCCATTCTTCCGCTTGCGCGAAACGAACTTACTAAGCAATTCTTGGAGACGAAGGCAACTCACCTGTTTATGATTGACAGCGACATCCAGGTTGACCCAAGGCACATCTTGTACCTACTCGGTCATGACCGCATGGTCAGCGCGCTGCCGTGCTCCAAGAGGGAAGTTGTTTGGAACCGCTTGGGCGAGTTCGTTTCGGCGTACCCAAACACAAGCCTGGAACTCTACCCAGCCCTTATTGCCGAAGGGAACTTCTCCACGGAGGAGGATGTGTTCAAGGTGGATGAAGCTGGTTTTGCAAAGGTCTTGAAGGTTGGCACTGGCGCCATGATGGTAAAGCGCGAAGCTTTTGAGAAGTTGATGGCTGAAAACCCAGACAACTATTTCAACACAACGCAAGGAAAGCTTTATCAGTTCTTTAGTTATTCTCAGGACGAGGAAACAAAGACTCAATACGGAGAGGACTACACCTTCTGCAACAATTGGCGGAAGATTGGCGGAGAGGTAGACCTACTAGTCGCAGCCAAGACAAAGCACCACGGCCAGTTGGCTATCGAGTTCAATTGGAAGGGCATTGCGGAAACGATTACGGAGTTTATGGCAGAAAAGGAGAAGAAGAATGCGGTCTGATTTGCTGGCACAAATTGCTCAATCGGTATTCCCGCACAATTCACGCGGAAGCGCGGCAAAGATGTTTGCCCAGCGAATGAACGAGGTCCTATCGCCAGAGCACCGCCGCTCCCCACGAACGGTGGAGGCATACGCAAGCAACCAGCGTTCTATCCCCGCTGATTACTCAGTGGCAGTCATTGAATACGTCAAGAACAATCACCCAGAGCTTGTTGACATCATTGCCGAGGCGGAAGAGGACAGCGGCGCAGAAGTCAGCAGTGTGATTTCTAAGATTGACACGCTGACGGAGACGGTAGATAAGATTGAGAAGTCTGTCAATAAGCTGCAGGGCGCTACGCAGGCGGCTGGAATGTTGCTTGCTATTCGCAAGATGTGCGAGGATTGTGTCGGCGGGTCTGCTGAAAGCAAGGACAGCTATTGCCATTGGAGCAATTGCTCCCTGCGCGAATACAGCGACATGCGGCTATCGCCAAACGCCAAGAGGATGTAATGGTCTGGTTCCCCACCGTCTATACAACGCTGGAAGACGGACAATGCTCCTCCGAGGTGTATGACAGCGAAACAATGATGGTCATTGGCTCTATTGCCTCGGGGGAAGCAGAAAGGGTTTATGCCGAGACCGAAAGACTGCTTTCATTTGTAAGGTATGTGTCGGATTCCCCGTCTTTATTGAAAGGGTACGTGCTGAATGAGCAAGAAGAAAGCAAAGATGACCCAGGACTATGATCACGACTGGCTGCGCGGCTGGCTTAACGCAGCCTACAGCTCAACCGCAAGGACCCTTGGCCTCCTCCCAGAGCGTTGGACTCCAGGAGCAGAGGCGGTTCTTGAAGGCGAGATTAGCCAAAACATTGCAGACATTTTGCTGATTGGTAATTACGAGAAGTGCGAGATTGAGGGGGCAATTCTCCCGCCATCCGAGGGGCACTCTAATTGGCGTTTTATTGCAGTTGTCAAGTTGAACAAGATCCCATTTACCTGTATGGTAAGTGCCAAGAGCCCTGCTGGGCTTATTGACGCGGCAAGCGCGTGGGCAAACCACGTTGTTGCGCGCAAGACGCAGCTTACTAAGAAGCAAAAGGAGAGGGCAGATGTTGGTTGAGCGAGTGTTCCAGTACGTAGACGACAAGTCTGGTGACGCCCTCATTAGGGTTGTGCAAGACGGGGATTCCTGTGAGGCTGTTATGGCAGACACTGGCGAGCCATACGCGCGCATCTCCTGTGTCGTTGAAAAGCAGACGCCTATCGAAGGCTGGTTTTGGCTGAAGTGGTGGAGCGAAAATGAAGAACTTGTTCGCCAGCTTGTAAACAAGGGTGTTCTGCAAACCCGCGACGACAAGATTATTGCCGTTTCCAGGTGGGTAAATACCTGCGAGGCTCGCGTTGTTGAAGAAGAGTGACACTATCGGATACGCTTACACCCAGCCCCAAGAGGTATGGGTTTGCTCGGTGTGCGGGGATGACCGACAAAGCGATGTAGTGCAATCCGTTCGAAGCAATACCTTGCACCAAGACTTTAAGCACGCCTCTTGCATGGTGTGTCGGGCAACGCGGCTGTTCCGCGTAAAAAGGAGGGAAGATGAACGAGAAGTCTAGCGTTCCTGCTTACGATGTCTTGCTGGCTGATGGCTGGGACGACTGCATCATTGGCCTAGGGTGGCAGTTTAATAAGCCGCTTATTGTCTACAGCAAGAACAAGATCCTGGCAAAGCTTGTTAATGAGTTTGCTGCAGATGCCCGCGACAACAAGGAGTTTGACGACAACGACGTCTACCGTGGGGACCGAGACTTCTTTGCGGAAGCCGAAGAATACTTTTCGTTCAACATCCAGGGCGCTTGGGTGGGCGATTCAACCCCAGTCTTTGTTGACGAAGATGCCAACACTCCCGAAACCATTAACGAGCAGTTGGCATGATTCGCCTTATCCTTGCGGCTGCCCTGCTGGCAGTCCCGAACACCCCTGACCCGAACCAGTTTTCTGTTGCTGGGTGGGAACATGATCGAGTTAATCAGCGCGCCCACATTATGGATGGCAAGAGCTGGAACGGAAAGGACTACGGCGCCGGCATTACCGTCTACGTTGTGGACAGCGGAGTATACGATTCCGGAATGTTTAGGGGCGGAGTAGAGCAGGGATTCAATGCATTCTCCGACGGGAAGGTTACGTGCGGGGCCTATCACGGCAGCATGATTGCTTCAATTATTGCTGGTCGCAATCTAGGGCTTGCACAAAAGGCAAAGATTGTATCCGTGCGCGTTATGAATTGCGCGGGTAAGGGGAACCCAAAGAACATCATTGCTGGGCTTGATTGGATTTTGCAAAATGCCGACCCAGGAACATCTGTTGTAAACATGTCTATTAGCGGTGCGGCGACGCAGTCCCTTGACGATAAGGTAAACGAGATGGTTGATGCTGGTTTCCCAGTAGTTGTTGCCTCTGGGAACGACGGGCGGGATGCCTGCCGCTACAGCCCAGGACGAGCCGATGGGGCGCTTACAATTGGCGCCTCTACCCGCCTCGATTTGCGATCTAGGAGCAGCAACATTGGTCCATGCATTTCCCTGTATGCCCCTGGAGAAAACATTACCGTTTACCACCCCTTAAAGGGGCAAATTAAGCAGACGGGAACATCGGGCGCTGCGGCATTTGTAAGCGGCGCTATTGCTGCCACGGCTTCCATGTACGGCCTAGAGACATACGACGCCATGTCAGTATTGTTTTTGGGAACAACCGTCGGGGCAATCTGCTGCGGCTATCGCACTACGTCAAGCGACTTGCTCTACCTAAATACTGACCTATACAACGTCAGTGACGGGGAGTGGTGGGCTGACTGGTGGGACTAAAAGAACCTTCTGCCAGAAGTAAAGTAGAACGAGTTACCGCTTAGGTCCGCCGCATACACCAGCGCGTCAACAAGGTCGTCGTGTTCCCCATTTGGGAACGACAGCATTTCGTGCTCCAGGCTATCAATCCCAGGGGCGCCGTTAAGGTGGAAGACCTTACCCGCCTCGTATCGCGCCGCAAGCGCGCGGCTTCGGCTGACCTTGTCTTTATCTGGTCGGATAGCGCGGGCAGGAAGGCTAGTGGTCCCCAGGATCTCCCGAACAAACGTGCTTTGGTGCTGCACGGCTTCAATGTTGAGTGACTCAATGAACCGTGGCTCTTCCGCCTCGTAGTTAAGACCCCGCAGGCTGAGCATCCGTTGCGGCCAAAGGATCTTAGGGCCCTTAGAGCTGCCAATCTCCCCGTGACGATTAATGCCAGTCAGCCACTCCTGATGGCCTTCGTTGATGCGCTCTTTCCAAGCGCCAATAACGTAAAGGTTGTGGTCATCGTCCTCTAGTACTTCTACTGCGGTCGTATAGTCGCTGCGTTCGCTAATAGAAGAGGCAAGGTCAACGCCAATTCGCCTAGCGCCTTCCGGGAGTTTGTCCGTGCGCTGGAACCAGTCGTGCCGGAAGATGTTCCCGCCCATAGAGGTAACGTCATTTTGGAATTGAAGCATGAAGATTGGCGTGCCAAGCTCCTCTTTCTTCTGGTTAAGGGCATCAACCGTGTACATCTCTGGCCACAATGGCTGACCATCTTCCAGGGCCCTGCGCTGATACTCCTGAATTCCTTTGCGCATAAGCTCAGCGTAGAAATCGTCCTCATGCCAGCGCGTCCCAACGTACCACTTCTTTGATCCCGGGACAAGCATTGGGTCGACAACCTGCCAGTAAGTATCTGACGCCTTTTGCCGTTGACCAGCAGTGGCATTCTCCTTCATGCCAACCATGTCGTCCGCAAACAAGAGGTCAAGACGCGCTCCCGGCTTAATTGAGCCAAGGCCATCGGCAAAGCACGTGGCATCTTTGCCCATGTTTACGCCCTTAATGGTCCAAGTTTCGTCGGTCCACTTGTTTCCAACTACGCCGTCGGCTGCCCAGGGGAACACTTCAGCAAAGAGCGGGCTCTCAATAAGCGTTTTGATGGCTCGGGATCTTGACATTGAGTCGGCAAGCACAGCCGTAAGGATGCCGATGCGAATATTCCCCTTAGTCATGCCAATGATTCGTGCCGCCCGGAAGATTAGCGCAGTAGTTTTTGCGTGACCACGGGGCATAAGCACCAGAGCGCGGTCGTGGCTATCCATGAACTTTTCCATTTCGCGCAGATGCTTAGGGAACACCAAGCCGCTCATGTACTCGGCAAAAGCAGCATCAGATGTGGCTGCCTTCTTGCGTAGCCACTCTCGGTATTCGCTGTTGCTAATGCTAAGGCTCAATTTCTGTCGCCTTGCCCTCAATGGGCTCTTCTTTCATTGCCTCTGCCCAGGCCTGCAGGCGTGTTGCCAGCTGCTCCCTAGGAAGGGTGTCGATCTCGTGGGGAACAGCGGATAGTTGGATTGCTGCCCCGTTCTTGCCCGTGATCTCAGTGCGGTCTGGCTCATAAGCGCCAGTTAGCCTGGCTATACGGTCAATGACTTCTAGCTGAATCTTTAGGAACTGCGCCTCATTGCTGGTCCCTTTGGCGCGCGCAGCAGCCGCAGCAGCCATCTTGGAGACCAGGTTTGCACGCTCAATCAGTTCGCCCTTGTTGGTTGCGGGGTCTGGGTTGGGGTCAACCCATGATTTCTTAATCACGTAGCTGTGTTTTCGAACTGTTTCCTCGCTCAGGCTAACGATCCCGGCGATTTCGGACAGGGAAACACCTTGGAGCATCAACATTTTAATGCGCTCCCGGAGTGCTGCTAGTTGTTCTGCCGGCATGCGGCCTGGTCTTGCCATGTAACAATGATAACATACCAATCGTAGAAACTACCGTTCTGGTCATTTGCCTGTCCGCACCATAAAATGCGGGCAAGGGGGATTCCTATGGCCACGACTTACGATATTACAGCGGAACAAGGCAGCTACCTGACCATCAGCCTTGAATACCGTGACGCGGCTGGCAGCCTTGTCAATCTTACGGGGGCCACTGCGGCCATGCACGTTCGAAGAAGGCAGGGCGCGCAAGAGGCATTCTTGCGTCTTTCCAGCACAAACGGAACCACAACCGGCATTGCCCTTGGAACCACCAATGGCGCAATAACCGTTTACGTATCAGACGAAGCCCTTAGCCTCATTGCCCCAGGGACCTATGTCTACGACCTTGAAGTAAACCCTGTTGGCGGAGCCATGGTGAAGCTTATCTCTGGCCTGTTTACAGTGTCCGGAGAAGTAACCAGATGACCGTAGAGGTTTCAGAGCAGACGAAGAATATCAACGTAACGCAGCAAAGCAATAGCGTTACTGCAACAACTAACCCTGTTTCCGTGTCCGTTAGCGCACCCACCCTGACCATAACAAGCGCCAGCGGGGGAACAGTGCAGGGCCTCCAAGGCCCAACTGGGCCACAGGGACCAACGGGAGCCACCGGACCCACCGGGGCAACGGGCGCCACTGGCTCAACGGGTGCTACTGGGGCAACGGGGGCGACCGGACCGCAAGGAGAGCAGGGTGTTCAGGGGCCAACCGGAGCAACCGGAGCAACGGGGCCGCAGGGAATACAAGGAAGCGGTGCTTCGCACTCAACTTATACGCACACGCAAAACTCCGCGTCTGCCACGTGGACAATTACGCACAACTTGGCATGTTTTCCGTCCGTCGAAGTCGTTGACAGTGCAGGAACGCTAGTCATTGGCGATATCACGTATATAGATAATAATAGTTTGACTGTCCAATTTGTTGCCGCTTTTGGCGGCAAAGCCTATCTGAATTAAGGGGGAGCCATGAAGTTTCTAACCGTTCTAGACCTGCAGAAAAATGAGCTGCAGAACGCAGTCATTCAGAACCTAGCTACAGACCCAAGCACCCCGGTTCAGGGGCAGATCTACTACAACACCGCCTCTGACGCGATTAAGGTCTATGACGGCGCGGCGTGGGTAACGCTCTCAACTGGCGCAGGAACTGTCACCTCGGTTAGTGCCTCTAGCCCACTTTCTTCTACCGGCGGAAGCACGCCAACCATCAGCATCCAGGACGGCACGACTTCCCAGAAGGGCGCTGTCCAGCTGGAAAACTCAACCTCCAGCACCTCAACAACCACCGCTGCCGTCCCAGCATCCGTAAAGGCTGCGTATGACCTCGCTGCTGGAAAGGCCAGCACCTCTAATAAGCTGAGCGACTTTGCAGCTACCACATCGGCAGAACTTGCCGGTGTTATCTCTGACGAGACTGGCACTGGCGCGCTGGTATTTGCTAATAGCCCAGCGTTGGTGACCCCAGCGCTTGGAACTCCGTCGAGCGCGACGCTTACAAACGCAACCGGACTGCCAATCAGCACCGGTGTTTCCGGTCTTGGAACTGGCGTTGCAACGTTCCTAGCCACGC
>Ga0315909_10003102_pt1 | contig 20544 bp, 27 predicted proteins | sample LakEriMetagenome_11_FD_203527 | JGI IMG/M metagenome (GOLD analysis project Ga0315909, IMG submission 203527) | Freshwater fungal communities from buoy surface, Lake Erie, Ohio, United States - Buoy 2 MA125 | ecosystem: Environmental > Aquatic > Freshwater > Lake | place: USA: Lake Erie, Ohio... | reverse complement strand
CGCCGGAGAACACCGTGAGCATGGCAGTGAGCGGATTGCCCGTGCCACCATCGCCCTTGGCCATGAACTTGGTCCACTCATCGATCAGGCCGGCATCCACTCCGGGAAGAGTGATGTGGGCACCGAGACGGACGATGACGATCATCGCCAGAGTGAAAAGAATCCGGTCGCGCAATTCAGGAACGCGCCATGTGTTAGCAAATGCAGAGATCATAGAGAGAGTAGAGAAGAATGTGCCGCGGCACTGTAAACAGAGCGAGGAAGTGCGCAAGCACTTCCCCGCAGGAATCGTAAGATTTTATTCCAAATGCGAGGAGAGGATGATTAAGCAGGTTGGATGGTACCACCGGCTTTTTCAATCTTCTCACGGGCCGAAGCGCTTACGTGGGCGAGCTGGATGGTCAGGCTCTTGGTGATTTCCCCGTTGCCGAGGATTTTCACGTGGTCATAGCGACCATTGACCAGACCGCAGCTGCGCAGCACTTCTTCGTTGATGACCGCACCGCTCTCGAAGTTTTCCTCGAGGGTGGCGACGTTCACGCCGAATACTTTGGTTTTGTAATCGTAGTTGTTGAAGCCACGCTTCGGCAAACGACGATGGAGAGGCATCTGACCACCTTCAAAGCCAACGCGGACCGTGCCGCCGGAGCGAGCTTTTTGTCCTTTGTTGCCTTTGCCGGAGGTTTTGCCGTGACCGGAGCTCTCGCCGCAACCGAGGCGTTTGACGCGGTGCTTTGATCCGGGATTGGGAGATAATGTATGAAGTTTCATGTCCTACTGGATGGGGTGAGGGTTAGATCGCTTTGGTGGCGACTTTTTTGCCACGGGAGCTGAGGATGGTTTCGCGGGTGCGCAGACCGGAGAGAGCCTTGATGGTCGCTTTCACCACGTTGGCGTGGTTGGAGGAACCCATCGACTTGGCGAGGATGTCTTTCACACCAGCGGCTTCGCAAACGGCACGGACACCGCCACCGGCGATGATTCCCGTTCCGGGAGATGCGGGCTTGAGCAGCACCTTGCCACCGCCGAATTCGGCGTAGACTTCGTGCGGCACAGTGCCATTCACGATCGTGACGGCCGTGAGGTTCTTGCGGGCAGCCTGGCCACCTTTTTTGATGGCATCGGATACTTCCTTCGCTTTGCCGAAACCGAGGCCGACTTTGCCTTCCTTATCGCCGCAAACGACGAGGGCGGAGAAGCTGAAACGACGACCACCTTTTACGACTTTGGCGCAACGGTTGATGAACACCACTTTTTCGGAAATGCCATCATCCACTTCGGGGCGACGGTCATCACGGCGAGGGCCGCGGTTGTTACCGCCACCTTGACCACCACGGTTGAAGCCACCTGGGCCGCCGCGGCGTTGATCAAAGCCACCGGAGTTTGCCACCGGACCGAGAGCAGTGTCTGCGGCGGGAGCGGGAGTTTCGGGAGAAACGGGAATGTCAGAGTCTGTTACCATAGAGAGTGTGTATTAGAATTGGAGACCGGCTTCCCGGGCGGCTTCGGCAAGAGCTTTCACTTTGCCATGATAGATGTGACCACCACGGTCGAAGACCACGGCGCTGATGTTGGCGGCTTTCGCACGCTCGGCGATGAGGGCTCCCATCGTGCGGGCGCACTCGCAGTTGGCCTGCGCTTTGTCGCTGCCTTTGTCCAGAGTGGACGCGGAAACGAGGGTGCGTCCGGCGACATCGTCGATGATCTGGACGTAAACGTGCTGATTGGAGAAATGCACGGCGAGGCGTGGGCGGCTGGAGGTGCCAGCCACCTTGCGGCGGATGCGCTTGTGGACGCGCTGCCGGATTTCTTTGCGATTGATCGTACTCATGTAGTTGAAAATGTGTTAGAGTGAATGACGAATGATTATTTGCCGACGGATTTACCTTCCTTACGACGAACGTGTTCGCCCACGTAACGGACGCCTTTGCCTTTGTAGGGTTCGGGAGGATAGTATCCACGAACTTCAGCGGCGAATTGTCCGACCATTTGTTTGTCGATGCCCTCGACCTTGATCTTGGTGTTATCGGTAACGGTAACGGTGAGACCATCGGGGATCGGGTGAAGCAGCGGGTGCGAGCGGCCGAGGGACAAGTCGAGGTCCTTGCCTTTCACAGCGGCACGGAAACCCACGCCTTGGATTTCAAGGTCCTTGACGAAGCCCTTCGAGACGCCGTTGATCATGTTATTGACGATGGCGCGTGCGGTGCCGTGAAGGGCACGCAGTTGGCGCGAGGTCTCCGAGGTGCGGGTGACCGTCAATTTGTTGTCTTGATTGCTCAGTTCGATACCGGCGGGAAGGCTAAAGGAAAGTTTTCCTTTGGGACCTTCGACGGTTACGACGCCACCGTCATTCTTGACAGTAACTTTTTCGGGCAAGCTGATTGGTTTAACTCCTACGCGTGACATATGTGTATGGTGGTGTGGGGTTAGTGGTTTACCAAACGATGGCGAGAAGTTCTCCGCCGAGTTTTTCCCGCTTGGCGCGAGCACCGGTCATCACACCCTTCGAGGTCGAGAGGATGGAGATGCCGAGGCCGGACATGACGCGTGGAATTTCATCGGAGCCAACATAATTGCGGCGACCAGGCTTGGAGACGCGCTTCAGTCCGGTGAGGACGGGGCGGCCATCGACAAACTTGCCTTTGACTTTGAGTGTGGGGAAGCCTTCGGTGGTGACGACTTCATAGCTCCAGACATAACCTTCTTCTTGAAGGATCTTGGCGATGTCTGCTTTGATGCGCGAATAAGGCGCGGTGAAGACTTCATTGCCCGCACGGCTTGCATTGCTGAAGCGTGTGAGGAAGTCGGAAATGGGATCGGTAAGAACAGCCATAATAAGGTGCGGTAAATAGGTTAGGCTTGGGCAGCTTCTGGGGTTTCGGTTTCAGTTTCGCGTTTGTTTTCGCGGAATGGCATGCCCAAGGCGCGCAGCAATTCACGGCCTTCGTTGTCCGTTGCGGCGGAGGTCACGAAGATCAGGTCAAATCCGATGGTGCGTTTGATCTGGTCGATTTCAATTTCAGGGAAAATCGATTGATCCGGCACGCCCATGGCGTAGTTGCCACGACCATCGAAGGATTTGTAAGGGATACCACGGAAGTCGCGGATGTTCGGAGCGGTGATGTTGATGAAACGATCGAGGAACTCCCACATGCGGGTGCCACGAAGCGTCACGCGAGCACCGAGGGGCTCATCAGCGCGGAGTTTGAAGTTTGCCACGGCCTTGCGTGAGAACGTGATCGAGGGCTTTTGGCCGGTGATCTTGGCGATCTCATTGGCGGCGTCTTCGACAGCGAGTTTGCGGTCGGGAGCTTTGCCCATGCAGGAAGTCACCACGATTTTTTCGAGGCGAGGTACGGCGTTCGGGTTGGTGTAACCCAGTTTCTCCTTGAGGGCCGGGACGGCTTTCTCGCGGTAGTGTTGTAGTAGTCTTGGTGTGCTCATATGTGTATTTTAGCGGGTCAGCGCATTTTGGTATGCTTGCGCTTAAGCGCGGGCAGAGTGCCGTGTCGTTCCGGGGAACGACGCGGTGCTTAGCCCAGTTTCTTTACGTTGGAAATGTGGATCGGGGCGTCTTGGGTCAAGAGGCCGCCATCGGGATTCGCTTCCGATTTGCGGGTGGCCTTGGTCACCAGGCGGGTGTCACCCACGATGACGGTGCCCTTCTTGGCGTTGACTGCGAGAACCGTGCCGCGCTTGCCTTTGATGGCGACGCTGCCCGTGGTGATCTCGACTTGATCGCCTTTTTTGACGTGTGTTTTGATTTTGCTCATGTGACGGAAAAGAGATAGAGGTTAGACGACTTCAGGGGCGAGGGAGACGATCTTCATGAACGACTTTTCGCGAAGTTCACGAGCCACGGGGCCGAAGATACGGGTGCCGCGTGGGTTGTTGTCTTTGTCGATGATGACAATGGCGTTGGTGTCGAAACGAAGCACCGAGCCATCGGCGCGGCGGATCGGGGCGCTGGTGCGCACCACCACGGCCTTGACGACGGATCCTTTTTTCACCGAAGCGGTGGGGATCGAGTCGCGGATGTGGGCGGTGATCACGTCGCCGACGTGGGCAAAGCGGGTGCGTTTGCCAATGACGCCAATCATTTTGGCGCTTTTCGCGCCGGTGTTATCGGCGACGACTACGGAAGATTCCATCTGGAGCATGAGTCAATAAAGTGTGAGGTGGTGAACGAACGGGCGGAGGTGTATTAGTGAGTGAGGATGGAGTCAAGCGCCCAACGCTTTAATTTTGAGGTAGGGCGTGATTCCACGATGCGAACTTTGTCGCCGACTTTGGCCTCACCTTTTTCATCATGCACGTAGAATTTCTTCGTTTGTTTGATGATCTTGTTGAAGCGTGGGTGCGGAACGCGGGCGACGTATTCGACGACGATGGTTTTGTCCATCTTGTCGGAAACGACGAGGCCGACGCGTGTTTTGCGTTTGGTGGCAGGAGTGTTGGTGGCGGAATCGCTCATAAAAAAGGGAAGTGAGAGTTGGAAGGATTATGCCTTGGCTTTGCGCTGGGCGAGGAGGGTGACCAGACGTGCGTTTTCACGACGGATCTCACGGACGCGAGCGGGGTTTTCCAGGGCGCCGGTGGCTTTTTGCAACTTCAGGTTGATGCCCTCAAGTTTCAGATCGCGGATGCGGCGGTTGATTTCGTCCACGGACAGTTCGCGAAGATCTTTTGCTTTGGTAGTGGCCATAAAAAGTAGGAGGTAAAATTATGCGTGTGGGTTACGAACGACAAAACGGGTAGGAATGCCGAGTTTGTAGGAGGCGAGGCGCATGGCTTCGCGGGCTTGGGATTCCGGCACGCCGGCGATCTCGAACAACATGTTACCGGGGCGGAGCACGGCGACCCATGCTTCCACGGAGCCCTTGCCTTTACCCATCCGGGTTTCGGGTGGGCGGGCGGTGATCGATTTGTGTGGGAAAATCCGGATCCAGACTTTTCCTTTCCGTTTCAGGAAACGGTTGATCGCGATACGGCAGGCTTCAATCTGACGGTTGGTCATCCAGCCGCGGTCGAGAGCCTGGAGACCGAAGTCGCCGAAAGCTACGGTGGTTCCGGAAGTCGCATTTCCTGCGCGGGAGCCGCGGAAAGATTTGCGGAACTTGGTTCGTTTGGGCATCAAAGGCATAGCAGTGTCCTCCTAAAGTGTGTGTGAATTGTGTTGTGTGAAAAGGGATGAAATCGATTAGCGACGCTCGCCACCACGATTGTTGTCACGGCGATCACCACCGCGATTGTTGTTGTCGCGGCGTTCGCGGCGTTCGCGTGGAGGACCACCAGCGCCCGGACGACCATCGTCTTCCTTGCGGTTGATCCAGCACTTGACACCGATGATGCCGTAAAGGGTGCGGGCTTCGGCGAAACCGTATTCGATCGGCACGCGGAGCGTTTGAAGAGGCACTTTGCCTTCGCGATACCACTCGGCGCGGGCGATGTCAGCACCACCGAGGCGACCGGCGCAGCGAACGCGGATGCCTTCAGCACCGAATTCCATGGCGGTTTGCAGGCAGCGCTTCATGGCGCGGCGGAAAGAAACACGACGCTCCAATTGCTGGGCGATGTTTTCGGCCACCAGTTGTGGCTCCAGCTCCGGCTTGCGGATTTCGAGAATGTCGATTTTGACTTGAGCGCCGCCGCAGATCTTGGAGATCTCGTTGGTCATTCTCTCGATTTCGCTGCCTTTGCGGCCGATGATGAGACCGGGGCGTGCCGAGTGCAGAGTGACGCGAACCGAGTTCCAGGCGCGCTCGATGACGACCTTGGCGATCGCGGCGAACTGGAGGTTCTTCTTCACGTATTCGCGCACGGCGAGGTCTTCGTGAAGTTTGTTGGCGTAATCTTTGCCAGTGGCAAACCACTTGGAGCGCCAGTCCTTATTGACGGCGAGGCGGAAGGCGATCGGATTGACTTTTTGTCCCATAATTGAATGAAGTTAGAAGTGATTGTGCTTATTCGGCAGCTTTGGCGGTTTTAGCAACTTTCGCCTTTTTGGCAGGAGCCGGGGCGTCGGTCAGGGTGATGAAAATGTGGCTGGTGGGGCGGCGGATCGCACCGGCGGAGCCTTTGGCGCGGGGCTTGAAACGCTTGAGCGCGGGGCCGATGCCGATGGTGGCTTCCTTGATCGTCAACGATTCGGCATCCAGTTTGAAATTGTGCTCAGCATCAGCCATGGCTGTCTTGAGGGTTTTGCCGATCAACATCGCCGCTTTTTTCGGCGTGAAGTTGAGGATATCCATGGCGCTGCTCGCGGGCAGGCCTTGAATTTCGCGGGCGACGTCGCGCGCTTTCTTGGGCGAGAGACGAACGTATTTTGATGTGCTTTTGACTTCCATGGTCGTAGGATCTTGTGATGTGCCGTGGGGCTTATCGTTGTGGTTGTGTTTCGAGAATGATGGTGTCGCCGAGGCGGACGGTTTCGTTAGAAGGATCAAGTTGTTCGACGAAGGCGCCGGCGACGTTCTTGCGAACATCGGCGATGATGGCCTTGCCGTAGGGGCGCTCGCCGCGGAGGATGGTGTAGGTCATGCCGATGCGGCAGTCCTGACTCTGGCCGACATTGACGACCAGCAGACCACTTTCCGCATCGATGCTCACCACCTGGGCGCGTTGGAGCGAACCAGTTTTGATATCGGGGCGCGGTTTATGGCGCAGGCCGAGGGCGGCGTCAAGCTCGCGGAGCGAAGTTTCGAGGCGCAGGCGGGCATCCGGATCCGCGACCACGGCTTGGCGCACGAAGTCTTGGGTGTGGGATGCGAGAGACATAGCGGCTTTTTCCGTCACTTCCAGGCGTTCTTGCAGCAATTGTTGTTCGGCAGCGGCCTGGACCAGGCGGTCATCTCCGCCATCGAGCAAATTCTTGCCGAGGGCTTCGAGGCGCTGCTTGATTTGTGACAATTGCTGGGCGGCTTCCTGTTCGCCGCGTTTGGCTTCGATCACGGTGGCGGCGAGATTTTCATTCTGCTTGCGCAGTTTGGCAATCTCGAGGCGCAGCGAATCGGCTTCGGAGAGGGCAGCCCCCTCGCGGACATCCTGTGCCGCGGCCACAGCGATCCCCGCGCCCAACCCGAAGGTGGCGAAAGCGAGAGAGCGTATGGAAGTGGCGAGGAACATGATGTCTGGGCGAGAGTGGATTATTTCTTACCGATACCGCCGTGTGCTTTGAAGATACGGGTCGGGGAAAACTCACCGAGTTTGTGGCCGACCATGTTTTCCGTCACGAAGACAGGCACGAAGGTCTTGCCATTGTGCACGGCGAAGTTGTGTCCGACGAAATCGGGAGTGATCATGGACTTGCGGCTCCAGGTTTTGATCGCTTTGTATTCGCCGAGAGCGGCGACGGCGTCAATTTTGGCGAGGAGCTTTTGGTCAACGAAGGGACCTTTTTTCAATGAGCGAGGCATAGAATGAGTGAGTTAAAAGGATAATGGATTACTTCTTGGTGCGGGGCGAGACGATGAAAATCCCGCTGGCTTTCTTCTTGTTGCGAGTCTTCTGACCCTTGGCATGACCCCAGGGACTGAGAAGGTGCTTGCGACCACCACCCGATTTCGAGCGGCCTTCACCACCACCGTTCGGGTGGTCAACCGGGTTCATGGTCATACCGCGGACGGTAGGACGAACGCCCATCCAGCGAGTGCGGCCTGCTTTGCCGGAAACTTCGTTCATGTGCTCACGATTGCCGACCTGACCGATGGTGCAGAGGCAGTTTTCGTTGAAGCGACGAATTTCACCGGAAGGCATTTTCACCAGACCAAAACCCGCTTCGCGGTTGGAAAGGATGGCTTGCTGGCCAGCGGCGCGGGCCACTTTGCCGCCCGAACCAGGGAGCAGCTCGATGTTGTGAATCACGGTTCCCAAAGGAACGCTCTTCAGCGGCATCGCGTTGCCGGGCTTGGGATCGGCTTTGACCGTGGAGATGACCGAAGCGCCGACTTCCAGACCCACGGGGGCGAGGATGTAGCTCTTGGTGCCATCGGTGTATTGGATCAAAGCGATGCGGCAGGTGCGGTTCGGATCGTATTCGATGCCGAGCACGGTGGCGGGCATGTCCGTTTTGTTGCGCTTGAAGTCAACGAGACGGTAGTGACGCTTGGCGCCGCCGCCGACGTGGCGCATGGTGATGCGACCGGTGTTGTTACGGCCACCGCTGCGTTTGATGGGAGAAAGCAACGCCTTTTCAGGGGTTGTCTTGGTGATCTCATCAAAGGTAGGGTGTTGTTTGTAGCGCCCGGATGGAGTGTGTGGTTTGAAAACTTTTAAGGCCATGACTCAGAGTGTGGTTGAGTGTTCGGAAAGGTTGGGTGAAATTACACGAGGTCGAGTTTCTCGCCTTCTTTCAGGCGCACGATCGCTTTTTTGATGTGGTTGGTGCGTCCTTCATCGGCACGGCGGCGGCGCTTGGCTTTGCCCCGGCAGTTGATGGTGCGCACATCGGCGACCTTCTTGCCAAGGAGTGTCTCCACCGCTTGCTTGATTTCGAGTTTGTTCGCGTGGGGATCCACATCGAGCACGATCTCATTGTTGAGTTCGTTCAGGTAGGTGGCCTTCTCGCTCATGCGGACGTTTTTGATGACGTGGAAAAGATCTTTCATAACAATTAAGCGGTGCGTTTGGCGAGGGTTGTGAGGGCGCTGCCGACGACGAAGATATCGTTGTGGAGCATGATGTGTTCTACGTTCACTTCCGCGGCGGTCATCAACAGCACGTTTTGCACGTTGCGGCCGGCGAGGTAGGTTTGTTCCGTGAACGAATCGGCGATGATCAGGATGCGGCGGGCCGTGGAAAGAGCGGCGACGGCGGCAACGAAAGACTTCGTTTTGCCATCGGCGATTTCAAACGACTCAATCGTCTTGATCGAGCCAGCGCGGATGTTGTCACCCAGCACGCGGCGGAAGGCCAACTTGCGGGTGGTTTTGCTGACTTTTTTCGTGTAGTCGCAAGCGCGGGGGCCGAAGACCACGCCACCGCCGACGAAGATCGGGGCGCGTTTGTCACCGTGGCGGGCGCCGCCGGTACCTTTTTGCTTGTAGATTTTCTTGTTGTTGCCGGACACTTCGCCACGGGTTTTGGTATGTGCGGAACCGGTGCGACGGTTGGCACGATACGCCGTGATGAGGTCGTGAACAGCCTGGGTGCCTTTATCGGCGGGCGCGAGGAGCATGTGGGCGGCCTCGGCGGCTTCTACGGTAAGAGTTTGGGAAGACATGACGTGAAATGATGGTTCGTGGTTCGATTCAGGCTACTTACGCAGACTTTTTCTTGGCAGGGCGGACGGTGACGTAGCTACCTTTGGCGCCTGGGATGGCTCCGGAGATGAGCAACACGCCATCTTCAGGGCGCACGGCTACTACTTTGAGGTTCTGCACGGTGCGTTGTTTGTTACCGTCTTGACCAGGCATCTTTTGGTTTTTCCAAACGCGACCAGGAGTCGAGCGGCAACCGATGGCACCTGTTCTGCGGTGCATCATCGAACCGTGGGTCATGCGCAGACCGCCGAACTTGTAGCGTTTCACAACGCCGGTGAAGCCGTGACCTTTGCTGGTGCCGATGACGTCAACGAATTGACCGGCGGTGAAAAGATCCGCACCGGGATGGGTGTCGGGGATCGTCTCGCTGCCGCGGAGGCGGAATTCTTGAATCTTGCGCTTCGGCGTGGAGCCAGCCTTGGTGAAATGGCCCATGTCCGCTTTGTTGACGCGCTGCACTTTTTTCTGGTCATCGAAGCCGACTTGCACCGCCTTGTAACCTTCCTTCTCCGCAGTTTTGTGCTGCAGGTAGGTGTTGCCTTGCACGTCCACAACGGTCACGGGGATCATTGCTTGCGTGGCCTCGTCAAACAGACGGGTCATTCCGAGTTTCTTGCCGATAAGTCCTAGTGGCATAACGTTAAATTAGATAGAGTTGAAAGGTGAGTTAGATGCGGATGGAAATGTCCACACCGGCGGGAAGATTGAGTTTTTTCAACTCATCAACCGTGCGGGCGGTAGGATCTACGATGTCGAGCAAGCGCTTGTGGGTACGGATTTCGAATTGTTCAGCCGACTTTTTGTTCACGTGAACCGAGCGGTTGACGCTGAACTTTTCAATGCGGGTCGGAAGCGGGATCGGTCCGGAGACTTTGGCGCCTGTGCGTTTGGCGGTTTCGACGATTTCGGCTGCGGATTTGTCCACGGCGCGATGATCGAAAGCGCGGAGTCGGATGCGTATTTTCTGATTTTCCATAACGAGGAGAAGGTGAGGATTGGTAGGTTAGCGAGGGTGTTAGTAACGAGCTGTGCCGCCGCGTTCACTGACGATTTCATCGACAATGTTGTTGGGCACTTGTTCGAAGTGTGAGGGTGTCATCGAGTAGGATGCACGGCCGGAGGAGAGGGTGCGAACGGCGGTGGAGTAGCCGAACATTTCCTTGAGGGGAACGGCGCAGCGGACCACGGCAAGTTTGCCTTTGGTATCGATGCTGGTGATTTGGCCACGACGACGATTGAGGTCGCCCATGACATCGCCCTGGTAGTCTTCCGGAGTGGAGACTTCTACGGCCATGATGGGCTCGAGCAAGATCGGCTTGGCCTTTTTGAAAGCTTCTTTCATGCCGAAAATCGCGGCCATGGTGAAGGCGTTTTCGTTCGAATCCACATCGTGGTAGGAGCCACCGAGGATGTCCACGTGCACATCGATCACAGGATAGCCGGCGATGATGCCATTCGACATCGACTCATTGACGCCCTTGTAAACGGCGTTGACGTATTCTTTGGGGATTTCTCCGCCGACAATTTTGTTTTCGATCGTCAGGCCCTTGCCCTTTTCGTTCGGGGCTACGGTGAGACGCACGTGGCCGTATTGGCCGCGGCCACCGGATTGTTTGACCAGCTTGCCCTCGGCAGCGGCGGGTGCGGTGATGGTTTCGCGGTAGGCGATTTGGGGAGCGCCGGTATTGGCCTCGACTTTGAACTCGCGCTTGAGACGATCGACGATGATCTCCAGGTGGAGTTCGCCCATGCCGGAAATGATGGTCTGGCCGGTTTCTTCATCGGTCTTGACCATGAAGGTCGGATCTTCTTCCGACAGGCGACCAAGGGCGAGGGCCAGTTTTTCTTGGTCGGCTTTGGTTTTTGGTTCCACAGCCATCGAGATGACGGGTTCCGGGAAAGTGGGAGGCTCGAGCACCACATCGTGGTTTTCGGCGGCGAGAGTGTCGCCTGTGGTGACGTTCTTGATGCCGACCATGGCGGCGATGTCACCGGAGTAGCAAACGTCCACATCGGTGTGGGTATTTGACTGAATGCGGATCAGGCGGCCGACGCGCTCGGAGCGTCTGGTGCGGGGGTTATAGACCGTATCGCCTTTTTTGATTTTGCCGGAATAGACGCGGAAGAAAACGAGTTTGCCGACGAATTTGTCAGCCCAGAGTTTGAAGGCGAGAGAGACGAACTTTTGATTGTCGTCCGTGATGACCTCGATCTTGCGCTCTTCATTGTCCGGATCCATGCCGATGGCGGAAGGAATATCGAGCGGATTCGGCAGGTAATCGGCGACGGCATCGAGGAGATACTGCACGCCTTTGTTTTTGAAAGCGGAGCCACCGGCCACGGGAACGAGGTGGTTGGCGATGGTAGCGCGGCGGATGCCTTGTTTCAGGTCTTCCTTGCTGATCGGCTCTTCCAGCAGGAATTTTTCGCCGACTTGCTCGTCCACGCTGGCGACGGCATCGAGCAGTTCCGCATACGCTTCTTGGGCGATCAGGGCTTGCTCTTCGTCGAGGTCTTTGACCGTGTAGGTCGAGCCAAATTTATCGTCGTCATTGTAGTAAACAGCTTTTTGGTTGACGACATCGATTTGTCCCTTGAGCTGGTCTTCCGCACCGATCGGGATCAGGATGCGCACGGCATTCGCGCCGAGTTTTTCTTTTACTTCCTCAAAGACACTTTGGAAGTTGGCACCGGTGCGGTCCATCTTATTGACGAACACGAGGCGCGGGACATTGTATTTTGTCGCCTGGCGCCACACGGTTTCCGTTTGCGGCTGCACCCCGGCGACGCCGCAGAAGACGACGATCGCTCCATCGAGCACGCGCAGCGAGCGCTCCACCTCGGCCGTGAAGTCCACGTGACCGGGGGTGTCGATGATGTTGACCCGCATTTTTTCCTCCGTGTAGAGCTTGGTCACGCCTTCTTCCTTGCGCTGCCACCATTCAGTGGTGACGGCGGCGGAGGTAATCGTGATGCCGCGCTCTTTTTCCTGCTCCATCCAGTCGGTCGTCGCGGCACCATCGTGCACTTCGCCGATCTTGTGGATCATGCCGGTGTAGAACAAAATCCGCTCCGTCAAGGTTGTCTTGCCCGCATCAATGTGCGCACAGATGCCGATATTCCGCGTGCGTTGCAGCGGATATTGGCGATCAGGGCTGTTGGGGTCGGACGACATGAAGGAGGTAAAATTTCGATCAGGAAAAGAAAAATTAGAAGCGGAAGTGAGCGAAGGCGCGGTTCGCCTGAGCCATCTTGTGCACGTCGTCGCGCTTGCGGACGGCGTTGCCTTGATTGTTCGCGGCGTCTTTCAGCTCGTTGGCAAGAGCCACGTGCATGGGAGTGCCTTTGCGATTGCGGGCGTAGTTGATGATCCAGCGCATGGCGAGAGCTTCCGAACGGGCCACAGGCACTTCGAGCGGCACTTGGTAGGTAGCACCACCAACGCGGCGGGATTTGACTTCCACGCGTGGTTTGGCGTTTTCGATGGCGCGGGTGACCACTTCCAAAGGATCGATGGTCTCGGTGCCTTCGCTGGCGCGGTCGATCGCGGCATATACGATACGCTCGGCGAGCGCGCGTTTGCCATCGACCATGACTTTGGAAATAAGATTGCCTACGAGCGCGCTATCATAGCGGGGATCGCGTTTTTCGGGCTTGTGGAATACTCGCTTACGACGTGACATAATGAAAAAAAGTTAAATTGAGTCAGTTGAGATTATTTTTTGCCACCCTTGCCTTTGGCAGGAGCCGCGGCTTGGCCGGGCTTCGGACGTTTGGCACCGTATTTCGAACGGCTTTGACGACGTTTATCGACACCGAGGGTATCGAGAGCGCCACGGACGATGTGGTAACGAACACCGGGAAGGTCTTTTACACGACCACCACGCACCAGAACGATGGAGTGCTCTTGGAGGTTGTGACCTTCACCGCCGATGTAGGCAATGACTTCGAAACCGTTGGTGAGACGCACTTTGGCCACTTTACGCAACGCGGAGTTGGGCTTCTTGGGCGTACGGGTCATCACCTGCAAACAAACACCACGGCGGGCCGGGCAGTTGGCGAGGGCGGGAGATTTGGACTTGTCCACGGGTGTTTTACGCCCTTTGCGAACTAGTTGGTTGATGGTCGGCATGAGATTCCTGCGATTGTTGGTTAGATGTCTGCCATCAGGGGACATTCCGCAGGCCGCGAAATTCTTCGCAGGAGCCTGTTTTCCGGAGCTGCACCCGATAGCAAAAGTTAGTTGAAGCGCGGCGTTTGACACAAAAGTCATTCGCGGAGCGCGATGTGGGGCGCGGATTCTCTCTATTTTCGACTTTAGCGCAAGCACCAATTTGATTTTTTTTGAGATTTTTTAGGATTCATTGATTTATCAAGGAATTCCCCCTGATTTTTCGAGGTTTTCTTTTGTAAAACAATCCCCCGCCTGGAAGAAAAACGCAAAAAATCCCCCCGGATGGCGGTGATTTTCCCGCAGGGAGCGAGGAATTGAAGTTCGTTCCCCGTGCAAAAATTTTATGGATTTGCCGATACTCGAAAACTAGCTCCTTCTGCGGTATGTGGAATTTCTTCACCCCGGCATCCCTGCCATCCCGGAAAAAATCTTTCATTTCGCCGCAACATCGGCTCGGTTCTTGCTGTATTGGGTGACAATGAATCGCAGAACATCATCGACATGGTTTCTTGCGCTTTGTGCACTGGGGCTCGGCTGGGGCGGCATGCAGTTTGCGCAGGAAGAGAAAAAGCAGGTCATTGGTCAAACGGCGCGCGTCGGGATCGAGGAGGCCGCGCTGGAATTCGTCGCGCGCGTGGATACCGGAGCCGCGAGCACCTCGCTGCATGCGGAGGCGGTGCAGATCCAAGGCGGCATCGTCGATTTCATCGCGGTGAATCAGGACGGCGCCCGCGTGCCACTGCGTCTGCCGCTGGCAAAAACCGCGCGGGTGCGGAACTCCGGCGGCACCAAGGAGCGGGTGTATGTCGCAATGACCGTCCATCACGAAGGCCGCAGCAAACAGGTATGCGTGAATCTCAACGACCGCTCCGGCCTCACCTATCCACTTCTGCTCGGCCGCAATTGGCTGGAAGACGAATACCTGGTCGATGTATCGCAAGCCCCCGCCGTTCCGAATGAATCACGGACGGCGAGCACGCGCGATGCCCGAGCGCTGTCGATTCAGTAAGTTTCAGTCTTCTGCCAGATTGCTTCAGCCATTTTCGCATCGGGATCGTCACACAAAAACCACATATCATCTACACCGTGACATGTTGCGTCACGTGCGTGAAATGTTTGTCACAGCAAACCGGTTGCCGATGACTGCACGGTTTCTATCGTGTCATTGCATTGTCGAAATGCGATCACCATATGAAACCAAAATTCACGCACTATTTATTTGTTGCGGCCTTGATGGGCCTCACGCAAGTCCCGCTCATCGCACAGGTCACAGGCCTGCGCCAGCACCAGGTGATTCCGTTGGGAATCGCCGCCGGTGAGGTGGTGTCTTTTTCCCCCACGCAGGACACTCTCGCCGTCACGGACAACTCCGCAGGCGGCATCCGCTTGCTGCGCCACAACGGCACGCAGTTTGCGAATCATGCCACGGTGGACATCGCCGCATGGTTCGCTGCGAATCCCGTCGCCGGCTTTGTCTATAGTGACGTCACGGGCGTGGCACTCGACAAGGACGGCTCCGGCCTCGGCGTCGCCACCGCAATCAACGCATCCACGGTCAACGTAGGCGGTACCAACTACACCACCACTGTTCCTCAGACCGGGCGTGTGGTGTATTTCAATCTCAACGACGGCACCATTCTCGGCTCCGCAGCCGCCGGATCTCATCCGGACATGGTCACCATCAAGGGCGGAAAAATCGCCTTCGCTAATGAAGGACAGCACGCCTGGGCTGGTAGCGGCGTCAACGTCGCTGCTTTCGATGCCGTGCAACAACCCGGCTCGATCACGTTCATCGATGCCTCCGCCGTGAACGCCGGAAACATCGCCACCTTTAACTTCTCTACGCTCACCGTCAATACCATCGACTTCAGCAGCGTGCCTACTCTCATCGCCGGACTGCGCGATCACACCTCCTTCGATCCCGCCAACACCAAGGCGAAATACTTTCACATCGAGCCCGAGTATCTCGCCTTCTCGCCCGATAGCACGAAGATCTTCGTAGGCTTGCAAGAAAACAACGCCATTGCCACCTTCGACGTCGCCACGCTCAGTTGGGAAAAAGTCACCGACCTCGGCCAGCGCGCGATCACCATCGATGCCTCGGACAATGATGACATTTTCGATATCACCAATCCCGCCTTCGGCCTGCACATGCCCGATGCCATTGCCTCATGGACAAAAGATGGCGAAGTGTATGTCATCACCGCCGATGAAGGAGACGCCCGCGTCGATGATGGCGACATCCAGCGTTTCGCGTCAGCAGTCACCACCTATGGCCTCGCCGCAGGATTCACGCCGACGCCGTCCACCAACAACAACGACTACGGTCGCCTCAACGTCCTACGGGATCAATCACTCAACGGCCCGGTGTTCCCGATAACAGCACCCAACTCCGACATCAACAAGATCGTCAGCATGGGCTCTCGCGGGCTTTCCTTGTGGAAAAAAGAAGCCGACAACTCGCTGAGCTTCGTCTCCCATCTGCCGCTCGAAGCCGAGCTCTTCCAGCGCGACCCCCAACGCCACAACGCGAACGATGGCGGACTGAAAACCGCCTTTGATGCCCGCTCCGATGACAAAGGCCCCGAGCCGGAAGCCGTGGCGGTCACCACTCTCGCCAATGGCACCGTCATCGCCGTCGCCGGCATGGAGCGCCAGAACGGCGTGATCGTCGTCGATATCACCAACCCTGCCTCACCACAGGTCATCCGCTACATCAACGATAGTAGCAAAGGCCTGATTTCGCCCGAGACCGTCACGATCGTCGATGCCGCGAATAGCCCCACCGGAACTACGATCGCCATCGTAGGTTATGAAGGCATTGCGGATAACAGCGTCCCAGGCGGCGTGGGCGTCTATGAAATCAATCCTACCACCTTCCGCCTGCAAGTCCTGCACGCGTCCGATATGGAGGCCGATACCTCCTCCATCGTCACCGCGCCGCAATTCGCCGCGCTCGTCGATAAACTCGAAGACATCTCCAGCAACAGCGCCTCCATTACCATCGGTGCGGGAGACTGCTTCATCCCCGGCGCGTTTTTGTCCGCAGGGAATGATGTTTCCACGCGAAATGCCCTGAAGACCGCGCAAGGCTTCGTTTTCGGCTACAATGCCAGCGGGACCAATACCGACCTGCGTGAAAATCCCGGTCGTCCGGACATCGCGATCATGAACTCCATCGGCTTCGATGCCACCTGCGTCGGCAACCACGAGTTCGACCTCGGCACCAGCGAGTTCGCCAACATCGTGCTGCCACTGCCGCAAACCACCCGCACGAACATGCGTCACTACGGCGCGGCATTTCCGTTTCTCAGCGCGAACCTCGACTTCAGCGCAGACAGCATCTTGAACGCTCGCTACACCAGCGCCATCCGCAACACCGGCGCCTTTGCCCCACATCCTAACGAAAACTACCCCGGCCTCAGCGCCTCGCCCACCAATGCCAAACTCGCCAAGTCCGCGATCATCGAGCGCGGTGGCGAAAAAATCGGCGTACTCGGCGTGACACCGCCGGACCTCGCCAGCATCTCCTCGCCTGGTCTCGTCACCGTCACCGGCCCCACCGGTGCCGTCGTCGTTTCCCCCCGCACCTATGACATCGACGCATTGGCCGCTCACTTGCAGCCCACCATCGATGCCCTCGTCGCCGCCGGATGCAATAAGATCGTCATGGCGACCCAGTTGCAGCAGGTGCAAAACGAAAAACTGTTAGCCACCAAACTGCGCCACGTGGACATCATCGTCGCCGGTGGCTCCGGCACCATCATGGCCAAGCCCGGCACCGTGCTCCAGCCCGGTGACAGCATCGCGGAAAATTATCCCTTCACCGCCACTGACCTCGATGGACGCACCGTCGCCGTCGTCAGTGGTGAAGGGCAGTATCAATACCTCGGTCAGCTTATCGTGGACTTCAATGCCCAGGGACACATCACCAGCATCGATGCCGCCAGCAACAACATCACCGTGAATGCCGCAGCGGTCACTGCCGCATGGGGCGCGCAAGACCCCTACGCCACTGGCACACGCGGCGGCACGGTGAAAGCCGTGACGGATGCGGTCAACGCCGTCATCGTTGCCAAAGACGGCCTCATCATCGGCAAGTCCTCCGTGTATCTGGAAGGCCGCCGCACCAACGTCCGCCAACAGGAAACCAACTTCGGCAATCTCTCCGCGGATGCGAATCTCTGGTATGCGAAGCAGATTGATTCCACCGTAGAGGTCTCGATCAAAAACGGCGGCGGCATCCGCAACTCCATCGGCTCGGTGGATGCGAACGGCGTGCCTCAACCGACCGCCGCGAATCCTGCTGCCTCGAAAGCCGCTGGCGACATTTCCCAGCTCGATGTGGAAGACTCGCTCAAGTTCAACAACAACCTTACCTTGCTCACCGTCACCGCGGCGCAGCTCAAGGTGTTGTTAGAACACGGCGTGCAGGGCAGCAACGGAGTCGGAGCCGCGAACAACACCCCCGGCCAGTTCTGCCAGCTCGGCGGCATGATGGTCGTGGCCGACCTTGCGGAAACCGCAATCAGCTACACCAGCTCCGGCAGCCCCGTGCAGATCACCGCGATCAACGGCGGCACTCGCATTCGCTATGCGGCACTTGTGGATACCAACGGTAATCCCACGGAAGTGCTCGTCTCGAACGGCATCGTGCTCAATCCGAATCGTCAAATTCGCTTGGTCACGCTGAATTTCCTCGCCAACGCCTCACCCACGGGCTCGGACTTTGGCGGTGATACTTACCCGTATCCTTGGGCGATCCGCACCAATGCTTCGTCGAACCGCGTGGATCTCATCACCGATGCCTCGCCCAATACTTACACCGCCGCCGTCAGTCTCCTCGGTAGCGTCAATGGTGCCGGCACCGAACAAGATGCCTTCGCCGAATACATGCGCGCCTTCCACAACGTCACCGCTTTTGCCAAAGCTGAGACCGTCGTCGGACTGGACCGCCGCATCCTTCAAGGCACCACCGATAGCGATGCCGATGGCTACAGCAACATCGTCGAAGTCGGTGCGCTGGGATTGAATCCCGATGTTGCGAACACCTCGGCCCAGGTCAATGCCGCGCTCGCCGGCATCCGCACCGCCGGTCGCAGCGATGTCACCACGAACCCTGGCAGTTACAGCCTCTATACTGCCGCATCGATCCAAACCCTGCGCGGTGCTGGCAACCTCATGGTGCAGGTGCAAAACGGCAACGTCACCCTCAGCCTGCCCATCGAAAAATCCTCAACACTCCAAGCAAATGATTGGGATCCCGCAGGTGCACTCGACATCACCTTCCCGAAAATCGAAGACAAAGAATTCTATCGATTGATTCTTCCTCAATAAGTTTGTCGCGGCTTGTCCATTGGTTCACCCCGTCCGGTTCATCCGGGCGGGGTTTTTCTTTCCGCTCAAAAACCCGGATCGCCTATGCTTGTTTGCCCGCCCTAAGCGCGGCGGCTTTGTGTTCCATTTCCTCGCGGAGGCGGGAGCACATGAGTTCGCAGAGCTCGTTGATGATGGGATCGGCGATGTAGCAGATGGTCAGGAGGCCTTCTTTGCGCGTGCCGACCATGCCGGCTTCTTTGAGGATGGCGAGGTGCTTGGAGACATTCGCCTGACCGGATCCGGAGGCGGCGACGAGCTCGCCTACGGACTGTTCCTTGTGCATCAGCAAATTGAGCAGGCGCAGGCGCACGGGCTCGGAGAGCGCGCGGAAACGACTGGCGATGAGATCCAACGCGAGCGGGGTAAGTGTCTTGGCGGCGGCTTTTTTCTGTGTCTTCATTTTTTTCAAAAAAAATCGGTTGCTATATCGTTACTTGGCGATAAAGTAATCTTGTTTCCCAACTTCACAAGAAAAAATTTCACGATTATGAATACGAATCCCGATACCATTCTTCCCCAGGAACTCCAGCCTCTGCTTACTGGCGAGTGCTGTCTGATTGACGTGCGCGAGCCTGTCGAACACGCGGAGATGCACATTCCCGCGGCGAAGTTGATTCCCCTTGGCCAGCTCGAAAAGCGGGTGCAGGAGATTGATCGCAGTGCGCCGGTCATCGTGATGTGCCGTGGGGGCAAGCGCGGCGCGGAGGCGATGAGCAAGCTGAAAGCGCTGGGCGTCACGAATGTGCGCAACCTCGAAGGCGGTATCCTCGGCTGGAAACAAGCGGGCTTGCCGCTCGCCACCAGCGGAAAAAAAATACTGCCGCTGATGCAGCAGGTGCAGCTTACCATTGGTCTGGGCGTGCTGACTGGCGCGATTCTCTCGCTGACCGTGCATCCCTATTGGGCATTTCTTTGTGCGTTTTTCGGTGCGGGTCTGACGATGGCCGGCTCCACCGGTTGGTGCGGGCTCGCCATTCTGATGGCGAAAATGCCGTGGAATCGTGTGGCGGGTCAATCGAGCTGTGCGAGTGGTAATTGTTCGGCCTCTCATTGATCGATTTTCCCTGCATCTTGATTGCCTTTATTTCAAGCACCTCGTCCATCATCATGCCAGCGAATGAAGGCGAAGAGGGTGGGGGATCGTGGTTGGGCGCTAGGGACCATTGGCGATCATGGGCAAAAATCGCCTCATTTCGGCGGTCGTGAACCGGCAGATTTCCTGCGAACAATGTTATGACAAAGGCAATTTTCAACTTTGGCACGGTAAGTGCTTATGAATCGTTCGAATGGCTGTGGCCCTGTCACAGGTCAATCTGGTTTACACAAACAAACTAAAAACAACACCATACGAATGAAAACACTATTGAAATTGTCCTCCTTGGCAGTCCTTGCGACCAGTGCCGCAACGGCAGGTACCACAGAAGCTACCGCCACTACGGCCGCCGCCGATCCATGGATCACCGGTAGCGTAAGTGCTGGCTTTGACAGCTCCTACTACTTCCGTGGCCTTTGGTTCTCCAACAACAACTTCTGGGGTGGCGTTAACCTCTCGGCTCCGATTGCTGACAAACTGACCCTGGGTCTCGGCGCTCTCTACACGGAGACTGTTGACACCAACATGGCTGGTGGCGGCGGTGAATTGGAATACTCCGAGCTGGACCTGATTGCCTCGTTGAGCTACGCGCACGACTTCGCGACCTTCGGCCTGGTGGTCACCAACTACCATTT
>Ga0315909_10003099_pt1 | contig 20554 bp, 19 predicted proteins | sample LakEriMetagenome_11_FD_203527 | JGI IMG/M metagenome (GOLD analysis project Ga0315909, IMG submission 203527) | Freshwater fungal communities from buoy surface, Lake Erie, Ohio, United States - Buoy 2 MA125 | ecosystem: Environmental > Aquatic > Freshwater > Lake | place: USA: Lake Erie, Ohio... | reverse complement strand
GGTAGTATTCGTCTAATTTAATCGTGATTACATTTTTGAAACTTAATCCTTCTTCCTTATGTAATCTCACTAGTTCCTTGTATAATAAAATAGGAGTGCTTCCAGTGGCCATTCCAAGCACACAGTTTTCTTTTTTTGCTTGCTTATCTTTAATGAGTGTTGCAATTTGAGCTGCTACCATGATAGACCCATCGTTAGCAGTAGGGAATATCTTAACTGGAATTTTTTCAAATGATTCAATCATACAGTGCTATTATATTATTATAAAATTAAATAAAAAAAGCCTCCCAAGTGTTGGAAGGCCAATTTATTATTCTACTTTACTAATTTTTATCACATTCGTAGGTAGGTGTAATTCTACAGGGGTACTACCTGTATTTACCACCACATCGTCCTTTTGAACATAACCTTGTTTTTTCAAAATTGAAATCTGGTCCTTAATAATATTATCTAAACTTTCTTCTTTATTATAATAAAGTGTTTTCACACCCCAGCTTAAACTAAGTTGGTTGACCAAACTTTTTTCCTTTGTAAAAATGAATAAAGGGGCCTTCGGACGGAAACTACTTAACATAAATGCGGTATAGCCACTTTGTGTCATACCGATAATTGCTTTTGCATCACTATCATCAGCTAGTTTACAACCATTATAACAAACTGCGTCACTCAAAAATGAAGGAGAATGTGATTGCGGCTTAAAATCATCCGCACGATTATATTTATAACCATTCAATTCAACCTCATGAATAATTTTTCGCATGGTTTCAATCACCAATACCGGAAATTGACCAGTTGCAGTTTCACCACTTAGCATCACCGCATCCGCACCTTCAATAACTGCATTAGCGACATCCGTAATTTCACTACGATTTGGTTTTACTCTATCAATCATACTTTCCATCATTTGCGTAGCAACAATGACAGGCTTCGCACGATGCAAACATTTACGGATCAATTCTTTTTGAATCAAAGGAATTTTTTCAACAGGAAGCTCTACACCTAAGTCACCACGTGCAATCATAATCGCATCACTTGCATGTATAATGTCTCTGATATTGGTTAAAGCTTCAGGCATTTCAATTTTTGCAATAATTTTTGATTTGCTATTATTCTTGTTCAAGATGTCTCGCAACATTTCAACATCAGCCACTCTTTTTACAAAACTTAAAGCAACCCAATCTAATTTTTCCTTGATGATAAAATCAGCATCTTCTAAATCCTTTTCAGTTAATGCAGGTAATGATATTTTTGTATCTGGTAAGTTGATTCCTTTTTTGGAAGATATAATGCCACCCAAAGTTACTTTAACTTTTACATCCCCATTTTTTTCAACACTACTTACGATGACCTCAATCTTTCCATCATCAATCATAATGGTATTTCCAACCACTACATCACCCGCCAAGTTAGGGTAGGAGACATATATTTTTTCAAGTGTGCCAATACATTTTTCATTCGTGAAAGTTAAAATATCACCTGCTTTAACTTCTAGTCTGTTGTCCGCAATTTCACCTACTCTTAATTTTGGACCTTGTAAATCACCTAATATCGCAATGCTGCATCCTAATTCTTTGTTTATGCCACGGATATTGTCAATAATTTTCTTTTTGTCCTCATGGCTGCCATGCGAAAAATTTAAACGAAAAACATTCACCCCAGCAATCACTAAATTTTTTAATTGCTCATAGGATTCGCAAGCTGGCCCTACGGTTGCAACTATTTTCGTTTTGTGATGTATGTTTTTAAATTCTTGCTGCTGACTCATTATTATTTGGGGTTAGTGTTAATAATTAAAGTGTTATTTATTTAGTTTTAGCTGGCTAATATCTTTACGATTTTCAACCATTCTTCTGATATTTTTTGTTTTGCTTTTACTGCATTGTCTAATGGGGTGTACTTCATTTTATTATCTTCAATTCCCACCATTACGTTGTGTGTGCCATTTAACAAGCACTCTACAGCATGATAACCCATTCTACTTGCGATCAATCGATCCAAACAACTCGGAGAGCCCCCTCTTTGTATATGCCCTAAAATACAAACGCGAATATCCGCATTGGGTAATTTTTCCTTTAAAAAATTTCCAACCTGTGTGCCGCCACCAAATTCATCACCTTCGGCAACTACGATTAAATTCACTAATTTTTTCCGCTTTTCCTTTTCAGTCAATGCGGTAATTAATGCATTCATATCTGTTTTGGTTTCAGGAATCAAAATATTTTCAGCTCCTGTCGCAATACCACTATGTAGGGCAATATATCCTGCATCTCGCCCCATCACTTCAACAACAAATAAACGGTCATGCGCGTCTGCGGTATCTCTAATTTTATCAATGGCTTCCACTGCCGTATTAACTGCTGTATCAAATCCAATAGTGAAATCACTACCAGCAATATCTTTATCTATGGTACCGGGAAGTCCAATACATGGGATATCAAATTCATTACTGAATTTTTGTGCACCTTTAAAGCTACCATCCCCACCTATCACCACAATCCCGTCAATATTTCTCTTTTTTAAGTTACCGTAAGCTATTTTTCGACCCTCTGCCTCAAAAAATTCCTTACTCCTTGCCGTTTTTAAGATGGTTCCGCCACGTTGAATGATGTTGGCCACCGATCTAGAATCCATTGGAAAAATGTCGTCTTCAATCATTCCATTATAGCCTCTGGCAACACCAAATACTTCTAATCCATGGTATAAACTAGTTCTAACCACTGCTCTAATAGCTGCGTTCATCCCGGGGGCATCGCCGCCTGAAGTCAGAACGGCAATTTTGGTCACTTTTTTTGTGGACATATGCTAATCAATTGTAGGTTAAAGCATTGATTTACAATTTAGAATTCAAATGCAGTTTAACCAAATGGAGCTACAAATTTAATCAATTAGGGGTAATTATAGGTATTAAATAACCAAATGTGGGTATTTTTCTATAAAACGCGAAGAATCGTTAGTTTTTACACATGATTTGATCCCTCGTAAATGTAGGAAGAAACTTAGACAAAACCCATGTACGCATTTATTGTTCATCCTTAAAAACTTATTTGCTTTCTAAAACCAGCAAATCATTAAATGCAATTTCATATTCCTTATTCATGGATCTAATCAAAGCATTTTTGTCCTGGTAGCTTTTTTCTACGACATGAAACTTTTGGGTATCAGAATAAATCGTTGGATCGGCCATTTGTGACTCTATATCTAATTTCTCCTTCTGCAAAGTTTCAATATTATGCTCCAATTGCGCAATGACGCGTTGTAATTTTTGTATTTGCTTTTGTAAATCCTTATCAATAGCTACATTGGTTTCAACCGCTTTAGCGACAGGCTCCGACTTTGATTGTTTTTTATTTTCCTTGGTGTTGGTATTTTTTGTAGGCTCCGTAGACGCTACTTTTGCTTTCGCCATTCTTTCCTTCCATTCAAGCCATTCTTGGTAACCCCCTTTAAATTCTATGATTTTTTCGTCCTCAATTTCCCAAATCTTATTCGCTGTTTTAGAAATAAAGAAACGATCGTGACTTACTAAAATAATACTACCATCATATTTATTTAAAGCCTCCGCTAATAACTCAACGGTAACCATGTCCAAGTGATTCGTAGGTTCATCCAACATTAAAAAGTTGGCCTTGCTTATAATTGTTTTTGTGAGTGCGACTCTTGCTTTTTCACCACCACTCAATACTTTAATTTTTTTGTCAATTTCATCTCCACCAAAAAGGAAACAACCCAATAGCGCACGAAGTTCTAAATCGGTTTTTTTAGTGCCACATTCTTGTACTTCCTGTAAAATAGTATTGCTTAAATTTAAAGATTCCAATTGGTGCTGTGCATAAAAGCTTTCGTCCACATTATGCCCCCAAACTCTTTCTCCTTCATAGCCTTCCATACCTGCTACAATTCTAAGAAGGGTGGATTTACCTTTACCATTGGCGCCAATCAAAGCAATTTTATCACCACGTTCAATTTCTGCAAACGCATTTTCTAAGATGACTTGTTTAGGGTAGGACTTGCTAATGCCTTTTAAGTCAACCAAAACTTTTCCAGGTGTTTTTTCTACAGCAAAGTTAATTCGAATATTAGGGCGTTCAATTTGAACATCTTCAATCACATCCAATCTATCTAAACGCTTTTGTATACTCTGTGCAGCAGCAGCCTTTGATGCTTTTGCTTTAAATCGCTCAATGAACTTTTCTTGCTGACGAATATAATCTTGTTGATTTTCAAATGCACGTTGTTGTATTTCTACTCTTTGTACTTTTTCAATTTCATAGTATTCGTAATCGCCGGTATAAAAATTTAATTGTTGTTGGTAAACCTCCACGATTTTGTTCACCATTTTATTCAAGAAATATTTATCGTGACTTACAATAACTACACTGCCTTTGTAATGAATCAAATATTTTTCAAGCCATTCAATACTTGGTAAATCCAAGTGATTCGTAGGCTCATCCAGTAATAATACATCTGGTGCTTGTAAAATCATTTTTGCTAATAAAACACGCATCCTCCAACCGCCACTGAATTCCAAATAAGGTCGAGATAAATCCTTGGTTGTAAAACCTAATCCATGTAAAACTTCCTCCGCTTTATGATTAATATTATAACCGTCTAACAAATCAATTTCATGTAAAGCGTCCGTATATTTTATGAGTAAGTCATTGTCCTCAGGATTTGCTTCTAATTCAACCCCTAATTTTTCAACTTCTTTTTCTAACTCACGCACTCTTTCAAATGCACCTAATGCCACTTCGGTGATGGATTCGCTGGTATCAAAACTTAATAAATCCTGATGCAAATATCCTATCGTTGTATCTTTTCCTTTTTCAACAGTTCCTTTAGAAGGGGTTAATTGGCCCACCAATAATTTTAAAAGGGTAGATTTTCCAGTTCCATTATAGCCAATTAAACCTATGCGTTCACCTGGTTGAATATGCCAAGTTGCTTCACTCACAATTGCCCTTGCCCCAAACTCAAATGTTACATTTTGTAATCCTATTAGCATATTTTTTTCAATTCAGACCGCAAAGTTAGCTAGTTGGAGTATGTAAATTGGTATAAATTTGGGAAAATATTTTATGGGGAAACTTTATATATTCATTTTTAGCATTTTAATAGTGGCCTGTAGTAATCCTGAGAAGCAAGGTATACATAGGGATTTGTGGACTTTTGCTGCGTCCAACAATGATCCTCAAATGGATGATCTGTGTACCATAATAATCAAAGATTATGAGGGGATTCTTCAGGGATTGGCTAAAAATGATACAGCAGAGGTGTTTGCAAGGTCAAAGGCGTTGCTTGTAAGATGTGATACCTTGCCCAATTCATTTGTCAACAAGGATACAGCAATGATCAATTTTTTCAAGAATGGACTAGTCAATTTTCAGGATGAATTACAAGGTGTTGTACTAGAACAATATTCGGAGGAGTTAAACCTGGCTATGAATATGGCAAGTATTCAATTATTACATTTATTAGGGGAGGTTGGTTATAATAAACAAGCTGTTTATATTTTTAATACCAATGGTAAAAAGGCAGAACTAGAGGAGGATGGGTTGTTATGGATTTCTTTAAATAAAAAATCAATTAACCCTTATTATAATACTGAAAATGAATTAGTTAGCGCTAATTATATTTTACAAGAAAATTAATTATTTTAATCGCTGGGTTTGTATACAAACTCAAATTTCGCATTCACTTTGTTGGTCGTGGTGATGAAAAATTCTTGTCTGTTATTGGCATCGTTAAGTACCACCAAGGCTGTATTGGGAGGTATCGATCCCATATTATGGGCCACAATAATGATATCATGTTGCCCAGTGTTAAATTCTAGGTCAACATGAATTGCCTTATAACTGAGTCTTTTTAAGTTCGCAATTACCTTGTTGTTGTCATATATAATAATGGTATCGTTATCGATTGTCCCATTATCATACAAATCAAGACTTATTTTTTTACTAGAGGTAGTTACCCTTTTAATTAATTTATTCTCCCTTCCTAATAATACCCAAGGGAGCGTCTCGTCATTATTATTGCCTGGATTGTTATTTCCAGTAAGCGACTCTGATTTAGCTTCATTGTTTGGTTTTCTTGTATCTGAATCTTTAGTAGCCGTAGAAATATTTATAGCAATAGGGTCAGCAACTTTTACCACAGGGGTATTTGCCAATGCATTGGTGTTATTGAGGGGCGTTGAAGTTTTAACAGTGGCCCCTTCTTTTTTAGCAGTATTAAGCGAACTATTACTTGTTGGTGCAGACAATTTTGATTTCGTTGAATTAGTTGTTGTTGGATTCGTATTTCCAGCATTAATGGCAGCCTTATTTACAATTGGCTTGGTTGTAATATTACTGCTCTGTTCTTTCGATTTAACTTTTGCACTTGGAATTTTACTTACTACAGCGGTCGTTGTTTTATTTGCAGATGTTGATGGAATAGGGGTTTTCGCATTTTTTATAATTGCATTATTTGCGCCAGTTTTTACCACTGGATTTGCTATTTTTTTTATGAGCCCTTCTTTTTCTAAATACACTTTTCCGCCGCCGCAATCTCGGGTGCCTTTTTCATTATTGGAAATATAAGTTCCTTGCAAAATTCCCCTACCACGATTATTAGTAAAGGTTAAAAAATTCATCATTAAACAAGCTTGCATATCGCCCACAATATTGATGTCCTCAAACTTTGTTTCGTTAATGCTCACCAGTTTTGTATTGACAGAATAAAAACCAGTAGCAATCGCTTTCGCTGAAAAATTGCCAGATAAGTTGGTATAAGTAACCACATTTAAATCATGGTTCTCATTTTCAATAATATCAACCTCATAAATATAGATGCGCGATTCTGGATCATTATTTGGGATAAAGTACCCTTTCCATTTACCCGATAAATCTTGCGCATGCAAGGGGCTAAATTGGACCAGGGCGAGCATTAAAAATAATAAGCTTCTCATATTACAAAGCTATGTATAAAATATGAACCGCATTTGTTACCTTTGGCATCTTATATTATATACAAAAATATGGTTCAGATTCAATTTCCAGATGGTGCAGTTCGTCCTTATGAAAAAGGGATTACTGCTTTAGGCATTGCAAAGTCGATTAGTGAGGGCTTGGCTAAGAAAGTTTTGGCAGCTTCGGTGAATGGCGAGGTTTATGATGCCACGCGACCTATTGAAACGGACGCGGCTTTAAAATTATTAACCTGGGATGACGCTGATGGTAAAAATACATTTTGGCATTCTTCTGCGCATTTATTAGCAGAGGCGGTGGAGATGCAATTTCCAGGGGCAAAATTTTGGGTAGGGCCAGCACTTGAAAAAGGTTTTTATTATGACATTGATTTAGGCGATAAAACGATCAGAGAAGAAGATGTGGTATTGCTTGAAAAAAAAATGAATGAATTAGCAAAGCAAGCCAATGCATATATCAGAAAGGAAATGTCTAAAGCAGAAGCCATTGCTTATTTCACAGAAAAAAAGGATGAATACAAATTAGATTTATTGTCTGGATTAGAAGATGGTAAAATTACTTTTTATACGCAAGGGGCATTTACAGATTTATGCCGTGGACCGCATATCCCAAATACGGGTGCGATTAAAGCAATTAAAATCACCAACATTGCAGGAGCGTTTTGGAAAGGAGATGAAAAAAATAAAATGTTGACCAGGGTATATGGTATCACTTTCCCGAATCAAAAAGAATTGGATGAATATTTATTATTATTAGAAGAAGCGAAAAAAAGAGACCACAGAAAACTAGGAAAAGAATTAGGTATTTATACCATGGATGATGATGTTGGACCAGGTCTTCCATTATGGATGCCCAATGGTACCATCATTATTGAAGAATTAGAAGGCTTAGCAAAAGAAACGGAAGAAGCTGCTGGATATAAGCGTGTGGTAACACCGCATATTGCTAAGGAAAGTATGTACATAAAAAGTGGGCACTTACCTTATTATGAGGACAGTATGTTTCCGCCGATGGAATTAGATGGTACCAAGTATTATTTAAAAGCAATGAATTGTCCGCATCATCATAAAATTTTTGATGCTGAACCAAAGAGTTATAAGGACATGCCAATGCGTTTGGCAGAATATGGAACCTGTTATAGATACGAGCAAAGCGGAGAGTTGTTTGGATTAATGCGCGTTCGTTGTTTGCATATGAATGATGCACATATTTATTGTACTAAGGAACAATTTGCACAGGAGTTCAGAGCGGTGAATGAAATGTATTTAAAGTATTTCAAAATTTTTGGCATTGAAAAATATGTGATGCGATTAAGTTTGCATGATCCAAAAAAACTAGGTCAAAAATATATTAATGAACCTGAGTTGTGGTTGGAAACGGAGGCGATGGTTCGTGCAGTTTTAATTGAAACAGGAACACCATTTGTGGAAGTACAAGATGAAGGTGCTTTTTATGGACCAAAGATTGATGTTCAAATATGGAGCATCATTGGGCGTGAGTTTACATTGGCAACTAATCAAGTTGATTTTGCACAAGGCAAACGTTTTAATTTGAATTTTACCAATAAGGACAATGAGCCTGAAACACCATTAATTATACATCGTGCTCCTTTGGGAACACATGAGCGTTTTATTGGATTTTTATTAGAACATTATGCTGGTAAATTCCCCGTATGGTTGGCGCCATTGCAAGTGAAAATTTTACCAATCAGTGATAAGTTTATGCCCTATGCAGAAACCGTATTGGCTGAATTCAAAAAAGCCGGTGTGCGTGTGGAAATTGACGATCGCAACGAAAAAATTGGCAAAAAAATCAGAGATACTGAAATTATGAAAGTCCCTTACATGTTGGTGATCGGAGAAAAAGAGGTGGCTGAAAATAAGCTATCAGTGCGCCGACAAGGGAAAGGTGATATGGGTATGTTGGACAAATCTGCATTTTTAGCACAGGTGGTGGATGAAATTGCGCAAAGATTGGCTCCGGCAGAATAAAAATTTTTGTATTTTTAAATAAAATAAGAATAAAGGGTCATATCAGAACAATGACTATCTTTACTGACTTAAAAAACGTTTTAATAATTAATGGCATTACCGAACAGAGGACCCAGATTTAACCCCAGGTTTCAAAGACAACAAGAACCAGAGCATCGTATTAATGATCGCATTCGCGTTCCCCAAATTAGATTAGTTGGTGATAACATCACAGTGGGTGTATACAATACCCAGGAAGCGCTGAAAATAGCTGCTGATCAAGGTTTGGACCTAGTGGAGATTTCTCCAACTGCTGATCCCCCAGTATGTAAAGTCATTGATTATAAGAAGTTTCTTTACGAGAAAAAGCGTAAGGAGAAAGAAATGAAGGCGAACTCAAAACAATCTGAGATTAAAGAGATTCGTTTTACGCCAGGAACCGATGACCATGATTTTGATTTTAAAGCAAAACACGCCGAAAAGTTTTTACAGGATGGCAATAAGGTAAAAGCCTATGTTCAATTTAAAGGTCGTGCTATCATGTTTCAGGACAGAGGGCAATTGTTATTGTTGAAATTTGCAGAACGTTTAGCTGAGGCAGGTACCTTGGAAAGTATGCCAAAGCTGGAAGGTAAAAGAATGTTTGCCATTTTTCAACCAAAAGCAGGCGGTAAAAAGAAGGCTTCAAGCTAGTTAAATAGCTGATAATCAATATATTTATAGTAGGGGTCATTCAAGTAAATTGAGTGACTCTTTTTTTTGCTATCTCATCAATCTAGTGTACCTTCGCCATCCATTTCCCACAAGGCCCAAAAAGTGTCTCGCCCGTGCAAGACCGCCAGTAGGGAGTAATCTATAAGATTATATAATGCCAAAAGTAAAAACCAACTCGAGCGCAAAAAAGCGTTTCAAAGTTACTGGAACAGGTGAAATCACCTTCCAAAAAGCCTTCAAAAGACACATTCTTACAAAAAAATCCACAAAGCGTAAAAGAGCGATGAGGAAAAAAGGTTTGGTAGCTTCTACCAACAAGGACTTTGTACTTCGTCTTTTAAGATTAAAAGGGTAGTATCCGATTAATTCCCAGTGAGTAAAAACATTTAAATTAACCGAATCCGAATTACATCTTATTAGATAAACAGGGTTCAAAAAAATATTAACTATGCCACGTTCAAAAAATGCCGTTGCATCTAGAGCAAGAAGAAAAAAGATTTTAGATCAAGCAAAAGGTTTCTATGGTAAGCGTAAAAACGTATATACCGTTGCCAAAAACGTATTAGAGAAAGGTTTAACTTATGCATTCGTAAGTCGTAAAATTAAAAAGCGTGAGTACCGTACTTTATGGATTGCGCGTATTAATGCAGCAGTTCGTGAAGAAGGACTTACTTACAGCCAATTCATCAACTTGTTAGCTAAGAAAGGTTCTGATTTGAACCGTAAAGTATTAGCTGATTTAGCAATGAATGAGCCAGAGACTTTCAAAAAGATTGTACAATCAGTTAAGTAGTTTTTTCTTAATGATATTATAAGCCCCCTCCGATACTCGGAAGGGGCTTATTTTTTTCGCCTAATTGCAGGGGGTAATTTACTCTCAAAAATCAGGCGCAATATCCGTTCAAAGAACTATTTTTGTTTCCTGAATTTTAACCCATAAACAATTGCGTAAGAAATGAACAATACCTACACTTCCTTAGTGAATCAAACGTTCCATTTTCCTCAAGAAGGATTTGAAGTGGATGATAATGGTTATTTACAATTTAATGGGGTGGATTTAAAAGAGATTATTGAAAAACACGGAACGCCTTTAAAGTTAACTTACTTGCCAAAAATTGGCATGCAAATAAAAAAAGCGAAGCAAATGTTTGCAGCTGCTTTTAAAAAACATAAATACACTGGGGAATATTTTTATTGCTACTGTACAAAAAGTTCCCACTTTTCTTTTATAGTGGAAGAAGCGTTAAAACAAAATGTTCATTTAGAAACTTCATTTGCTTATGATATTGATATTATCAACCGATTGTATCAACGTAGAAAAATAAACAAGGATATATTTATTATTTGCAATGGCTATAAGCAAAAGCAATATACAAGTCGTATCTCAAAACTCATCAATACTGGCTTTAAAAATGTGATCCCAGTGTTGGATAATGTGGAGGAGCTACAATTTTACAAACGCAATACCAAACAGCCTTTCAAGCTTGGAATTAGAGTGGCTTCAGAGGAAGAACCAAGTTTCCCTTTTTATACTTCTCGATTAGGAATAAGAGCGAAAGATATTTTAGAATTTTACGTGGATGAGATTGAAGGTTATGAAGATAAGTTCCAATTAAAAATGTTGCATATCTTTTTAAACAAAGGTATCAAGGATGATATTTATTATTGGTCTGAGTTAAACAAGATCATCAACTTGTATTGTCAGCTTAAAAAAATATGTCCTGAATTAGATTCAATTAATATTGGTGGTGGATTTCCAATTAAGCATTCATTAGGATTTGAATATGATTATCAATTCATGATCAATGAAATTGTTTCTAATATTAAAAAAGCATGTAACAAGGCAAAAGTACCTATGCCGAATATATATACCGAGTTTGGTAGTTTCACAGTAGGTGAGAGTATGGCGCACATATATAAAGTGTTGGCGCAAAAAAAGCAAAACGATCGAGAGTGTTGGTACATGATTGACTCATCATTTATTACTACTTTGCCAGATACTTGGGGAATTGGTGAAAAGTTTTTAATGTTGCCGGTGAATAAATGGGAGAATGATTATCAAAGGGTTGTATTGGGCGGTTTAACTTGCGATAGTCACGATTATTATGATTCCGAAGAACATATCAATGAAGTATTCCTTCCAAAGTTAAAGAATGATTTAAAGGAAGATAAAACAGATGAAAATATAGAACCTCTGTATGTTGGATTTTTCCATACAGGTGCTTATCAAGATCAAATTAGTGGTTACGGGGGTATTAAACATTGTTTGATTCCTTCACCTAAGCATGTTATAGTCGAAAAAGACCCTAAAACCGGTAAGCTGGTGGACTGGGTTTACGCCAAGGAGCAAACTGCTCAAAGCATGCTTAAGATCCTCGGATATCTTCGCTAAAAGCATAAAACAAGCCTAATTATACCATTTTTGGCCGGTTAATATTATGTTATCATATTATTAAGTGCCAAAATGTCTCGAAAACAAATTTGTAGGGCATTTCTAAAATCCCTAATTTTGGTATAAATAGTAGAAGATATGTACCCTGAAGAGATTGTATTACCAATGAAAGCAGAATTAGTTGATAATGGATTTGATGATTTAACAACTGCTGCCGAAGTTGAAACTGCAATAAATAATCAAGGAACAACATTGGTGGTTATAAATTCAGTTTGTGGTTGTGCTGCTGGTGCTTGTCGACCAGGTGTTTTAATGGCAGTCGCAAATGCAACGAGTAAACCAACAAAAATCACAACTACATTTGCAGGTTTTGATATTGAAGCGGTTAATAAAGTAAGACAAATGCACTTACCTTATCCTCCATCATCACCCGCAATTGCATTATTCAAAGATGGTCAATTGGTAAATTTTATCGAAAGACATCAAATTGAAGGAAGACCGGCTCAAGTAATCGCACAACATTTAATTAGTGTTTTTCAAGAACATTGTAATTAATAAAAATATTAAAGAGTTTTTGTTTTTAGATGGGTTAGTAAATACGGCCGCACTTTCTAGTGTGGCCCTTTTTTTATAATTAAATCAAATATTCTAAGTAACATTGTAAACTATAATCATAATCAAGCATGTATCCCAATCTGTATTATTTAATTGACGATTTATTTGGTGTAAAATTAAACGGACTTAGACTCGTTAATTCATTTGGATTTTTTGTAGCTATAGCTTTTGTGGCTTCAGGATTCGTTTTATATTCCGAATTAAAACGCAAGGAATCCTTGGGGGAGTTTACACCTACGGAGGAATCAATTATTATTGGGGCACCTGCTAGTTTGAGTGAATTATTAACCAGTTTTTTCTTTGGATTTTTATTTGGTTACAAAATAATTGGGGCATTTACTATTGCGGATGCTTTAAATAATACGCAGGCTTTTATACTCTCCCTTCAGGGTAATATGGGGGCTGGTATTTTGGTAGGCGGTATTATGGTTTATTTGAAATGGAAGGAAAAAGATAAGGAAAAATTAGCCAAACCAGAAACGCGCAAACTGTTGCTGTGGCCACATGACAGGGTAGGTGATATAGTTTTGCAAGCAGCCTTATGGGGATTTTTGGGTGCGAAAATTTTTCATAATTTGGAGAATTTAGATGAGTTAATGCTTGATCCTTGGGGGTCATTAATTTCATTCAGCGGACTTACTTTTTATGGGGGATTAATCTTGGCAACCATTGCAATTATCGTATTTATTCGTAAATATAATATGCGTGTGATTCATTTTGCAGATGCGATGGCACCCACCATGTTATTTGCGTATGCAGCAGGTCGAATTGGATGTCATATTAGCGGCGATGGCGACTGGGGAATTGTTAATTCAGCACCTAATCCTTTTGCATGGTTGCCAGATTGGATCTGGTCCTATCAATATCCGCATAATGTGGTAAATGCAGGTGTATCTATTCCGGGATGTGTTGGAAATTATTGCAATCAATTACCAGAGGCGGTTTATCCAACCACTTTTTATGAAGTAATTATAATGTTCATATTGTTTTTGATTGTATGGATGGTTAGAAAAAAAATTACGCAACCAGGAATCATTACAGGCATCTATTTCATTTTTGCTGGGGGCGAACGTTTCTTTATTGAAAAGATAAGGGTGAACAATAAATATACCTTTTTACCTTTTCAACCAACACAAGCTGAATTAATATCAGTTATTTTAATTATATTAGGTATTGTATTCCTAGTTAAATCAAAAAGCTGGTTCCCTAAAAATATTCAAAAATCTTAAATTATATTTTATGCCATCCTTTGACATTGCGAGTTCCGTTGATATTCAGACCTTAGATAATGCAATTAATATTGTAAAAAAAGAAATCACCAATCGATTTGATTTTAAAGGCAATCATGTAGTGATTGATTTAAATAAAAAAGAATATTTGATTAAGTTGGAATCTGAATCAGATATGAAAATTCAACAAATAATTGATGTGGTTATAAGTCGTTCCATGAAACAAGGCATTGATCCGTCGGCTTTTGATTTTTCAAAAGATGCCTATCCAAGCGGCAAAATTTTCAAAAAGGAGGTCCCTGTTCGTAATGGCTTAAAACAAGAGGACGCCAAAAAGGTAGTTAAATTAATCAAGGAAAGTGGTTTAAAGGTGCAGGCAGCCATTATGGATGATATTGTTCGTGTAACAGGTAAGAAAATTGATGATTTACAGGACGTTATAGCTGCTTGTAGGGCTGGAAACCTTGGATTACCGTTACAGTATATAAATATGAAATAGCCGGTCAAGGCATCTTTTAAGCCTATAAAATTTGGCTAAACCCTTGATTTTACCTAAATTTGCAACCTATTTAATAAATTGTACGGCAAAAACCGTGCATCCTTAAAAATCATATATAATGAAACAAGGTATCCATCCAGAATCGTATCGTTTTGTAGTGTTCAAGGACATGAGTAACGGTACCTCTTTTTTAGGTAAATCTTCAGCGCAAACCAAAGAAACCATTTTATTTGAAGACGGAAATGAATATCCAGTCATCAAATTGGAGATTTCAAACACTTCACATCCTTTTTACACAGGTAAAAACATGTTAGTGGACACAGCTGGACGTATTGATAAATTCAATAAGCGTTACGCTAAGAAAAAATAAAATAGCCCATTAAAAAGCTTTTTTTATAAATTATTAAACCCTTTCTTACCTAGTAAGAGAGGGTTTTTTGTCATTAATTAGCTTTTTTATTTGGTTGACTGGGTTACATAGTTGGTTCATTGGTAGTTTAACATTTTCAAAGTTTTGTAAGGGATTGCTTTACATGAAGGCGTAACTTTGAATACAATTAATAGAGAAATGCAAAAACTAGATATACTTGCTTTTGGTGCACATCCGGATGATGTAGAATTAGGTTGTGGCGGCACGCTTTTATCTGCTGTAGCCCAAGGTAAAAAAGTGGGTATTATCGATTTAACCAAAGGGGAACTAGGAACTCGTGGAAATAGTTCGCTACGATTAAAGGAAGCGCAATTGGCAAGTCAAATCATTGGTGCAGCCGTTCGTGAAAATTTGGGTATGCCGGATGGTTTTTTTGAAAATAACAAAGAAAATCAATTTGCGATTATTGAAATAATTCGTTGTTATCAACCTACAATTATTTTATGTAATGCAGTGGATGATCGACATCCTGATCATGCACGTGCAGCACAGTTGGTGGAGACAGCTTCATTTTTAGCGGGTTTGGTAAAAATACAAAGTACGCACAATGGTCAAGTGCAAACCGCTTGGAGACCCAACCAAGTTTTTCATTATATACAATCAAAATCATTGGCCCCCAATTTTGTAGTGGACATAAGTGCTTTTATGGATAAGAAAATGGAGTCCATCATGGCCCATGCTTCCCAATTTTATGACCCAAATTCAACGGAACCAGAAACATTTATATCCGGCGCAGCTTTCATCGAATTTATAAAAAGCAGGGCCAAGGAATTAGGGCATCAAATTGGGGTAGAATACGCGGAAGGATTTATAACGCAAAAGTTGTTGGGGATGCGTAATTTTGATTCAATTATTTAATTCATTTTATATGGCAATCGTAAAAGTAGGAATTATACAAATGTCTTGTGACGCAGACAAAACTGCGAACAACCAAAAGGCAATTGAAAAAATTAGGGTAGTTGCAAAACAGGGTGCTCAAATTATTTGTTTACAAGAATTATTTTCTTCCTTATACTTTTGTGATGTTGAATCCTATGATAATTTTAAATTAGCAGAACCTATACCAGGAGAAACTTCCAATACTTTAGCAGCATTGGCAAAAGAATTAGGCGTAGTAATTATTGCTTCCTTATTTGAAAAAAGAGCGGAAGGACTTTATCACAATACAACAGCGGTTTTAGATGCAGATGGTACTTATTTAGGTAAGTATCGTAAAATGCATATCCCTGATGATCCTTCTTATTATGAAAAATTTTATTTTACGCCAGGTGATTTAGGCTATAAAGTTTTCAAAACAAAATTTGCAACCATTGGCGTTTTAATATGTTGGGATCAATGGTATCCGGAAGCGGCACGTATTACGAGTTTAATGGGTGCGGAAATGTTATTTTATCCAACCGCCATTGGTTGGGCAACCTCACAGGATGAAGCAACCAACACGGAACAATATAATGCTTGGCAAACCATACAACGCAGTCATGCAGTTGCGAATGGTGTACCAGTAATTAGTGTGAATAGGGTTGGGTTAGAGCAAGCAGGTGCTATGAAATTTTGGGGTGGCTCCTTTGTAAGTAATCCATTTGGAACCTTACTTTATAAAGCATCACATGATAATGAAGAAGTTGCTGTGATAGATATTGACACTGAAAAATCGGACAGTTATCGAACGCATTGGCCGTTTTTACGTGACCGTCGTATTGATTCCTATAAACCCATTACTAAACGATATATTGATGATGCAGAATAATCATTTAAATGAATTAAGGAAAATGGGTGATGGAGTAACGCCAAAATCAATGGGCTATTATTTTCCTGCCGAATTTGCAAAACATGATGCAATTTGGTTAACCTGGCCACATAAGGAGGAAAGCTGGCCTGGTAAAATTGCAAGTATTTATCCATCCTATACGGAGTTTGTTAAAGTTGTTGCGCTGACGGAACGTGTTTGTATTAATGTTGTTGATGAAAAAATGCGCAACTCTGCAAATAAAATGTTGCAATTAGCAGGTGTTGATTTAACTAAAGTGACTTTTTATTTACATCCTTCCAATGACGCTTGGTGTCGCGATCATGGACCTTCCTTTTTAATTCGCAATCATCCTGAAGATAAAAAAGCAATTGTTGATTGGAATATTAATGCATGGGGTGGTAAATATCCGCCTTATGATTTGGATGATGTAATGCCAACAAATATTGCGAAGGCCTTGAATTTACCTGTGTTTTATCCGGAAATAATTATGGAAGGAGGTTCGGTTGATTTTAATGGCGCTGGTACAATCATGACCTCAAAATCATGTTTGTTAAATCCTAATAGAAATCCACACTTAAATCAATCGCAAATTGAAAAATATTTGTGTGATTATTATGGGATGGATCAGGTGCTATGGGTATCTGATGGTATTGTAGGAGATGATACCGATGGACACATCGATGATACGGTTCGTTTTGTTAATGAGGATACCGTTATTACAGTCATTGAAGACAACGTGTTGTCAGAAAATCATGAACTATTACAACAAAACTTGAAGGAGCTCAAACAAATGCGTTTGTTGAATGGTAAACAATTAAATATTGTAGAATTGCCAATGCCTGCTGATGTTATTTATGAAGATCAAATGCTTCCAGCATCTTATGCTAATTTTTACATCAGTAATGGGCATATTATCGTTCCTACTTTTAAATGTAACAAGGATGATAAAGCAATGCAAATAATTCAATCCTGTTTCCCAACACGACAAGTAGTTGGGATTGATTCAACGGATATTATTTGGGGCTTGGGAAGTTTTCATTGCCTAAGTCAGCAAGAGCCAAGTGTGTATTAATATTAGCTAATAAACATTTTTTGTATTCAAATATAAATAGATGTAATATCTAGGAATATTTTATCAAAACTTTCAAAGAATCAAAATCATTACAGATCAATATTTTCTTTCCATATGAAAAATAAATTTTCGAAATTATATTTTGCTATACTTGCATTTTTTGTAATCGCTTTATTTGCGTGTTCTAATTTCCAATATGCTAAAACAAATCGCTTTTATAAAGCAAGAGCAAAGGAGCTTGTTGCCATTTTAAAGTCAAATCCTAGGATTCAGACCGTTGATTCATTAGCAAAAGCAGCGCAATGGGTGGGTACCACTAATTTTGATTTGCGTAAACCTAATTTTGTGATCATTCATCATACTGCGCAAAATTCTTGTGAACAAACTTTACAAACATTTACATTGGAACGTAGCAAAGTGAGTGCGCATTATGTGATATGCAAGGATGGCACTATACATCATATGTTGAATGATTATTTCAGGGCTTGGCATGGAGGCATCGCAAAATGGGGAAATAATACAGATATAAATTCAAGTTCTATAGGTATTGAATTGGATAACAACGGGTTTGAACCTTTTGATTCCGCGCAAATAAATAGTTTGGTTTCTTTGTTAGATAAATTAAAAAGGTCATATAATATTCCTGATGGCAATTTTATTGGTCATGGAGATATTGCACCAAAACGTAAAGTGGATCCTAATATCAATTTTCCTTGGCAACTATTAGCGACCAAAGGATTTGGGGCTTGGTTTAATCCGGATGCCACCATACAATTACCTACTGGTATATCTATCCCTCTAGCGCTTAATTTAGTGGGGTATGATATCAAGGATACAACAGCTGCTAAGTTGGCTTTTAAGCGTCATTTTAGAAAGGATAGTACCGCTATTTTGAATGAACAAGACCTTTCCGTTTTAGCACAATTAATATTAAATAAAGTACAAAAATAAATTTTTATACTAACAATTGTTAGCGTAAATTTATACAAACTTTGTATATGGATTTTAGATTAACGGAAGAGCAATTAATGATTCAAAAAGCGGCGCGTGAATTTGCACAACAACAATGTTTGCCAGGAGTTATTGAAAGAGACGAGCTGCAAAAATTTCCCAAAAATCAAATTGAACAATTAGCGGATTTAGGTTTTTTAGGTATGATGACCGCACCTGAATTTGGTGGTGCAGGAATGGATACCGTATCCTATGTATTAGCGATGGAAGAAATTTCAAAAATTGATGCAAGTGTAAGTGTTTGTATGAGTGTGAATAATAGTTTGGTGTGTTGGGGCTTGGAACATTACGGTTCTGATATACAAAAACAAAAATATTTAACCCCGTTAGCACAGGGAAGAAAAGACGGGGAATTGTATTTAGGCGCTTTTTTATTAAGTGAACCTGAAGCTGGAAGTGATGCAACACATCAGCATACCTCAGCCACGGATAAAGGGGATCATTTTATTTTGAATGGAGTAAAAAATTGGATCACCAATGGATCAAGTGCTTCCGTTTATTTAGTGATGGCGCAAACTGATGCTAGTAAAGGGCCCAAAGGGATTAATGCATTTATTGTTGAAAAAAATACGCCGGGTGTAACCGTGGGGCCGAAGGAAAATAAAATGGGTATACGCGGCAGTGATACACATGCCGTTTCATTTACGGATGTGGTCGTGTCGAAACTAAATCAAATTGGGGCAGATGGGTTTGGTTTTAATTTTGCAATGAAAACTTTGAATGGAGGGCGAATAGGAATAGCAGCACAAGCATTAGGTATTGCTAGCGGTGCGTATGAATTAGCTTTGGCGTATAGTAAACAACGTAATTCATTTGGAAAGCCGATACACGAACATCAGGCAATTCAATTTAAGTTAGCCGAAATGGCTACGCGTATTCAAACAGCTCGATTATTATGTTATCAAGCAGCATGGGAAAAGGACAAAGGAATGGATTATACTTTATCTGCTGCCATGGCAAAACTACATGCAAGTGATACCGCAATGTGGGTGACCACCGAAGCAGTGCAAGTACATGGTGGATATGGTTTTGTAAAGGAGTTTCATGTGGAAAGATTAATGCGTGATGCCAAAATTACCCAAATTTACGAAGGCACGTCTGAGATACAGAAAATGGTGATTGGTAGAAGTATTACCAAATAATTTTAGTTTTAATCCTATTTTTGTGCAAAAGGATTCGTCCCTTTTTTAGTAAAGCATAATAATTTAGATGTCTGTCAATATTGAATTTTATAAAGAAATAACTACTTATTTACAATTAAATAAAGTACAATTAATTGCGGTAAGTAAAACGAAGCCTAATCAAGCAATTTTAGATTTACACCAATTAGGTCAAAAGGATTTTGGTGAAAATTATGTGCAGGAATTAGTCGATAAAGCCGCAGCATTACCTAAAGATATACATTGGCATTTTATTGGGCATTTGCAATCTAATAAAGTTAAATACATAGCCTCATTTGTATATTTAATTCATGGGGTAGATAGTGAAAAGCTACTCATTGAAATTAACAAACAAGCTCAAAAAAATAATCGCATCATTGATGTGTTATTACAAGTCCATATTGCCTCAGAGGAAACTAAGTTTGGATTTGATGAATTGACTTTATTGGAGTTAATTCAAAGTGGTCGATTAGCGAATTATACGAATATCAGGTTGCGTGGTTTGATGGGAATGGCTTCTTTTTCTGATGACACAGTTTTGATACAAAATGAATTTTCTAGTTTAAATAATACTTATAAAAAAGCAAGTTCGCTTTTAAATACGTCCCATTTTGATCAATTAAGTATGGGCATGAGTTCGGATTATAAATTGGCCATACAACAGGGTAGTACCATGGTACGTATTGGAAGTTTATTATTCGGTGCCCGCGTTTATAATAAATAAATATTTTTTATTTATTTCGCTTT
>Ga0315909_10003097_pt1 | contig 20565 bp, 45 predicted proteins | sample LakEriMetagenome_11_FD_203527 | JGI IMG/M metagenome (GOLD analysis project Ga0315909, IMG submission 203527) | Freshwater fungal communities from buoy surface, Lake Erie, Ohio, United States - Buoy 2 MA125 | ecosystem: Environmental > Aquatic > Freshwater > Lake | place: USA: Lake Erie, Ohio... | reverse complement strand
CAAAGATGTACAAATACCCACACCGTAAAGTCAAAAACTCGTGTCTTCCGATTCCACCACCTGAACAAATTATTTCCTTATAAACCCTCGGCGATGCACCACCACAAGAAACTGGGGAAATGTTGTTTCTACTATTTAATTTATTTCATAGCAATTTTCCCATATTTGCACGTTGGGATTTTATCTTTTATTATTGGATTACGAACCTCAACAGCTCTATGGTTTCTCCAATAGCGTTTTGTTCTACGACAAGAACTTCCACAACTAACAAACATATAAGCCATTAAAACAGCAAGTCCAATAGTTGCTACTCGGTTTAATTTAATCGTTGCTATTGAGTTGGCAACCCAAATGAATAATGCAACAATAACGAATTTATGCCATTTAATTTTTTTCATAATTAAAACTTTTTAATTGGTTTAACAATGCAAAGATATAACAATTTTTTAATCCACCAAATTTTTTAACAAATTATTTCAACTTCTTCTACTTGCTTAATTTGTGCTTCATTAAGTAGTTTAATTAAATGACTTGATACTTGCTCATTAGTTGCTCTATGAAAAGCATTGTCATAAGTGTATTTATGTGGTATCTTATTCTCATAAAATACTTCAATACAATTTGACTTTGGATTTATATCAGTAACAATAGCAACATAACCATCGGATATTATTTTCTTTATTTGTTTACAGATTAAACCCCAACTATATTTTAGTTTTGGAAAAGCAACTTTTAACGCTGAAAGGTCATCGTTGTTTTCAACAATATAAAATTGTTTTATATTCTCATACCTTGTTGATTTGTAATAAGCAGTTTTTAAATAAGGATGTTTCATAATTTAATAAAGTTTAAAATAACACCTACAAAAAAAAGTACAACTAAAAAAACAAAAAGGATTATTGCTCGTCGCAATAAAAATTTAATTTCGTCTAATTCATTTTTATTCATAAGTAATTGATTTAATTTTTGACAAAGATATAACATTCAGTTAATCTATCCAAATAAAGTTATTAACAATACACACGCACACGCGAGACACAATTGTGTACGCTACAACTTTAGAATACCTTTGTGAATTGGTTTTGTTCCATTAAGTAAACAATATCCTTTAACTTGTCCTTTAAGTCAATATCGTTCTCATCTAATTTAATACGAATAGTTACATATCCATGGTCGTGTCTAACTTTAAAGTTCTCATCAGCAATTGATAAATCTATATACTTCTCATATAACTTACCTAATGCTTTTATTGATGAACCCTCATTAACTGAATAATACCCCAAACAAACAGCATCAAAGAATAATCCTTTTTTATTGGCTAACAAACTAAAACAACGATAAAAGTTTGATGTGCTTGTGCGTCTCATATCAATCGATGTGCTATCATACGCATCTTCTATTCTTTCGTGTGTTCTAAACACTTTTCTTAAATCGTTAATTATTCTCAAAGCAAATGCCTTGTTTCTTTTAATAGCGTTTATTTCATTTAATTTATCGCTATCAATCGCATCTAAAAATAAATTGTCAGTCATAATATTTCTTTTTTAATTGGTTTAACGAGTACAAAGATATAACAATTATTTAAACCACCAAAAATTTTAACATTTTTTTTTAAAAAGAAAATTCCCGCTTTTCAGCGGGAAAATTCAACCAACTAAATTAATCAAGATTATGGTCGATTAATAAATTAAATTTAGCATACATAAAAATATCAGCAAGGGTTACTTCATCTTCATCAGTAAATTTACCTAAACGATATTGTAATATTGGTTTCCTAAAATTCTTTGCAATAAGTTTATGATTTCCCGATAATTCAAATTCGTATCTTTGTTTACCATTATTTTGAATAGCAACAAAGATAGGTTTACTGGATGTTTTTTCTTTAAGGTAAATATCAAATTTACTATCTTCGTCAACAAACGAATAGTTTAATTCAATATCTTCAAGTATTAAATTCATTTTTTTATTTTTTTAATTGTGCAAAGATAAACAATATATTTTATTCCTCAAACTTTACACCAAACTTTTAATAACCTTTTTTTATTCGTTTTATTGCCTCCTCAATAGAAAAACCCTTGTTGCCAATAAGTTCATCTATCTTATAATAGAAACCACAAAAGTTAATTATATAATCGTCTTCCTTATTTGCCCAATGTTCGGGGAAATGTTTTCTAATTGCTTTGCAAATTTCTTTTCTCATAATAAATAAATTTATTGTTTATAAAAAATTCTTATTACTTTCATCAATAGCCATATAACCATATTTGAATGGCTGGTCTGCACTATCAAATGGGTTTTCAAAATCAACATAATCATCATCGCTTTCAGTTTCATAAACCGAAACAATGGTCATACCTCTATCCTGCAAGTCTTTTGCAAGTGGTATTTCTTCGGGGTGCAAAATTAGAAAATCGCCATATTCAGCACAATCTTCTGCCACTTTAATAAGTAAGTGTCCGTACTTCTCAAAAAATTCTGTCTTTGTCATTATTATTTAATTTAATTGGTTTAACGATACAAAGATAATAATAAAAAATTAACCTACCAAATAAATGATAGGTTAATTTCATTAAATTTATTTAGTTAACTCTGCTAACTTCGCTTTGTATTCTTCAAGCGTTGTTTGTTCGCTCAATCCATAGTGTTTATTAACTACGTTTTTAATGTGCGTACCACAATTTTTAAAGTTATCAATCACATAGTTTAAATCTAATAACATTTGCTCATCGACTGAAAGCAAATTCAATACATTAAACTTTTTGCCATAGATTTTTTTAAGTTCTTCGCTCTCAACCATAGCCATAGCAATAGCACGTTTTTGTTCTTCGTTAGTAAATTCTAATTTTTTACCAATACCACTAAAACCCCAATCGGTTAACTTTGATTTGAACGCTGAAAGACTATCAATAGGCAATCCGTTTAAGTTGTAATTGTCTTCATCGTGAACGTCCCAATCATCAATCATAACAATTCCTTTGTGTTTTGTTTCGTAAACTTTTGCATAAAAATGAACGTCCATACTAAAGTTTCCACGTTCGATTTTAATTGAGCCACAATACTCAATGTTCACATGCCCCGATGTGTTTGTACCCTTAACTTCGCCCTCAAGTCCTTGTAGGACTTCAAAAATGTTTTGTTCCATTGTATAATAAATTAATTGATTAACGATGCAAATATATAACTATTTTTTTACCCACCAAAAATTTTGACATTTATTTTTGAAATAAATTTAACGCGATTAAATTAAACTCCTCTGCACTCTCCTCAACAAAATCATCATCATTAAGATAGTCCATTCTTCTATTTTCATTGTGTTCCTTTAACCATTCTAAAAACTGGTTATGGGTTTCAACAATAACTTCTAATTTTTTATCAGTTCCGTTTCCGTAACAATCGTTGTATTCAACAACATATAAAGTTTTTACCATAGTCATTTAATTTATTTCAGTTGGGTCTAATAATACTTCTCCCTCAATATCAAAGTCAGCACCACAATCATCGCAACATAACATTGTTGCTGGAAAGTCAAAATCTTCTCGTATATTTGTTCCTATACAAATTGGGCAAGTTTCCATAGTCATTTAATTTATTATTTTTTATATTGTTCTAACACATAAAGCCAAAATGGTGATATCAAACCTATTGTACAACCCAAAGCATAGTGTTCACTCTTTGTGGCTATTAGCATAGCCAAAATAGGACTACCCATACCAATAATCGTAATTAAAATTTGAAAACGTAAAATTATTGTATTTCTTTTCATAACTTATTTTTCTTTATCTAACATTAAAAAAACAATACCCAAAAAAGAAGATATTGTGCTTAAATAAATAAAGTTTAAACACCAATCGTGTGATGAATAACAAGCCGATACAATCAACCCTACTAACCCTACAAACATCATACAAAGTGATAAAGCAGATAAAATTAAAAATTTGTTTTTCATATTGATTTAATTTAATTGATTAACACCACAAAGATATAACAATTATTTTACCCACCAAATTTTTTAACATTTTTTTTTGATATGAATAAAAAAAGGGTGATTAAATTAAACCACCCTAATTCATAACACAGAATATCAAATTAACTTCCATAATTATATGGGTCAGTCTTTTACCTTATTTTCAGTCAAAAAAAATTTATCAACCCTCAGGTTGCCCCCATTAAAACCGACTGATTTAACAAATAAATTTATTTGCATAAGGTAAGGCCTACATTGCCGACAAGCAAGGATTTTTTCAAGGTTAACGGGGGTACAAAAAACCAAAATATATCTTAAATAAATTTATTTACTTATTTGTACTATGTGGCATTCATCTTCAAGTTCATCAAGTGGTATTCTACCATACTTAACACTTGAATAATACCCTTGAAATTCATAACGCTTTATCCACTCTCTTAACTTTTCCAAAGCAACTTCAACACTTGGATAAGTTTCTTCTCTACTGATAGCAAAGCCATCGGGACTATAAACATCAAATTGTGCCATAATTATTTTATTTAATTGGTTTAACAATACAAAGATATAACAATTATTTAATCTACCAAATTATTTTCTTCTTTTTTTAAAAAATCTTTTAACTCATTTAATTCAGCAATTCTCAATTCCAATCGTTCAATTTCCTCATCAATGGTTTTAACACCATAAAATTTGTTTTCTATTTTAAATCGTTTAACAACATTGTACTTTAATTCATTAAGTCCTTTGTTGTATTTTGAATAAACATCAAACATTTTTAATGAATGTAAAACGGTTGCGTGGTCAACACCAACACTTCTGCCAATGGCAGAATAACTTGAAATCGGACTAACTTCTCTTGCTACATTAAAAAACAAACTTCTTAATTCAATAAGATTTCGATATCTTTTTTTTTCGGTAATATCAATGCCAGTTTCTTTTATAATTAAATCCTTAACAATTTCAATATCATTCATAATCGTTTAATTTATTTTTATTGGTAATTCGGTATTCTCAACCCAATTAGTTAGTTTCTTCCACTTCTCGATTAAAAAATTAGCAGTTCTAACATCACTTTCAGTTATTTCACGTTTGTAGAAAATTTGTTTAATAGAATTTTCAAGGTTTCTTACTTCGATTTCTTTTAAGTCCATAATAGTAGGTTTTTAAATTTGATAGTACAAAGATATAACAATTTTTTAAACTACCAAACTTTTTAACAAAAAAATTGACACCACCCAAAAAAGAGTAGTGCCAATTCCAAATATAGAAACCAACTAAATTTATTTTGTAAAAGTGTTATCGTATATTTCAAACAACTGACTTTTAAATGTTTTTTCGTCAGCAGAAAATTGGTTTTCAGTATTTTTTGAATATTGAATAATAGCAGTAGCCAATTCCTTGTAATTTGTTTTTGCTTTTGCTTTCTTCATAACTTGCCATAACCCCCTACGAGTAAACGAATGTTTTGGTAAGTGTTTCATCAAACGCTTAACTTGTTCAAGCAATTTATCGCTTTCTTTTTCATCTTTGAATATTAAGTTACCCAACTGAAATTCTTTTGTGTTGCCACTGCCAGTATAGATAAACAATAAGTCAGTTATGGTTAAATTAGTTTCTTCCATAATTTCCTTAAATTTAATATACTCTCTAACATTACCTGCAACAAAAACTTCTAAATAAATTTTGTTTGTCCAACGTCTTAAATTGTTATTTAAACAAGCAATATAACGCTTAACATTTTCTTGTGTATCGTCAGTTAATTTAACCACCTTAATATCTAATGGTAAATTTAACCACTTCGCACTTCTACTTCTATGGTTTCCGTCAGCAAGTATTCTTTGTGTTTTTCCAAACGCACTTGTTTCAAGTACAATTAAACAAGTGGCTTCTGCACCATAGACCGCCATTCCGTCCATAATTTCTTTAACGTGACTATCGTCAACTTTTCTTGATACACCCTCTAATAAGGTATACTTTAAATAATCAAATGTTTGTTTTTGTTCTTCGATTACTCTTGCTACATTCTTAATTTGTTTGTTCATTTTTAAATGATTTAATTGGTTTAATGATGCAAAGATATAACAATTTTTTAACCTACCAAATTTTTTTTCACTTTTTTTTAAAAAAAAATCCGTACCATTAAATTTAATGATACGGACTTTAGTTGTTAAAATGAAACTATAATATGAAAATACTATACAAATCTACAAGGCAATTAACCAATCGGTTACACCCCAATTTACACTTGAAGATACGCTATACCCTTTTTGTCTCAATCGTTGAGCAACGATAGGCATATACATATATTCTTCAACGCTCCACCCATAAGCGGGTGCTGATGAACAAGTTTCAAATTTAGTGGTTAAATTACCATTTCCAAGTCGACTTGTAATTCTTTCTTCTAATTCAATAAGAAAATTTTCTTTTTCTTGTTGCGGACTTAATGTTGCTTCCATAAGTTATTTAATTTAATTGATTTAACGAATACAAAGATATAACAATTATTTTATAATGCAAATTCTTTTACCAAAAATTCGCTAATAATATTTAATTTAATTCTCATATCAATAGATTTTTCTACTTCACCATTGTTTTCCAACTCATCAGCAATATCATATAAGCTGATGAGTTCTTCAAAAACATTTTTTGCTTCTTCCATAATTAAATTTATTTATAGTTTAACAAATTGTTTTTCCAAAGGATTATTGGTTGTGGTTACATTAAATTTCTTACCCGAGCCATCTTCAAATTCAATCGTGATAACTTTCACATTAAACTTTAATTCAATCAACTCTTTGGCAATTTCCAAATGCGACCTTTCCAATACCGATAAATTTAATAACACTTCTACCATAACTCATTTAATTTAATCGTTTTCTTCTTCTTCGACTTCTTCTTTTTCTTCAAAAGCATCAATCAATTCTTGTTCGATGCAATCTCTAATTAAATTAAAATCTATTGGAACATCGTTTATTGTGATTTTTCTATCCCAATTATTAAAATCGAGTTCAATATCATCAAGATTAACAAGGTTGTTATTGCTATGTTCATCTTCGAGTGTTTCAACAATTCTTCTTGTAACAGCATCAATACGTTCACTTGAAATTGTTGTTGCTTTTGCTTCTTCAATCTTTTCAATAAGATTGATAACTTGCTCTACTGAATAAAATCCAGGTAATTGATTTCTCAATAAATCGATTGTTTGATTTTTTGTCATAACGTATAAGTTTTAATTGGTTTAACAGGACAAAGATATAACAATTTTTTTACCCACCAAATTTTTTAACATTTTTTTTTATTTTTTTTTTACCCCATCAAATAAAACACTAACAACCTCTCTCTATCAAAGACATTAGAACACTTGCCACAAGAACTTTGATTTTTAGGTTTTCTATGTTTATGATGAACGTGGTTACACTTTGGGCAAGTGGCTTTATATTTGCCTACTACAATGTTTGTGTTATCAGTTGAATAACAACGATTGCCATCACAACCTATCTCGATTGCTTTTTGTCTCCATACGTTATCGTGTCCATGATTTCTGCCAACCAATGCGTGAGCAATTTCGTGTAGTATAGTGTTTTGTACTCTTGGCTCATCGTTTAATTTAACCAACTCTTTAGATAAGGTAATAATTTTTGTGCGATGATTACAACAACCAAATCTTCTTTTTGCGTTGTCAAATTCAAAACGCCAACCAATGTTGGTTAGGTTGTGTTGTCTCATTAAATTTAATGCTAATTTTTCTGCTACTAATAAGTTCATCGTTATTTAATTTAATTGGTTTAACGATGCAAATGTATAACAATTTTTTAACCTACCAAATTTTTTAACACTTTTTTTTCTTATATTTGCAAACGCATTTTAAAGCGATTTAAGACACTATTTTATTTAATTTAATATAAGATATCATTTAAATGATAAAAGGGTGTCTAGCAAACTAAAACACCCTTATTATTAAACCAATTAAATTATTCAATTATGACAGCAACTGAATAGTGGTTCCAGTAGGGTTCGAACCTACGACCTAATGATTATGAGTCATTTGCTCTAACCAGCTGAGCTATGGAACCAATTAAATTTAATTGGTGATTCCGATAGGATTCGAACCTATGACCTACTCATTAGAAGTGAGTTGCTCTATCCAGCTGAGCTACGGAACCTATTAAATTTATTATCTATCTTCGGTAGTAAACCCTGCTGAATCAAATTGTGGCCCATTATCAATCAATAGTTCTTTTTTTATTTCATCGTTAATTAAACGACTAATAAGTATTGATTCAATGGTTTCATCTAATTCAGTTGCTTTTTTAAGTTCAATATAATCTTCTTCGTTTACCAACGAGCCACAATGAAATCCCTTTGAATCATAGTATTTGATTTTAAATGAGCCGTAAGGATTTTTTAATTCGTTTACTTCAAGTATTAAATTACTAAAAGAAAAATCATCAGTTCCGTCTTTGGTAATAAATTGTCCTTCATCATTTCTTTTATATGATGATGAATAATGATAACCACAAGTGGTGCAGTTAACATATTCTTCACCTGTCTTATAATAGAAATCACTATAAGCTTCTTGCTTACAATTCGGACATTCGATATAATCTATAACACTTCCCATAATTTATTTAATTTAATCACGCATAGACACAAAAGTGTACATTAATAACAAAGCAAAGATAAGGTAAAGTTTTCACTCTACCAAATCTTTGCAAAGTTTTTTTTAACTTTCCGAAACCATAAGTTTACTATATTCTTTTTCGGTTAAGTGTCTTGGTCTATCAAGTGGCTCATACTTGCCTTTTGGTCTAAACAAAATACAATCACCTTGTCGGTAAATTTCTTTTATTTTGCCTTTTGGTATATTGGTTGTAATAGTCCAAGCAATAGCCATAATTGAATTTATTTTTTGTTTATGTTGAACCTCACTATACCAATTATCAAAGTTTGTTCTAAAAACATCAGCCAAATCTACCCAAATAAGATATTCTCTATCGGTTGATGTATCTTTACATTTAACATAGTGGCAATCATTCATTTTTTGCCATTTGTCAAGTCCTTTGCTAAATACATCACCCTTAACTTCGTATAATTCGTAAGTGTCTTCAAAATCAAAAGTTTCCAATTCGCCATTCTCATTTACCCAAGTGTTTGTTTTTTTGAGAGTGGTTGAATTTAATAGTTTAGGGTTTACCTCTTTAACAAGTCGGTCAAGTCCTAATTCTCTTATTCCAATTCTTCTTTGTTCAAGGTTAGGTAATTGTGCAATATCCGAAAAAGTCGCTGGTACTATATCAAGCCAAAAATCTTGTAATACCTTAAATTGTTCGGGGCAATCATCACCATACTTTAATCTTGCAATTCTGCAACCTAAATCGAAATCAAATGCAACATTGTCTAATACTAATTGTGCCATAATTATTTTTTTTTAATTGTTTAACTCTGCAAATATATAACAATTTTTTAACCCACCAAAACTTTTTTTAATTTTTTTTTAGTGGGTTAAATAAATTATTCACTACGATATTCGTAATGTTCAAAACTCATTTCAATTTCAATAGTTTTGTTCTTGGTATCAAGTGTGGTAACATCAATTTCCATTGTGTGCCAATCACTCAAATTATCCAAATCTGGTTCGTAGTTTTCAAAATAGTCTTCTATCTTATTCATTAACTTTTCTTCCACCTCAACCAATTCATCGGTCTTAATAAAATCAACTTTGTAATTGATATTGTAATCACCCTCACTCATATTTCCGTTAATATCCGAAACATACTTATCAATAAAATCAACTTCTTCATCGGTTAAATTTATTGTTTCGGTAAAGGGTGTATGTTCGCACCATTCACTTTCACTTTCTTTTGAGTATTCAAAATCAGTTTCTTCATCATTTAAACTAATATGAACATTCCCACTTTCACCTATATAGTGTCCGTCAGACGCTTCATAAAAATTTACATTATGATAAACTTCGTTATCAAAATAATTTTCAAGTTCATCATTGTTTACTAAATCACCTTTTGTGTCGTAGATATTTAATGTAGTATCATTCATACTATCACCACCACATTGAAACTCGAAATCGATATATTCAACATCGTTTTCTTTCCACAATTTAATAATTCTTTCCGTCAATTCTAATTTTTCCATAAGTTATTTAATTTATTGGGTTAATTCTTCTTCTTGTAATTTTGCAATCAAATCGGTTGCGTATTGTGTTGCAATAGGGTTTTCAACATCTTTAACTCCGTTATGTATCCACGCAGGTAAAGTTAAGTGTTTTAAGTAATCCTCTAATGTAGGGACAAACTTCATACGAAAATCCTCTGCTATATGTAACATAGCAATATCAATCGTATCAACTCTTTTATTATCGGAATTGATAAGGTTGTAACCATAAATCTTTGGTACTATATGGTATGCAAACCATACATTGTGAGTAATCAATCGTGCTGAATTGTTATTCATACACGCTTTCGGACTATCAATCAATTCGTGTATCGATAAATAATCTTCAACTTTGCCACCCCAACGCTTTACTGAACTTTGAGAGTGAATAAGTGCATTTGCCATAATTTTTAATTTAATTGTTTAACGAGTACAAAGATATAACAATTATTTTACCAACCAAACTTTTTTTAAACTTTTTTTAAAAAAAATAACCCATTAAATTTAATGGGTTATTCAGCTAAAATAATTGTCTAATACAAAAGTTTAGGTTTAATCCCAAACTCTTGATACCGATTGAGAGAATGGGTTGTATTCAACTTGTAATCCCATAACCAAATTCCCTTTGCTTATTGGCATAGTTTTGTGTTCTTTACTCCAAACTCCTTGTGTTTTTTCGTGTTGTAGCAAACTATCCTCTTTAACCTTGATAGGTGCATAATCGATAACCTCGTTATCCATTTCAAAATTTCCAACAAGTGCGTGATAGTGAACTCCCTCACCTACCAAAATTGTTTTTCTTGTGTGTTTTGCCATAATTAAAATACTTTTAATTGTTTAACATTATTGTTATTGTCTGCAAATATACAAATAAAAAAGTAACTACCAAATTTTTTTTACTTTATTTTTATTACTTTATTTATTTGCTCGTTATTAAATTTATTACTTGCGTTTAAATTTAAATTCTTTCTTTCATTATCCCTTGGGTGTTGTCGGTGTCTAAAAGAGTGAACAACTTTATTATCCTGTCTATAACTCCCCATATATTGCCATAACTCCCCATTGTTCAAAGCCAGTCTTGGTTCTTCAATACCCTCATTGATAGGGTGATTTTCCAACCACTCCCACATATAATTCCATTCAGCAGTTTCTCTTTCTATTATAACTAAATCCATATTGATAAATATACTAAATAAATTTAACTTTGTAAAGATATAACAAATAATTAACCCTACCAAATTTATTTTAAAATATTTTTGATAGGGTTATTTAATTTAATTACCAACTTGAACGATAAAAAATAACTTGTTTATCGAAATCAGTTTGTTTTAAAACTTTGGTAATTAGCTTTTTTGTTTCGGCAATATCCTCAAAATACCACTCATCAAATTCAGTACCACCAAAAAAGAAACCACTTGACGTAGGTAAAAATGTTTCAAGTCCTTGTCCGTCTTTTATTATTCCGTCATTAAGATAAATCTTTTTTAACTTCATAGCACGTTTACATCGGTCTAATAAATCTTCTAATTTATCTTTTGAAATCATTGATAACTGACATTCATCTATTCCGTCTTGACATTCTTGTACAAAGAAATTATGTACTTGGTTAGCTTTACGCCAATATCCAATATCATCATAAATAGAGAACCAACTAAAACTTTTACCTCGTTTAATTACAACCTCGTTTAATTCAGCATAAGCTGGGTTGTATTCATCAGGTTGCATTGTTTCTTCAATACTAACAAAATCAAAGTCATAATTTGAAATAGCATTATCCACTTTTTCGTAATCTTCAACTTCTAATCCGTCAACTTTTTTAGTACGATATAAATACATATCTAATCCCATAATCCGTTTGTTTTAAATTTAACTTTAGTATCAATCCATTTAAGAATTTCATCAGCCCAATAGCTTGTAGTCAATTCAAATAGAAACCAATCTATCTTACTTCTACTATCCTTATCGGATAAATTTACTTCAAGTCTGTTCCATTCCTTTGCGTTACTTTGGTCGCTACCCTTATTGCTACCCTTTGAGTAATCCCACTCTTTAGCAATTACTTTTACTTGGGTTTTAGTTGTTTCGATAGTAATAATACCACCCTTACAATACTCACCCAACTTCCACGTTTTTGTTGCCATAATAAAATGTTTAATTGTTTAACGAGTACAAAGATATAACAATAAATTTACACCACCAAATTTTTTAACATTTTTTTTTAATTCACAAAAGAATATCCAACTTTTTTTATTGTTTGTATTTTTTCTTCACCAATAATGTTTCTAATTTTACAAACACAAACATCAATAGTTCTTGTGGTAACAAGAACATCACTACCCCATACATCACGCATTAGAATTTCACGAGCAATCGTTTCACCCTCACGTTGCATAAGATAAACCAATAAATTAAACGACAATTTCTGCAATCGAGTTTCTTTACCATTAACCGAAACGGTCATATTGGAACGATTTAATTTAATTTCTCCATTCTCAATAACTTTAATTTCGTTTTCTTTGGTCACATTTAATACCAATTCAAAAACTTCGTCTTGTGTTAAGCAACCCTTTTCAGTTTTCTTAACGGCTCTAATAATGTTTTGGGCAATTTTATTCATATAGTAATTTTTTACAAAGATAATAATTATTCGTTGACAAATTCATCGTTACAATAAATTTTCAACTCACCAATAATGGTTGCGTCTTGATACTCACTATCAATGGGTGATTTATATTCTTCCCATATTCCGTTTTCACCAAAACTAAAATCGTATTCGCAAACCATTTCAGTAAACTTCTTATTTAAACCAAATCCCAAATAAGAAATAACAAAATAGCCGTCTTGATGGTCGTCTTCAAAATGAACGTGATATATATTATCAGTATCTTTACTTAATAATTCTAATATAAATTCTTCATCAGTTCCCTCATCACCTGCAATTCGTTCAGTAATGTTATCGGGCATACGTTGTTCAACAATACCCAAATCACCATTCTTGTACATTTCGTACAATTCAGCGTAATTCCTTACGCTGAACGTATCTAATACTTTTGCAATCATAAGTTATTTAATTTATTACAACTTTCTCTTTCAACTTTTCGCTTTGCTCTTTCATCATATCCATTTTCTCTTGGAGTTTGATTAAATCTGCCTCACGTCTATCGTGTAATCTTCTAACAAGAGTTATCACAATATCGTTTTGGTCTGCCATATCAAAATCCCTACGCAAAAGAAAAAGAGTTTTCTCAACTGCCTCTGCTTTCATCATTGGCTCGTGTTTGGTAAAATTTTCAAACTTGTTCTTTAACTTACGCTTTACTGAATAAAACAATAAATCAAAGTTTCTTTTTAATACATTTTTACTTCCTTTTTTCATAATCTAAAAATACTTTTAAAATTTAACAATACAAAGATATAACAATTTTTTTACCCACCAAATTATTTAACAATTATTTTATGTTTATTTTTTCGTGTGTACTTTTTCTATACCACTACCATTCTCATTCATCATCCATTCATCATACCCCAATTTATCTTTGTCAATATGGTTTTCAATGAACGTTTCAGCTTCAGCTTCAGTATCAAAATTTGCTATGGTTTCAGTACCCTCATCACCAAAATCTTGATAGACTTCAAACCAATATACTTTTTTCATCTTATAAATTTATTCGTTTTCTAAATCTTTTTCATGGCACTTCTCACACTTGCCCTCAAACCATTGGTCGTGTCTTCCTTGTTCTTGCCCACATTCAATACAAATCCATATATCTTCTTCTCGTGTCATAACTCATTTAATTTAATTACCCATTACCTCATCAGGTAAATTGGTATTTAAAATAGTTTCCCCTTTAGCTTTTAAATCCTTAACAACTTGAATAAGTCTTGCCTTGCCAGTAGGGTTATTCAACATAGCAGTAATAGATATATTTTTCCAATAGGTCATTTTATAATGATATTTATTACCATACATAATACCCTTGTCCATTTCCTTTTGAAACTTTTTATCCATTTTGACTTGTAACCAATCAGCAAACAAATCATCAACTTCACTCTCGATATTTCTATGATATTCAAAATCAAATTCAATACTCTTTTTCTTTGGCTGACTTGCCAACCATTCATTAGTGTTTTGAATAACCATACCACTTAATTTATCGATAGGATAAACATCAGTATTACCCCCTTGCCCAGTATTCTTAACATCAGCAACATATTTGTTATTGATATATAACTTACCTTGAAAGCAGTTCGTTTCTTCCGACATACTCTCATAAAACTTAATAGCTTTTAATTGAATTTTCATAACTTATTTAATTTAATAGTTTAACTCTGCAAATGTATAACAAATAATTTACATACGCAAATTATTTTATTCTTTTTATTGCATAAAAAATCATTGGTACACCACTTTGATATTTTTCTTTTTTAATTACTTTATACTTATCACCCATAACAAAAGTTAATAACATACCATTGGCAAAATCACTATTAGTCATATCTAAATAACTTGGTTTAGAATTTTTAAACATATTCCAAAGTTCTGCATAATAACCCTTTTTAGCCATTCTTACAATACGTTGAAATGTTAAAAATAAGTAACCACCAATAGGCACTAAATCATTTTCAATAGCATACGCAACACTTTTCATTTGTATTGGCATAACACCGCAAAAATCCATAATTATATGTGCAAACGATGTGCTTGTATATTGGCTTAAGAAATCAAACATATCACCATAAAAACATTCCATTGGTAAACCTAATAATTCTTTTTTAAGTTTCATCGCCTCAACAACCAACTTATCATTCCCAATACCAACATAAGTGTTTTGGTCAGTTAATTTATTTATAGCAACTTCACCCAAACAATCTATGTGTGGCAAACAAGGTACAACACCATATATACCACTATCATAAATTAACTTTGCAACCTCATTACGAACAAAATCTTTTTTACCCTCATTCTTTTGTCTATAAGCATTAGGTTTTCTATCAACAATTTGTCGTATTTCTTCAATACGATTTTCTTTGCGTTTAGTATCATAAACATCAACATTTAACCAAACTCTATTAGCATTAAACTTTTGCCACGTTATATGTGGATATTTCAAAGATAATTGCTTCGGTATTAAAGTAGGGTTTAATTTAATTAAATCCTTAACATAATCATTGGTTACTTCTTCATTGGTAACATCGTTATCTAATAAAGAATAGTTAAGTTTTTTTCTTACTTTTCTTGTAACCTCAATAGGTGAAACCAAACCCTTTTTTTGTAGTTTGCCTCGATTAATCCCAAATTGTATAATACTAATTGCAGGATAAGTTTCGTTTAATTCATAAGCATTTAATTCTTTGTTTCGCAATATCAATGACGAAACAAAACCAGTGCTGTAATTCAAAGTAGAAAAAGTTGTGTTCATTTTTTTAATAGTTTTAAAAGTTTAACAAGGCAAAGATATAACAATTATTTTACCTACCAAATTTTTTTTACATTTTTTTTACATAAACATAAAAAAAAAACCGCACCCCTTTAAGAGTACGGCTCCCCCCTGAAATAAACACAACCTATTTAATTTATTCTTCTTCTTGTTCCTCGTCTTCCAACCATTCATCTTGTTCATCTTCCCAAAGAAAAACACAACATAAAGCAACTACTTCACCCTCTGCATTCCTTTGTTCAAATACATCGTAACTTCCGTCACCAATACCACTTGAAGAAACTGCACCATTAGGCAATACACCCCAACTATCTGCACCCAAAGTCAATTCAGCACAAGCACGATACCATACATCGCCTTCTTCTTTATCAAAGTCGCTATTAAAAGTGTATTTAGCCAAATCCTTTGCGTTTTCATCATTACGATAAAAATCTTTATCGAAGAAACCAAATTGCCCACTATCAACCCCTGCCGTAAAATGCAAAGGATTATCGAAATCAAACATAGGGAAATTAACGCTTTCGTGTTTTACTACTAACGTAGAAATACGCTCACCCCAACCCCCTAAATCTAAATGTTCAACATCAGCAACCCAAGTGCCTTTCTTTACATTGTCAACAACCCCCATACACCATACATCAAGTGAATAACAAGGGTCGCTACAAACTAACTCACCACTAATAACTTCAAAACTTTTTTCCATAATAAAATAAATTTAATTGTTTAACGAGTACAAAGGTATAACAATTTTTTTACTTACCAAAAAATTTAGCAAGTTTTTTTTCATTATCAATTTTTTCCTTTATATCTTGCGCAGTCAATCTTTCAATATATTGAAACTCCCAAGCATCCATAAGTGGCAAATGAATTAACTCAATAGGACTTAATGAAGCAACCATATATAACGCATAACTATCAGCAACAGGAAATTTAATAACTTCACCAATATACTCACCACTATTTCGTTGCTTACAAAATTGTTTTAAGTCATCAATAAATTTATTTTCTCTCTTTTGATAATCATCAAAATCTTCCCAATCAAATTGTGGAACGGGAATGCTAGCAGGTGGTGAATAAATTTTACCCATAATAAAAATGTTTTAAAAGTTTAACAAGGCAAAGATATAACAATTATTTTACCCACAAAATTTTTTTGCAAGTTTTTTTGAAATATCTTTGCCGTTATTATTTTTATAGTTCAGCATCAAAAGAGCAGCTGCCAAATTCTTTGATACAATCACGTATCTTAATACCCAAGCCCAAATCAGCATAGTCGGATAATTCTTCCGATGTAATGCCCAAAGCATGGATATCTTCATCCCTGTAACCACTTACACTGGCAAAGAATTCATCAAGCTTTTGAATCTTGTCTCCCAAGCTTTGTTCAATTTCTGAAATTTCAGCTTCAACATCTTCTAAGTGCTCTTCATCAAAATAATAACTAATAAAACCAGGCTCCTCACCAATTACACCAAATCTGTCAGCAGCATTACTGCTTTGAACAGCAAACCAAAATTTTCCGTCAATGTCTCCTGAATAATAACGTCCCATAATTTTTTTATTTTTAATTGTTAATACTTCAACAAAGATATAACATTTATTTTATTCCACAAAATATTTCTCAATTTATTTTTTCCTCACAGCAGCCGCAGGTCGCAAGTACACAAATGTGTACATACATGTCCGATGGCCATTTATGGCCTGGCGGCACATGCAGGTATAAAAAGAAAATGGCCTCCCATACAGGGAAGCCACTTTCAGCGTTAAATCAATTAAATCTATTATGGAGTACTAGATTCTTCTTTTTGGACAAACTCAATAAATTTTTCAGGGCTACCCTCAAATAATTTTTTCTTACGTTTGCCACTTTGGTAACATATCAATGTTACATCTTTGGTGGTAAAATCAACCAGTACATGGTACTCATAATTTTGCCAAGCGTCTTTTGTGCTGTTTGGATATATGTATATCCCACCTGCACTGTCTCCCTTGAAATGGGAAATCATTTGCGCTGCCATACAGCCTGCGCCGTTAAATACTTTTTGTTTTTCATCCATGCCTAAGCCGTTTACAACTTTGCCTGAATTTAAAAACTCTGCTAGCTCATGACCGTGCCCTTCTGGATAACCGTCAAATTGACGATACATTGTCACTAGCATTTCTTTTTTCTGTTTTCCGTCATCGTCTTTCCATGTTTCGATAACGCGTGTTAGGCTTCTTGTTCCCATAATAAAATTGATTTAATGATTAATAACTGTACAAAGATAAAAAGAATATTTTACATTACCAAATAAACTTGATTAATTTTTTCATCTTTATCTAAATGAACCTCTAAAGTCCTGTCCTGATAATTGATAGCAATAATCTCATCATCAACCAAGCCATGCTCCTCATCCATTTTATAATCTGAACTTAATCTTTGAATATTCCCTACTCCATGCGGGATTCTTTCAAATGTCTTAAGCTCTTTTATTTTATACTTCTTCTTAAAGCTCTTAAGAACTTTAATAACCAAATCATCTGTCGGTATTGGTAAATGCCCTGCCATAATATTTAATTTAATGTTTAACGGGACAAAGATAATACTTTATTTTTATCCCGCAAACTTTTTTATACCAAATATACAAATAAATTTTTACCGTAAGTTTGAATTATTCCATACTTCTGGCCATCCACATTCTGTCCCAATACATCAACCCAGTTAGGTTCAACTCGCGGATTATATTTTATTGGCAATCCCTTAAATTTATTATCTGGTATATTAGCAAAATGAAGAGACTCACACCATATCCATGAACATACCGTTTTATTTGAACCGTCATGAATCTTCTTTGCCGTTCCCTTACTGTTATGCAGCTGACATTCAAACATTGTGAAGTTTACCTCATCAGGATGAATAAATTTAACTTCCTTATTTGGGTATTCAATTCTCCAGTGCATAAAATGTTCACCAGCTCCCAAATGATATCTTACTTTAATTCTTTTAGTCTTCCCCATATGGCGCGTCATTAAATGATACATAATTACAATTCTTACACAAGTCAGAATCGTTAACATCGAAATCCATATCAGCTTTATGAAAATGGTCACCACATGAATTACAAATAAATTTATTTTCATAATCTGGCCATTCCTCCTCTGGTAAGAAATCTATTAATACCTCTTCTGGAACATTCTCCAGTAAACCTTCAATTGAAGATACATCACCATAAGCAATATCAGCTTTGATTTCTTCAATAACCCTGTCAATAAGTGCACCCATAATAAATTTGTTTTAATTGTTTAACAGTACAAAGATAATACTTTTTTTTAATATACCAAACTTTTTTTAAAAAAAATTGGGTACCTGTAAAAAAAGGTACCCATTTAATTTATTCACTCATTTCCAATTCAGAAGTCTTTAAAACAAACCCACTTGAATAAGCTAATATGTTTTTCTCTGCACCACCCTTGCCAGTATTCTTTTTATACTTCAAACCAACAATAACTCCCTTATCATCCTTAAACCTTAAATCATTATCATCACCGTTGATAACTCTAAACCCATTATAGGTTTCAGGAAGCTTATCAAATACTATAGCAACATTAACACCAGAATTCAAAAGCTCCATTGCCTTATCATGATTAGTCTCACTTCTAGAAAAAGTCAAATGATAATTAGCAGGCAATTGTTTTTCAAAACGCTTCCAGTTTTTGGTATAATCATAAAATTGTACATCAGGAAACATTTCAAAAATATTTTTCGTATTATTGTCAAATACTTTGTACTTCTCATATGGTAAGTCACTAGTACCGTTTAATCTGAATGTAACAATACTTTTACCCTCATTTAATTTAATGGCCTTCTCAATTTCACCCTTAAGCTTATTTAAGAATGCAACTCTATCACGTAAAAAGAATTCTGTCTTATTTACTCTTCCCTGCATAACACTAGTATACATACCACCAAACCCGCTGCCAACTAAACAACTGTCAGCGCAACCCTGTGAAGCATGGCTACATACATTAATACCCTTGCTATTTGCTGTAAAAGGTGACATATATAAAATATACGTTTTATACCCTAATTTTTCACCCTTAATAGTCTTAGCATTGTTGAAACTCAATAATGGTTTTTTGTAATCCATAAGAAATAAATTTAATGATTAATAACAGCGCAAAGTTATAACAATATTTTAATCTACCAAAAATTTTAACATTTTTTTTTAAATTATTTTTATTGCCAGCCCTGCTTCATTATCTCACATTTACCACCAATTCTGGACCAGTGCTCAAACCATTCACCCCACTCGCCGCGACGGTGACGATATACACTCACATTCTCATCGAAACTGTCATTCATGAAAGCTTTCATTCTCTTCTTTACCTCCGCATATGTTTTTACTTCGAAGCTTTTGTGTTTTCCGTTTTCATCTGTGTAAGATACTGTAGGTTTAAATGCTCTTGCCATAATAATTATTTTTTTTAAAGTTTAACAGAATGCAAAAATAAAACATATATTTGTAACCACCAAATTTTTTTATAACATTTTAAATAATCATTAACAATTGTTTTTTCTATTGCAGATTAAAAATATTATTAGAATCTTTGCAGAATCAAATTTAATTTACTTTTTTATGAATGGTTCCATCTTATCAATATTAAATTTATTAGAACCTTCCCGCATGCACACGCGGCAGCCCGCAGACACATTTGTGTACATGAGACCTGAGTGCACCTCATGGCCCAGCGGCACATACAGGGACTTCCCAGAATCTAGAGTACTATGCATTACATAATACCCTTCATTAAAAGTTAGCTTGTATAATATGTTCCACGTGGAACATTAAATTAAATCAGTAGTAGTGTTCCACGTGGAACGTTATGTTACAATTAAATTAAACGGGTGTCTGATTGTTCCACGTGAAACATTTGCGCGTGGAAAAAAATTCTGGAGAAAAAAGTGGAAAGAGTTTTTACAGAGTATAAAGCTTTTTTACTTTTTTTTATTACTGT
>Ga0315909_10003094_pt1 | contig 20579 bp, 13 predicted proteins | sample LakEriMetagenome_11_FD_203527 | JGI IMG/M metagenome (GOLD analysis project Ga0315909, IMG submission 203527) | Freshwater fungal communities from buoy surface, Lake Erie, Ohio, United States - Buoy 2 MA125 | ecosystem: Environmental > Aquatic > Freshwater > Lake | place: USA: Lake Erie, Ohio... | reverse complement strand
CGTCGATCTCGGCGACGTGATCTGTCATGTGATGCAAGCCGAGACGCGCGAGTTCTACCAGATAGAAAAACTCTGGACGCCGTCACCCAAGGCGCGCAAGGCCAAGGCCGACGCCGAGCTTGCAGAGGAATAGCGGTCGTCATGCGCCTGCAGCTCCTGTGCGTGAGCAGGCGCCCTGCGGCGTGGGCGGCCGAGGCAACGGACGAATACCTCAAGCGGCTGCAGGGCCGGCTGGATCTCAAGGTGCGCGAATTGCCACCGGCGCAAGGCGCGGCGAATGCCACGCAGCAGCGTGAGCGTGAGGCGGACGCTGTGTTCAAGGCGCATCCGGAGCGCGCGCTGCTGGTGGCAATGGATGAGCGCGGCAAGGCCTGGTCCACGGCCGAACTCGCCAATGAACTTGCCGAATGGCAGCAGGAGGGTCGCGACGTTACGCTCGTGATTGGCGGTGCCGAGGGCCTGGACCCACGTGTACGCGAGCGAGCCGAAAGCGTGTGGTCCCTGTCCCGCCTTACCCTGCCGCACCAGATGGTTCGCGTGATCGTCGTCGAGCAGATTTATCGCGCCTGGTCGATGCTCAATCGTCACCCCTATCACCGCGCATGAACCCCGATCTGCTACTCGCCTCCCGCTCGCCCCGGCGCGCCGAACTCTTGCGCACCCTGGGCGTTGCCTTTGCGGTGGTGGATGTGGAAGTGGACGAAACCCCGCGCTCGGGCGAGAGCCCACCGATTTATGTTGAGCGCCTCGCGCGCGCAAAAGCGGAAGCGGGCAAGACAGCGAGTGGCAATGTCCTGCCCGTGCTCGCGGCGGACACCACGGTGGTCTGTGACGAGGAAATTCTTGGTAAACCCGCCGATGCTGGGGACGCCACGCGAATGCTGCGCCGTTTGTCCGGTCGCTGGCACTCGGTCTTCACCGGGGTCGCGCTGGCAGGTACACAACTCGCGACAGTAGTGGTGGAAACCCGGGTGTGCTTTCGCGTGCTGACCGAGGCCGAGATCACGGCGTACTGGGCGAGCGGCGAGCCGGCTGACAAGGCCGGTGCCTATGGCATTCAGGGGCTGGGTGGAGCGCTCGTAGCGCGGATCGAGGGCGGTTGGTCGAATGTGGTGGGGTTACCGCTCGCTGAAACCTTGACCCTGCTGAGCGGCGAGGGCATTCCTCATGCGCTCAGCGCACGCTGATCAGCGTGGCTTGGTGAAGACGAGGTAATAGCCGGGGATTTCTCCGGCGCCGTGTTTGCGGATGGGGCGGGACTCGGCCTTGCAGAGCTGCAGGCCATGGCGCCGGCCGAGGCTCGTGCAATAGGCCCAGGAATGGGCATAACGCAGGGTGGGGAGCAGGGCATAACCGTCGGCCGCGTGCTGCTCGACCGAGAAGGCGAACAGTCCGCCCGGCGTGAGCAGGCGTGCGACGTCCCTGAAAACCTCGTCCAGATCGCCCACATAGATGAACACATCGGTGGCCACCACCACATCGCAGGGCGCGGTGCGCGCGCGCAGATACTCGCGGATGTCCGCGAGCTCGAGCGCATCGTAGATTTCCTTGGCTCGCACCTCCTCGATCATCACCGGTGCGAGATCGACACCCGTCAGCCGCCGGGCATGGGGGCGCAGCAGATTGCCCAGCAAACCCGTACCGCAGCCGAGATCGAGGATCTCCAGATCCGCCCCCATCTGCCCTCCCAGCAGTGCGTGCAACACTTCGGGGGCGGCGTAGCCCAGCACGCCCACCAGATGTTGCTCGAAACGCGGAGCATAGCCATCGAAAAGATTTCTCATGTACTCGCTGGGTGCGGTGGGCGGCGGCTGCCCACCCTCGGCCGCTGCCATGAAGAAATTAACCAGTTCAGGATTCGGATGGCCAGCCTCCAGCGCGCGGACGTAGCAGGCCTTGCCGCCTTCCAGATCCCCCAGCTTGATTTTGTCGATGCCGCAATTGAACCAGCTGATTGCCTGGCCCGGTGCCAGCGCCAATGCCCGCTCATACACGGGGACCGCCTCGCCCAATCGACCGAGGCTGTCCAGTGCCACGCCAAGGTGATGCAGGAAGAGGGTATTGTCGGGTGTGAGCGCTACTGCGCGCGCATAGTTCTCATGTGCTTCCAACCCGCGTTCCAGTCGCAGGAGCACGCTGCCGCGATTGAACCAGGCTTCTGCGTAATCGGGATTGATCTCCAACGCGCGTCCGTAACTCTCCAGAGCCTCAGCAAAGCGTGCAAGCTCGGCCAGCGAAATGCCGTGGTTGTACCAGGCCCCGGCGAAACCGGGCGCCAAAGCCACCGCACGCTCCGCCGCCGCCAGCGAGGCCTCGATCTGGCCGCGTTCGCGCAGGATGACGCTGTGGTTGGAGTGATAGACGGCGGTGTCGGGTGAGAGTGAGAGTGCACGCTGCAGAAAGGCTTCCGCCTCATCGAGGCGCCCGGCGCGGAGCGCCTCTATGCCTTCGAGGTGTGCTGCCTCCGCGTCTGTGACAGAGGGTTCCGGGCGGTGATTCATGGCGCTTAGTGTAACTCGCGGGTCCGGTATACGATGCCTGAAACCCGCATCCCGACCATTGTCCGCCATGCCAAGCACCCCGCAACGTCTGCAAGATCTCCGCACCGCCATGGCCAACGCCGGCGTGCACGGCCTCATCGTCACCAGCGCCGATCCGCATCTCAGTGAATACCTGCCTGCGCGCTGGCAAACCCGGCAATGGCTCTCGGGCTTCACCGGCTCCATGGGTACGCTGGTGGTGACCCACGAGGCGGCCGCGCTGTTTGCGGACAGTCGTTACTGGGTGCAGGCCGAGCAGGAACTCGCCGGCAGTGGCATCGTGCTGGAGAAATTGACCACAGCCGGCGGCATCGCCCATGTGGAATGGCTCATCGCCCGCCTGGCGCCCGACCAGGTGGTGGTGGTGGATGGTCACACGCTCGCACTGGCTGCGGGCCAGCCGCTGGAGTCCGCCCTTGCGCGAGCGGGCATGCGCTTGCGCACGGATCTCGATCTGGCGGAGTCCATCTGGCGGGACCGGCCAGCGCTGCCCACTGCACCCGTTTACGAGCATCCCGCCCCTTGGGCCTCGAGCACCCGGAGCGAGCGCCTGCAGGCCGTGCGCGAGGCCATGGCCCAGCGCGGCGCCAACCATCATCTCGTATCGACCGTGGATGACATTGCCTGGATCACCAACCTCCGTGGCACGGATGTCGAATACAACCCGGTGTTCCTGGCGCATCTGCTAATCACGCTGGAAGACGCGACACTCTTCATCGGCGAGGGCAAGGTTGATGCGACGCTGGCGCAGACGCTGCGGGCCGAGGGCGTCACTCTCGCGCCTTACACCGCTGCAGCACAGGCACTGGCCGACCTGCCTGAAACGGCCGTCTGCCTGCTCGACCCGCGCCGGGTAACCCTGGGTCTGCGCGGCGCCCTCCCGCCGCAACTCAAAATCGTCGAAGCCATCAATCCCAGTACCCTGCTGAAGAGCCGCAAGACCGATACGGAGGCGGCGCATCTGCGCGAAGTGATGCGGCAGGACGGTGCTGCGATGTGCGAGTTCTATGCGTGGTTCGAGTCCGCGCTGGGGCATGAGCGGATTACCGAGCTCACCATCGACGAACAGCTGACCGCTGCACGCGCCAGACGGCCTCACTTCATGGGCCTCAGTTTCCCCACCATCGCGGCCTACAACGCCAATGGCGCCATGCCGCACTACCGCGCCACGCCGGACTCCCATGCGGTGATCGAAGGCAACGGTCTCCTGCTGATCGACTCCGGCGGGCAGTACGCCGGTGGTACCACCGACATCACGCGGGTGTGGGCCATTGGCACGGTGAGCGATGCGATGAAGCGCGACTGCACGCTGGTCTTCAAGGGCATGCAGGCCTTGAGCCGGGCACGTTTTCCGCACGGCACGCTGTCACCGATGCTGGATGCTCTGGCGCGGGCGCCGCTGTGGGCCGAGGGCCTCGATTACGGCCATGGCACGGGCCATGGCGTCGGGTATTTCCTCAATGTGCATGAAGGTCCCCAAAGCATCAGCAAGGCCATACCTGAGCCCACCATGGCGATGGAGCCGGGCATGGTGACCTCCAACGAGCCGGGCGTGTACCGGCCCGGCCAGTGGGGCGTGCGCATCGAGAATCTGGTGCTCAACCGTCCTGTAGCAGCTCCCGAGGGCGGGGCCTTTGGCGAGATGCTCGAATTTGAAACCTTGACCCTGTGTCCCATCGATACCCGTTGCCTGGAGCTGTCCTTGCTGAGACCGGACGAGCTTGCGTGGCTGGACGATTATCACGCCATGGTGCGGGAGCGGCTTTCACCGCTGCTCGAGGGTGAGGCGCTGGCCTGGCTGGAGCTCCGTACCCGGCCGCTCGCCACAGCTTGAAGGATCACGGCGCGCGCTCCCTTGCCCGGGAGCGTTTGCGATCCTCCGCGACGACTTCCCGCACAGGATAAAAAAAGCCCCGCGCGAGGCGGGGCTTCCAGTCCTGACAAAAATCGCTTCGCTTACAGCAGCGGCACGATCAGCAGGGCTACGATGTTGATGATCTTGATCAGCGGGTTCACGGCCGGGCCGGCAGTGTCCTTGTAGGGGTCGCCCACGGTGTCACCGGTCACAGCCGCCTTGTGAGCGTCCGAACCCTTGCCGCCGAAGTTGCCGTCCTCGATGTACTTCTTGGCGTTGTCCCAAGCGCCACCACCGGTGGTCATGGAAATCGCGACGAAGAGCCCGGTGACGATGGTGCCCATCAGCACGCCACCCAGGGCTTCCGGACCCAGCGCGACGCCGACGATCACCGGCACCAGAATTGGCAGCAGGGAGGGCAGGATCATTTCCTTGATCGCGGACTTGGTCAGCATGTCCACGGCGCGGGAGTAATCCGGCTTGGCGGTGCCTTCCATGATGCCCTTGATCTCGCGGAACTGGCGGCGCACTTCGTTCACCACCGCACCGGCCGCACGGCCGACCGCTTCCATCGCCATGGCGCCGAAGAGGTAGGGCACCAAGCCGCCGATGAAGAGGCCGATGATGACCATGTGGTTGGAGAGGTCGAAGGACACCGTCTTGCCGGCCTGTTCCAGCTTGTGGGTGTAGTCGGCAAAGAGCACCAGCGAGGCGAGGCCGGCGGAGCCGATGGCATAGCCCTTGGTCACGGCCTTGGTGGTGTTGCCCACCGCATCCAGCGGGTCGGTGATGTTGCGGATTTCCTTTGGCAGCTCGGCCATTTCGGCGATACCACCGGCGTTGTCCGTGATGGGGCCGTAGGCATCGAGCGCCACCACCATGCCGGTCATGGAGAGCATGGCGGTCGCCGCGATGGCAATGCCGTAGAGCTCACCCAGCGAGTAGGCGGCGAAGATGGCGGCGCACACCGCGAGGACGGGCAGCGCGCAGGACTTCATCGACACGCCGAGGCCGGCGATGATGTTGGTCGCGTGGCCCGTCTGCGAGGCTGCGGCCACATGCTTTACCGGCGCGTATTCGGTACCGGTGTAGTACTCGGTGATCCAGACGATCACACCGGTAAGCACCAGACCTACCAGCGAGCAGTAGAACATCGGCATGGCCTGTTCGCCCATCATGTCCACACTGATGAAGTAGAACGCGACGGCAGCGAGCACGCCGGAGACGATTACACCCTTGTAGAGTGCCTTCATGATCTTCTGGTCCGGCGCCTTCACGAAGAAGGTACCGATGATGGAGGCGATGATCGACGCGCCGCCCAGCACCAGCGGGTAGATGGTGGCGTTGGCGCCGAACTTCTCGAGCATCAGGCTGCCCAGCACCATTGTTGCAACCACCGTCACGGCGTAGGTCTCGAAGAGGTCCGCGGCCATGCCGGCGCAGTCGCCCACGTTGTCGCCCACGTTGTCGGCGATGACGGCCGGGTTGCGCGGGTCATCTTCGGGAATACCGGCTTCCACCTTGCCCACGAGGTCGGCACCCACGTCCGCACCCTTGGTGAAGATGCCGCCACCGAGTCGCGCGAAAATCGAGATGAGCGAACCGCCGAAAGCGAGGCCGACGAGGCCGTGCAGGTTTTGCTCCTCATTCGCACCCAGCAGTTGTGGGGCGAGCATGTAAAAGCCGGTGCAGCCGAGCAGGCCCAAGCCCACCACCAGCATGCCGGTGACCGCGCCGCCGCGGAAGGCTACGGCCAGCGCCGCCGCCATGCCGTTGTGCGCCGCCTGGGCGGTACGCACGTTGGAGCGAACCGAGATGTTCATGCCGATGTAGCCGGTGGCACCGGAGAGGATGGCGCCGACGGCGAAGCCAATCGCGGTGAACATGTCCAGAAGTACCCAGAGCAGGGCGAACAGCACCACGCCCACGATAGCGATGGCGGTGTACTGGCGGTTCAGGTATGCGGAAGCACCCTGCTGGATCGCGGCCGCGATTTCGCGCATGCGCGCATTGCCTTCAGGCTGCGCCAGAATCCAGCGCACCGACCACACGCCATAGGCGATGGCCAGGAAGCCGCATAAAACGGAAAATCCCAAATAGGACATGTATGACCCCTCTTGATGTTATCCAGGACCGGCGGTCGCACGACGTGCAGGGACGGGTGGCCGCCGATTCGAGTCAGGAAGTTCGCAGGAATCCGAGGACACCCGCACTGCATTTCCGGCCTCCCCCTGTCCGGCCGGGCGCGTGGATTCTCTTAGAAATCAGGCCACTTTGAAAGCATCGGCGAGCTTGCGCGGGACCGGCACATTGGCCAGCCGCACATACTCGGGCAGTCCGTCCCGGAAGGGCGGGTAGTCCTCGCCAAGAATCAGGGGTGCCAGATGGCGTCGGCAGGCCTCGGTGATTCCGAACCCGTCCTCGGTGATGAAATCGCGCGGCAGCTTGCGCTCCACGCTGGCGATTTCCGTGAGGGGCGCCTGCCCGATGGTCCAGACATAAGGCGCATCGGAGTTGCGAACTATCGAGACCATGCAGCCCGACTGACCCGCCACCGCGAGCTCCACAGCGGCCCTGCCCACCGCGTAGGCCTGTTCGACATCCGTGCGCGAGGCGATATGCCGCGCCGACCGCTGCAGGTAATCCGCCACCGCCCAGTGGGGCTTGTAACCGAGGCGATCCTTGATGAGTTGGGCAATGACCGGAGCCACCCCGCCGAGCTGGGCATGACCGAAGGCGTCCCGGGTGCCTGATTCGGCGATGAACCGGCCTTGGGCGTTGCGGACTCCTTCCGAGACCACCACCACACAGTGGCCGTGCGTCATAACCGTGTCCCGGACCCGGGCCAGGAAACGCGCTTCGTCCAGGGCAAGCTCGGGGAAGAGGATGAGATGCGGAGCCTCAGCCGGCCCGGTATGGGCGAGGCCAGCCGCCGCTGCAATCCAGCCCGCATGGCGGCCCATGACCTCCAGCACGAACACCTTGGTGGAGGTGCGGGCCATGGAAGCCACATCGAATCCGGCCTCACGCGTGGACACGGCCACATACTTGGCAACGGAACCGAAACCGGGGCAGGTATCGGTGTGCGCAAGGTCGTTATCCACGGTTTTCGGGATATGGATGGCCTGCAGCGGGTAGCCGAGGTCCGCGCTCAACTGCGCAACCTTCAGGCAGGTGTCGGCAGAATCACCACCACCGTTGTAGAGGAAGTACCCGATGTCATGGGCCTTGAAGACCTCGATGAGACGCAGGTACTCCGCACGGTTCTCGTCCAGCCCCTTGAGCTTGTACCGGCAGGAACCGAAGGCACCCGCCGGCGTATGGCGCAGCGCCGCGATTGCCGCCGCGGATTCCTGGCTGGTATCGATGAGATCCTCTTCGAGCGCTCCGATGATACCGTTGCGACCGGCAAGAACCCTGCCGATTTTGGTGGGATGTTCCCGGGTTGCCTCGATGACGCCGCAAGCGCTGGCGTTGATGACCGCCGTGACCCCGCCGGACTGGGCATAGAAAGCGTTCGGTACAGCCATTGTTCAAGTGCGCTCCTGCAGATTGCACAGGCATCGTAACCGTGGGACCGGAGTGACGAAAGCCTGCGATACTGGCCGGGCCATCGTGCTCCTGCATCCTCCCTGGGAGACGCCTCGGGTACACTGCCATGCGATGCCACGCCAATGAATGGGAGACAGGTTTTGTCGCGAGCCGCGCACAACAAGCGTTGGGGACCGGGGCTGGCCGCCGCCCTTTGCTTGCTCGTGGGCGCGCCCGGCGTCACCGCGGAAGATCAGCTGGGTCCGCTGACTGAAAACGACATCATCGACCTCACAGAGTTGCCCGACTTCGGGGATTCCGCCGGGGTCTACATCTCACCGGAGCAGGAGCGCCTGCTTGGCCAAGGCTTCATGCGCCAGATGCGCCGCCAGGCGCCGCTGGTGAATGATGAGGAGGTGGAAGACTATATCCAGAAGGTCGGTCTGGAGATCGGCAAGCACGCCGGTTACTACGGGGACTTCACCTTCTTCGTGGTGGACAGTCCGGTCATCAACGCCTTCGCAGTGCCCGGCGGATACATCGGAGTACACAGCGGACTCATCCTCGGTTCGCGCAACGAGAGCGAGCTGGCCTCCGTGCTGGCCCACGAAGTTTCCCACCTCACGCAGCGCCACGGCGCTCGCATGATCGAGGCCGCCGGCCGCATGAGCATTCCGTCCATGGCGGCCTTCATCGGCGCCATCGTGCTCAGCGCCATCGATCCGCAGCTTGGCATGGGTGCACTCGCGGCGGTGGGTGCCGCGCAGCAGCAGTACCAGATCAACTTCACCCGCGCCAACGAAAAAGAAGCCGACCGCATCGGTATCGAACTGTTGAACACCTCGGGCTTCAACACGGAAGGCATGGCGAATTTTTTCGAGCGCCTGCAAACAGCCAACCGTTACAGCGATCCGGCCTTCATCCCGGAATACCTGCGTACGCACCCGGTGACTGTCAATCGTATTGCCGAGGCGCGCGAGCGTGCAGAGCAGATGCCGACGCGCAACGTGCGTGAAGACAGCTACGAATACCTGCTGGTGTGGCAGAAGCTCAATGTGTTGGGCGCCCGCGACCCGGCCGAAGCCAAGTCGTTTTACGAGAACCTGCTGCGTGAGGGTGGCTATCGCAATGAAACGGCCGCGCGCTACGGCTATGCGCTGGCCCTTGCCGAGGCGGGTGATTTCGAACGTGCGCGCATCGAGCTCGACAAGCTGCTGGTGGAGCAACCCAACATTCTGTCTTTCCAGATTGCGCGGGCTCGACTCGAACAGAAAGCAGGCAAGTTTGACGCGGCGCTGGCGTGGTTCGACAAGGCGAGGCGCGCGGATCCGTCGAGCCGTGCCGCCACCTACGGTTACGTCAGCCTGCTCACCCTGACGGGCTCACCGCGCGAAGCGCGCCAGATTCTGCGCGAGTTTGGTGATCCGGAGCGGCGTGACCCACGCTTCTACAAGCTGCTGGCGGAAGCTGAGGAGCGCATGGGTGATCGTGCGAGCTCAAATTACAACCTGGCCGAGTTTTATCGCAACATTGGCGAAATGGAACTCGCCGCCCAGCAGCTCAAGCTCGCGCAGACCGTGCCGGATATCTCCCACTACCAGCGTCTGCGTGTGGACGCGCGCCTCGCCGAGATCGAGAAAGACCTCGATCGGCTGGACAGCGAACGCGCGAAACGGCGCGAAAAAGAGGAACGCCAGCGGCGTCGCGACTAGATTTTTCTTTTGACACGGGAAGTCTTCCCGAAAGCCTTTTCTCGCCACGATTGTGACGCACTGTGAAAGTTTCACCATTGTGTGATCTGTCACAGTTTTCGCTGGCAAGCTCTCTACCATCATCACCCATGCGAACTATCATTAAAGGCAGCCATTGATGGCGCCGCTAGCGTGCTGGTAGACAGAGTAAAGGACCACCCCATCATGAAACGCCTGAGCCGTATCAGTTCACTCCTGGATTTCCTGGGCCTGCTGGCCTTGACCCTCGCCGTGGTGGTGATGCTGCGCATCCTTGGGCCGCTGGAAGGCCTTTGGCTCAGTCGCCTCGCGGAATCCACGCTCTTCGGCATGCTGGGGTCGACCCTCGCGGTGGCGGTCAGTGCGTTCGGCCTTGCACGAGTCGTCCAGCTCTCACGCATCGTCATGACGACGCCCGATCATCGCAGTCGTCGCCGTGCACGGCCTGCGTTGACCAACATGGAAACCTTGCGCGCACCGCTTGCCGCCGGGCCCGAGGCGTCGGAGGCCCTGGAAGCCGCAGAACTGCCCCGCGTCGCCTGAGGGCGACGCAACGCGCCGACTTATTCCCCCATCTCCTGCGGAAATCTCCTCCGCATCCTGCCACTGCACTTGGTCGCCTCGTAAGTTCCCCCGCCTCAGGTACGCGCCTCGCCGTACCGCCATAGGCCTCTCACCCCGCCTTTTTTACTGTTCCCAAGCTGTACACCCGGGGATTTCGTACCCGGCGCTTGGCGACTGAGGTACATTTGTCTCTCTGAAACGTGAACTAGATCACGTTCTGGCACACCGATTGTGAAGAAAATTGAAGCCGCAACCGGCTCGCTGGATTGCGGGCAGGGCACGCTGGTTTTCGAACACAAGGAGAAGGACGATGACCCACCCAACCGGTCTTTTTCGCGCGGGGATTCTCGCCCTCGCCACGCTCGTTTCCCCGCTCGCCGCCGCTGACCCTACGCCGCCTGTAGTGCTCTATGGCACTGGCGTTGCCGGTGAGGGCAACAATATCTACAAAGTCACGCTTCCGGGCAGCGGAGCCGGAACCTCGGAAATCTTCGTTGCCCTGCCTTCAGACCCATCGACGAATGACAACTCGCCCAATGGCATCGCCTTCGACAAGTCTCGCGGACTGCTTTACTACTCGGTGAATCCGGGCACGGCGAATGACCAGATCTATTCTGTGGATGTCGAAAACCCCACCGCACCCCCGGTGCTGCGTGGCACGGTAGTTGGTCGCGCCACTGGCGCGCTGATGTACGAGAACGACTACTACTACATTGGCGGTGGACCGGGCGGCACCAAGGATTTCTACAAAGTGACCTTGGGCCAGGACGGCAACCTGCTCTCCACTGCCTTGCGTTGCTCCCCCACCACCAGCAGCCGCTTCCAGCTGGGTGATCTGGCCGGACTACAGGGTGTGATCTACGGCAGCGCCAAGGACACCCGCAACACAAGCAGCACCGCGGATGATCGGTTCGTGTTTTTCCAGCTGAAGCTGGATGACTGCAGCCTGACCAGCACCCCGCGCCCCGAGCTAAGCCGGCAGCTACAGCTTGCCTGGGGCGCGGACTTCAAACTCTATGGCTACGACCCGGCAACCCGGCTCATTTCCGTACTGGACATCCAGACCGGCGAGTCCGCCACCGGCCCTGCCTATGTGCCCTTGGTCGGCATGTCGGATCTCGACTCCCTGCCCCCTGAAGCGGCAGTGAAAATCGTGAAGACCACCAATGACACGGACAACAACGATCCGGCATTGACGGGACCCGAGATTCAGGTGGGCAATCCCGTTACCTGGACCTATTTCGTGACCAACACGGGTCAGCTGACCCTCACCAATGTCACCGTGACAGACGACAAGCTGGCAGCCAGTGCCATTTCCTGCGATGACGGCGTCAACTCGGACAACGTGGTGGCAAGTCTGGCACCTGATGAATCGGTGACCTGCAGCGCCATTTGTGTGGCGACGCTCGGCCAGTATGTGAACACCGGTACAGTGAGCGCCGGCTATGAAGGGCCTTACGGCCCGGGCACTATCGATGCGTCCGATCCGGACCGCTACCTCGGCACGCCCGTGCCCTTGGCCTGCCCTGCGGGAGGTTTCTTCACCGAGATGCTGCCGAATGGGGATCTCGCCATCCGGTATGACCAATTCCCGGCGCCCAATGACAACAGCTATGGCGTGAGTGCGGTCGGTTGGCCCAACGGGCACAAGTTCAGTGATTACACGGGGAGCGACAAGGCCGGCATCCAGCTGAAGGACGCCGGTGGCACCATCCGCCTGAGCTTCAATCTGGACTATCTGAGCGCGAAGACCGGGACACCCTCCGGCTTTGCCCCGCTGGGGCCGTTCGGAGGCGATGGCAAGGTGGTGGTGGGGACTTTGACGCCGGCGGACCTGGAGTGGGATACCTCGCTGGCACGCAATCTCAACGATCTCGGTTACTTCAGTGCTGGAGTGCAGGTGCAGGGCTCGGCCGTGGCCAACCTGCTACTGACCTCACCGCCCACGGCTGACAAAGTCAGTGATTACACGCTGACGCCTGCCGCGCAGACAGCCTTCCCCTCCGGCTGGGACTTCCACAACACCTACTTCGCCGTGCTGAAGGCGGCCAAGCTCTCTGCGCTGGGCTTCGACCCTGCCACTTGGAAGGTGGAGCCCAACCCCACTGCGCTGCATAACTCTCCGTCCAAGCCATGCCCAACCCTGCCTGGCCAGGACCTCGTGGTCACCAAGCGGGAAGTGAAGGACAAGCAGGTGAAGATCACGGTGCAGAACAATTCAACCAGCAACAATGCCGTGCTCACCGAACTCCGGGCCACTTGGCCGCAAGCCATCAATGGGAATCTTGTGCAGATCAAGCTCGACGGTGACGTGCTCTGGAGCAATACCACCGGTGTTGGCGGCGGCTCCACGGACAGCCTGGGCAATCCAGTGGGTGTGCCACCTCTGGTGGCGGATGTCACCAAGCGCAGCATTGCCAAGGGCACCAGCGATGTTTACACCTTGATCTTCAAGAACAACGCGGCCCCCCTCGGCAATGGGGCCTATGGCGGAATGTTGAAGTTTGGCAGTACGCAAATCCTGCCTTTCCTCGCGCCTCCTCCCTGACGCGCGTTGTCTGAACTACGGAGGGCGGGGTGCGCTCAACCTTGCCCTCCGTTCCATCATTGCGTGTCAGCAATTTTTACAAAAGCGGATAGACCTCCCTCGTCCAGCCGGCTTGCCTCCAAGTGGCATCCCGAGTCTGTGAACCAGTACTCAAAATTTGAGTGCGGGACTTCACAGAAATGAAAACCCGATGACCCGTTGGCAATGCCTCCAACTGTCGCGGGCACCTGCATGCAGTGGGGTCATGTTCCTGTAAAAATTCCTGACATCTGCGAAAAAGCTTCCGTTCTGTGCCAGTTTCTCTCGACGAAACAGGCATTTGAGTTTTTCGGGGCAACATCCTTCCCGAGCGGAATGCGCCGCAATTCCCGCATTCCCGTGCGATATATGCGCCGGCGCCACGCCACGACTCGCAGGCCCTCGAGCGGCCCGCTTCTTGCAGCCACAGGGCAGCAACCCCTCGAGCGTGTTGCAAGTGCGGAATCTCCGTACACCCATGTGAGCAAGCGCCCCAGAGCGCAGTAAGGAAGTGATCATGAAGAAGCCCACTCTGTTCGCGCGCAGTACTCTCGCTGCCTGTGCTCTTTTCACCGCGAGCGCAGCGGCGGCGCCGCCACCGGTCATCGTCTATGGCCCCGGCAATGCCACCCTCGGCAACCGCTTTTACAAGATTGATTTGGAGGCCGGCACCAGCACGGTGTTCCGCACCTTGGCAGCTGATCCGTCCCCCTCGGATACCAACTCGCCCAACGGCACTGCCTATGACGAGCAGAATGACCTGCTTTATTACTCGGTCAACCCGGGTGGCACCATAGTCAACGACCGTCTGTTCAGCATCCCGGTTACCAATACCTATGAGGCACCCAAAGAGCGCGGTCGCCTGAAAGGACGTGTCTACAACGGCGCGTTCTACAAGGGCGATTACTACTATGTGAGCAACCGCACTGCGAATTTCTGGAAGGCGGATCTGGATCCGGCTACCGGCAACGTGGTGACCAACGTTGCGGTGTGCGCAAACTTCCGTGCCGCGGGCTCGGATCTGCGCTTTGGTGACATCGCAATTCTGGACGGCATGGTCTACGGCGGCGCGCGGGATGGCAGCAACGGCAACATCCTGTATTTCAAGCTGGATATGGAGACCTGCGCCTACGAGGAATACATCCAGACCGACAGCCGCAGCCTGCAGATGACCTTCGGCACAGACGGCAAGCTCTACGGCTACAACCTGGCGTTGGACAGCTTCCGGATCATCAACAAGGCCGATGGTTCCACCTCCGATGGCCCTCCGTACTCACCCGCCGCCAACCTCTCGGACGTCGCCTCGCCCATGCCGGCACCCAAGGTTGGCATCGTCAAGAAGACCAATGACACGGACAACCCAACCGGCACCGGTCCTGACCTTGGTGTCGGGGAGACAGTCACCTGGACCTATGAGGTTTCCAACCTGGGCCAGGTGCCGTTGTATGACGTGACGGTCGTGGACAACCAGATCGCAGATGACGCCGCGGACATTTTGTGCGCAGACAGCACTGATAACACCGTCGCCATGCTGGATGTGGGTGAGAGCGTTACCTGCACCGCCACCGGCACCGCTGTGGCCGGGCAATATGTGAATGTGGGTACGGCCTCTGGCACCTTCGATGGTGAGACCGTCACCGACACCGATGACGAGCGCTACTTTGGCTCACCGTCCACGGTCGCCTGCCCGGATGGCAAGTTCGAGTGGATCGTGGAGCAGGATGGCGATCTCGCCATCAGCTTCGACCAGTTCCCCGCGCCCAACAACAATACCTACGGCGCAAACACCGTGAACTGGAATCGCAGTCACTCCTTCGGTGACCTGACGGGCTCAGACAGGGCGGGCATGCAGCTGAGGGATGCTGGCGGCGTGGTGCGGCTCAACTTTGAACTCGACTATCTCTCTGCCAAATCCGGCACGCCTTCGGGCTATGCCTCACTTGGACCGTTCGGCGGAGATGGTGATGTGGTGACTGGCACGCTCACCCCTGGCGATATCGAATGGGATACCACTCTGGCGCAGAACCTGAACAACCTCGGGTACTTTGCGGCAGGTGTTCAGACCGTGGGTTCGGCCGTGGCCAATCTGCTGGTCGATTCCCCGCCGACGCTGGATCGCATCTCCGACTACACGCTCACGCCAGCCGCGGCTGCCGTCTTCACCAACGGCTGGAACTTCCGCAACGGCTACTTCGCCACCATCAAGGCCAGCAAGCTGGCGCAGCTCGGGTTTGATCCGAATACCTGGACGGTTGAGCCCAGCTCAACCGGGCTGCACAACTCCCCGGGCAACACCTGCCCTGTGGACCCCAACAACCGCCTGTCGGTGACGAACGTGGTTAAGTACAACAGCACCACGCTCAAGATCACCATCAAGAACAACTCGACCTCGGTGGACGAGATCCTGAGTTCCCTGCGGTTGACGTGGCCGCAGGCGGTGAATGGCAACTTGCTCGAAGTGAAGCTTGATGGCGACGTGCTGTGGAAGAGCACGGCCGGCGTTGGCTCGGGCAGCACCGACAGCCTGGGCAACCCGGTTGGGGTGCCGCCGCTGGTGGCTGACCCGAACAAGCGCAAGATTGGCAAGAACAGCAGCGACGACCTCACGCTGAAGTTCAAGAACAATATCGCGCCAGTCACCGATCCCGCCTATGGCGACAAGGCCTGGTTCGATACCTATGAACTGGAGCTCTTCCCCTGAGCCTCGGCCCACTCATGGGTCTATGTGAAGAAATGTAAAGAAAGCTGACAGGCCGCCTCGCGCAGGCGGCCCTCCCTGAGACAGAGGGTGCGGAGTCCAGGCTTCCGCACCCTTTTTTTTGCCAACTCCGTCACACCTACAAGCAAAAAACACGAGCGGTTCTCGAGTGCCAGCCGCGAGAGATCGCGCTCGGAGGTGATGTTTCAAAAAATTTTACATACCTTCCCTCGAGCGATCATGTGATAACCAGACCAGCTGACCAGGGTGCTTGGCTCCGCCCGCACATCGATACCCCGCTCGAGCATCAAAAAATGTGACGGAAATCACAAAATCACAAGCAGATGTCCCTCCATGCCGGCGATGCGAAGAAAAAGGTGGAACAGCAAGACAACCCTCGCGGTTGGCGTGATTCTTGCGGCGGACGCGCTGTAGGATAGCTAAACTCAAACCGTCACAACGTATTCAAAAAAATCACGGAGCGCAGCCCAATGCCTGCAAAGAGCCTCTCATCAAAAGCGTGCCTCCTCGGTGCCACGCTGCTGTCCGGCAGCCATGCCATGGCCGCCCCGGATCCAATCACCGTGTATGGCGTCGGGCAGGGTGCCTTGGGCCGCAGCTTTTACAACATCGATCTGGGGGCCGGCACCAGCACTGTGTTTCGAAGCCTGGCGGCCGACCCTTCGCCGGCGGATGCAAATTCTCCGAATGGCGTGGGCTATGACGAGTAGAACGACCTGCTCTACTACTCCGTGAATCCCGGGGCCAACAAGCCGAATGACTTGCTTTTTTCCATTCCCGCCAGTGTGTCCACAGCTTCGCCGGTTCGGCGCGGCAAGCTGGTCGGTCGCGTATACAACGCAGCCTTCTACCAAGACAATTACTACTACATCCCCAACCGCACCGCCAACCTGTGGCGCGCCGACATCGACCCCGCCACCGGCAACATTGTCAGCAACACGCCGGTCTGCGTCGGCTTCCGGGCGGCAGGATCCGACTTGCGCTTTGGTGACATCGCGGTGCTGGACGGATGGGTCTATGGCGGTGCTCGCGACGGAGCCACGAGCCAGATCCTGCTCTTCAAGCTGAAACTGGACGACTGCTCCTACCAGGAGCTGCCGCAGACCGAATCCCGCAGCTTGCAGCTGACCTTTGGCACCGACGGCAAGCTCTATGGCTACAACCTGGCGCTGGACAATTTCCGCATCGTCAATACCGATGATGGATCCACCACCGCCGGACCGACCTACAGCCCTGCGGCAAATCTGGCGGACATCGCCTCACCAGCACCTGCGCCCAAGGTCGAGATGGTCAAGAAGACCAATGGCGTGGACGGCGGCAATGCCGATGTCCTCATTGGCGACACGGTCACCTGGACCTACGAAGTGACCAATGCGGGCCAGGTGCCACTGACCGACATCACCGTGACGGACGACAAGGTGGTGAGCACGGACATCATCTGTGACGACACCGACGACTCCGACAATGTCATCGATGCCCTTGCCATCGGTGCCACGGCTACCTGCACAGCGTCAGGCGTGGCGGTATCCGGGGCCTACACCAACACCGGCAAGGCGGAAGTGACATTCGACGGGCGCACCGTCGACGATACCGACAGCGACGGCTACACCGGCGTGCCTGCGGCAGCCTTGCTTGCCATCGACGAAGACAGCATTGGACTGTATGTGAAGGTAAATAAGACGGGTGGAACCGTGACCTGGTCGTCGGGTTCCTGGAGCTCGAGCAATCTCGGCAGCAGTGCCAGCGGCAAGCGCAGCATCCTGCCTTACTTTGCCGCGAACGTGGGCAAGACCATCACGGTGCTCACGGGCAATGTGACCGGGGGCTCCTCGGGTGACGACGACGATGACGATAGCTACTCCTCCTCGTCCAGTGGCGAGGGATGGTTTGCCCCGAACTGCATCCCGCAGACGTGGATTGGCGGTGGTTCGAGCAGCACCTGTCTCACAGGTGATGACCGCACAGCCGGCATCCGCAACTTCCTGTTCAATGGGACCGAGCCCTACACCGGAGCGCCAGGCTCGACCGCCATCAGCGGCACGTACCTGCACAATGTGCGCGACGTGATGCCGCTGCGGGCCCGCGGCCTGAAGCTGCTGGAGGGAAGCAGGGTTTGTGCGGTTGTCTACAAAGGCGACATCGATATCGATTACAACAGCAGTGAGCCACACATCGACGCGGATCTCGACGGTTCGACCTACGGTATCGTGGCCTTCAAGGTAAAAGAAGCCCGCACCCGGTCGTGCTCCGGTGCTTCCAATTACTGCCTGCCGGAAATGCAGATCGAGATCCTGGATCCCGCATCGACCTGCGATAACGTGGTGCTTTACAACGCGCCGGTCCCCAAGGGTGAGACCTACCCCAGGGATACAGTGGTGAACCCGCTGTACGACCAGACCGGTGAGTACAAGTACCGTCGCCTCAAGTTTGACGAGGCGAGCGACCTGCTCTACTGAGAACTTGAGGCCTTAGACGTCCTCTCAACCCGGGCGGGAACTCCCCTCCCGGGTTTTCTTTTTTTGATGACATTGGGCCCAGTCCTGCCACCAGGTAGCTGGTCGCCTCCGGGTGCGAACCCGCGTTCTGCGCAGCTCCTAACTCCCCGACCAGGAGCGTGACTTCTTGAGCTTCGATCATCGGAACTGTGACGCAGTTCTCATACAATTCCGGCTTAACAATATTTAATTGTTCCCTACAGGTTCGACTGGGCCCGGTGCGGTTGCCCCAACGGCCACACGCGCACCAACAAGAAGGAACAATACATGGCTGGTTCACGCTCATCCAAAACCCTCACGCTTCTGGCTGCCGCCCTGGCTGCCAGTACAGTCTTCGCCGCCCCGCCCGAGCCGGTAGCCATCTATGGCACGGGTTTGAACGGAGAGGGCAACAAGATCTACCGAATCCTGTTGAACAGCGGCAACAAATCCGAGCTGTTCGCCACCCTCCCGAGTGATCCGTCCACCGATAACCAGTCTCCCAACGGAATTGCGGTGGACCAGCCCCGCGGCCTGATCTATTACTCGGTAGACGAGGACGCCAATACGTCCACACCGGACAAGCTGTATGCCATCTCTCTGGAAACGCCAGTCGGAACGCAGGCCTCGCCAGTCCTGATTGGCGAGCTGGAGAGCGTTGCCAACGGTGCTGCCATGTACGAAGGTGATTACTTCTACCTGAACAATGGCACCAACGAATGGCGCCGGGTGGTGCTGGGCCTCAACGACGATGATGAAGTGGTGGTGCAAGACGAGGCGCCGTACTGCACCGGCGGCGACCCGCGCGGCTATGGCCTGGGTGATGTGGCCGGTCTGCAAGGGGTGATGTATGCCAGTGTCCGCCAGAAGCAGTTCACCGGAACGGGCAGCGACACCGAATTCAAATTCGTGAAGGTGGATCTATCTTCCGGGACCGGTGGCGTGTGCAGTTACACAGAATTCCCGCAGACCATTCCGCGCCAAATGCAGCTGGCCTGGGGGGTGGATTACAAACTCTACGGCTACGACCCTGAAGACAAGCTGCTGTATGTCATCGACAAGGACACGGGGGCGCGGTCGGCTGGTCCGGATTACGCACCGGGATCCGCCGGTCTCGGTCTCGTCGGCATGTCCGACATAGATTCGCTACCGCCGGAAGCACGTGTCGCCATCACCAAGAAGACGAATGGCACCGACAACAATGATGCGGAAAGCACCGGCCCTGAAATCACCGTGGGCGATGAGGTCACTTGGACCTATGAAATCGCAAACGCCGGTCAGCTGGAGCTGACGGATGTCACTGTGACGGACGATGAGATTGCGGACGACCAAAACGCGATCACCTGTGATGCAGATCTCGACGGGAGCCTTGCCGGCGAGTCGGGCAACGTGATCCAGACGCTCGGGGTCGGCGAGAGCACATTCTGTGAAGCCACCGGCACGGCAGTCTTGGGTCCCTACTCGAACATCGGCACCGTGACGGCCGACTACACTTCTCAGTTTGACCCGGTTGGCGACACGGTGACCGACAGCGACAGCGACAAGTACGTCGGTGTTGAAGAGGAAGAGAGCCACGATGTGGCGCTGCTCGTGCTCGACCGCGACAGCATTTACGACTCGTCTCGCTGCTACAAGTACAAGTACGGCCGTTGCTACAAGTTCCGCAAGGACGATCCGGATGACGAGGACGGTGATGACGACGACGACCGCAAGGCGCCGAAGTCCAAGAAGGGCCAGACCCTTGGATCACTGAAGTCCTGGAACTCCTCTGAACTCGGCAGCTCAGATTTCGGTAAGCGCTCCGTCCTGCCGTACTTCAACAACCCGAGTAACTTCGGCACCACCGTGACTCTGGCTACTGGCTCGGTCTACAAGCATTCCAAGTACGGCAGCTCCGAGGGCTGGCTGGCACCGGATTGCATTCCGCAGAAGTGGCTGTCCGGCGCTGCCGAGAACGACAACACCTGCATGACGGGTGGTGACAGGGAACAGGGTATCAACAACTTCCTGTTCAACGGCTTCACGTCTTATGCCGGCGCCCCGTCGTCCACCAGCATCCCCGGTCGCCGCCTGCAGACCGTGGCCCAGGTGCTGCCGCTCCGAGCCCGAGGCCTCAAGCTGCTGGAAGGCACCAAGGTCTGCGCCGTGGTCTATGACGGCGACATCGAAGTGTCTTACAAGGACAAGCACGGCAAGAAATACGACTACGAGAGCCGGGACAAGGATGACAAGGGCAGCAAGTACGGCCAGGAATTCTGCGCCGCCGACAACAACGTCCCGGGCAGCCACAAGAGCAAGAAGGACGATGCCCCCTGCATCCGGGGTGATCTGGCGGGCAAGACCTTTGGCATCGTGGCCTTCGAGGTCATCGAAGCCCGGGATCGCGACTGCAAATACTGCCTGCCAGACGTGGACGTGAAGGTGCTGGACCCGGCGCAGACCTGCAACAACATGCTGCTGTACAACGCTCCAGTGCCGAATGGGCCGAAGTACCCGAAGGACATCGCGGTAGACCCGCTGTATGACCAGGTCGGCTACAAGAAGTACCGCTCGCTGTACTACGAACCCTCGCTGGATCTGTTGTTCTGAAATAAAGTGCG
>Ga0315909_10003089_pt1 | contig 20590 bp, 40 predicted proteins | sample LakEriMetagenome_11_FD_203527 | JGI IMG/M metagenome (GOLD analysis project Ga0315909, IMG submission 203527) | Freshwater fungal communities from buoy surface, Lake Erie, Ohio, United States - Buoy 2 MA125 | ecosystem: Environmental > Aquatic > Freshwater > Lake | place: USA: Lake Erie, Ohio... | reverse complement strand
CAACACAGGAAACATATTTCTATCACTTGTTGAACCATCACAATGGAACTATGAGTTCATCGGTTCATTCAAGTATAACCACGATAATAAATGGATAAAAATTTAAATTTTGAAAACAAAAGTATATTCAGCATTCCCTGGTGTAGGGAAGACAACTTATTTTAACACCACAGACAAAAACGTATTGGATAGTGATAGTTCAAAGTTTGATAAGAAGAACTTCCCATCCAATTATATTGAACATATTGAAAGAAACATCCAAGACCCAAAGGTTGATAAGATTCTTGTATCATCCCATAAAGATGTCAGAGATGCTCTTGTAAAGAAAGGAATCCCATTTGTTTTGGTTTATCCAAACAAAGACATCAAGGACGAATATATCCAACGATATAAAGATAGAGGAAATAATGATTCGTTTGTTGACTTATTGGATAAAAATTGGGATAATTGGATGGAAGAGATGGATAACCAAGAAGGTTGTCATAAAGTAAAAATAGGATCGGGACAATATTTGGCTGATGTTATTGATTAAAAAAAAAATATATGAAAAAGTTAATGTTATTTTTAATGTTGTTTTTAACAACAAGTCTATTTTCACAGTGGACATATGAAACGGTAAATAATGGTTTTGACGAACCATATAGAATTGCATACACAAGTGCTGACAACGGGGCGTTTTTGAAATTGGAAAATTTTGAAGGGTCTATTATTTTTTACATTCAAAACACATATACTTGTGATGACTACCCTATTGTTGAAATGATTTGCGTTGTGAATGGTGAAAACAAAAAATATACTTTTTATTCTGAAACATCCCAAGATAGAACATCAGTTTTCTTCACATACGATTTAGAAAATAGTGGATTGTTAGACGATTTCAAAAACTGCACCACACTTAAAGTACGAATAAACGAAAGTTATTGTGAAACCGAAATATATTCTTTCAATATGTGGAAGAGTAGTAGTGCCTTCACATTTATGAATAATCAATAAAAAACACAAAAAAAATGAAAAAATTAATTTTAACTTTGGGACTTACAATGTCCATGTTCGCAGTTAATGCGCAAAAATCACAAATCGGTATTTTGAATTTGGATAAAAAAGAAACTATGATACCTGTTGATTTTTGGTATGTAGTTGATTCTAAAGACATGAAAAATCAAATGTTTTATTATAATGAAACAGGTAAAACAAAAGAACATCTTAAAAATTTGTTGGCAGAGTACGGACAAAGTTCTGAATCCCCTTTTGGTACTGATGAAGTTGGTGATCAGTATTGGATTGTGACACATCCTTCAGGTAATATTGTTTATCTTTATTTTTCAGAAGAAGATGAAACTGGATTTTCTATGATTATTTCTGTAACCCAATGAAAAAGATTAAGTTCAGCAAAAAGAATTTAAACATTTGGGTTGAGTCATCCGATGGTAGAATCAAAATGATTAAAGTCCCTTTTAAATTGAAGTTACAATTCATTCAAAAATTTATGAGGGACAATCAACTACCAAAAGAGATGGAAGTTGCCGAATGGATTATTAATATGAAAGATGGTTTTTATATCTAATGAAAACAAGAATCCATGTAAATCAACATCATATTAGAAGTAATAAGACAAAGGACACAAAACTTCCTGTTATAACAGTCAAACAAGGAAGAAAAAATACCTATTGTAATGAAGTTGAAATACTTGGACCGAGTAAGATTATTTATTGTGGTAGTGGAGATAAAAAACCATTGTTGAGTTGTGGGGCAAGAGTTGTGATTGAAACGGAAAGTGAAGTCAAAATAATAAGTTAACAATTTGATAAACTTATTTATTTGTTTGATTGAATTTATTTTACTATATTTGATTTATGAATATGGGTAATAGAAGATATCGAATGGTTTTGGACGTTGAAAAAAACAAATTTGTCATTGAAAAAAAAGTCGATTTGATACTTTTCAGATATTGGAGTAGAAACTATTTGTGGAATACCAATGAACCCTTCTATCAGACAGAAGAAGCATCACTTGCAAGGAAAATAGTGAACATTCTAAACGGTGATGAAACCAAAAAACAAAAAAGTTAAAATGGAAAAAAACGAAATATTAAAATACGGAGAAATCCAGTACCTTAAGGGAAGGTTAGATGAATTACATAAAGCGTACCCAACGGTATCTGACTTGAATAGGAAACGTAAAATAGATCAACGTATAGAAAAGTATTTGAACAAGTTGAAAATTGTTGATGAAGTGTCTTACCATTTGTATTTGGTTGAACTCAAATCAAGGTATAAAGCAAAGGAAAGAAGTAAAAGGGATATTAAAGATTTGCTTGAACAAATATTAATTAACGAAAACATTGTTAACGAAGATATATTAGAAAGGATTAAAAAACAAATAGACACTTATTAAAATGAAAGAAAAAAGATTTAATTTTATGGGGAACTGTTTCCCTGGACTTGGTTTAGGTTTGGTTGTATCATATGAAGATGGTTATGTATACATCATGGGTGCAATTCTTTGTTATCAATTTTATGTGGACGTAAAAGTAAAAAGGTAATGGAACTTATATCGACGCACCCAATAAAAAAATCAGATTTGGGGTTTCATGGAAATCTTTTTGGGGGAAAATTACTGGCGTGGATTGATGCCGCAGCTGCAAGTCATTCGATGCAACTTTGTGATTCCCCCCGAATGGTTACAGTATCTATTGACAAATGTAACTTTGAAAAACCTGCGAGGGAAAGTCAATTACTTAAAATATATGGTAAACCATCCGAAGTCGGTAACAGTTCTGTAAACCTTTATATGGAGGCAAGAGCACATAATGTTTACACAGGAAAACAGATGGTTGTGTTGAAAACACACATTAAGTTTGTTCATATTGATGAAGAAGGAAATCCGATACCAATTGGTGAAAAGGGAAGAAAAAGGATTTTGAAAATGATTGAAGAAAATCAAAAATAAATTCTTATCTTTGTGGTATGGGAGTTGTCTACATCAAATATAGTCTTTACGAAAATGGAATTATATATACAAAACAAAAAGTATGTAGTGTGATTCATAAAGATCAACACGATAATGTTACTGTTAAAATGTATAACAACGACATTAAAGATTATGAGATTAGAGTTTTAAGGGAAGGACAATATTCTACAACAGCTTACTTAATGGATTTTGATTGATATTGAAAATGATTGAGGAAAATCAAAAATAATTTAGTATATTTGTATTATGACTTACAAAATAACAATAATATCTGATACCCATAATAAACACAAAGTGTTGAATGGTGATTTACCGGGTGGTGATATTCTACTTCACGCTGGTGACATATCGTCAATGGGTTATGAACACGAGATTGAAGGTTTTGCCAAGTGGTATGATAGTCTTGATAATTACGATCTAAAAGCATTCATTGCAGGAAATCACGATTGGGGATTTCAAAATAATGTAGAAAAGATTAAAGGGCTTTTGACAGGATATAAGACAATTGATTACATTCAAGACGAAGTTCTTGGGTATCAAGATGGTGATAAACCTGAAATCAAAATTTGGGGTAGTCCTTGGCAACCTGAATTTTACAATTGGGCTTTTAACTTACCAAAGAATGGTGAAGAGTTAAAATCAAAATGGGATATGATTCCTGAAGATGTTGATATTTTAATCACACATGGACCTGCTTGGGGTATGTTGGATGACGTTGAAGGTAGAAGAGGACAACATTTGGGATGTGAATTACTTGCGGAAAGAATCAAACAAATCAAACCTAAAATTCACATTTGTGGACATATTCATTCAGGGTATGGACATTACTTTGATGGACATACACATTTCTTCAATGCATCAGTTCTTAATGAACAATATCTATATGCACATAGTGCTTGGAACATCGAATGGAATCCAATTACCAATGAAGTAGTTTTTCTAAAATAGTGCCTGTTATTAAAATACAGGTACTATTTTTAGTATGTTTACTCCGAACCCTTTGTTTTTCAAGGTAATTTCTTCTTCGTTAGGATATAATATGTTGTTTTTAATAGATTCAAAAAAATCAATCATTTGTTTTTCTGCGACAACTTGAATCAAATATGGATTTTCACCGTATGAAGAATCACGAAGACTTGAGTAATGACTATCTATTAAATTCTTTTTATTCATAGAATAATGACTACCAGGGTATTGGGTGTCTATCGTATCAGAGCTATCTGAAAACACAATTCTATATAATGTAAGTTTGTTTGAAAGATTGTCGTAATAATTTATTAGATTATTAAGTTCATATTCTGCGTCTTCTTCATCAAATCCCATTTCAATTAATGAATCGATAAGATTTTTTGTTTCTTTTTCTGAAAGTCTTACAAAATTTTCTGTAATTATTCCCTCATTGATTTCATTATCCAATGGTTCTTTATTTTTTGAAAAATATTCTTTTCCTTTACCTAAAAGACTTTTGATTGAAAAAACTAAACCAGATAATATAATTCCTGATAATAACATATTAACGTTATCCACTGTGATGTTTCTATCGTTAATTAATGAAACTAATATTTTCATTATTGGATTCAATAGAAACGCAAACCCTAATATTTCACTTAAATTATATGTGACACCTAAAAGATTTTTTATGGTTGCTTTTATAATTTCTGTTGTGTTTTTTACAAATTCGTAAACACCTTTAAATGCTTTTATCAATCCTTTACTTGTGATTTCCTCAAGTAACTTTGACTTATTACTGTCATTAATTAAAAGTGCGAATGAAGTAATGATTAGTAATACGATTTCTTCTTTAGTAAAGTTGAAATTTGATTTTGTTAAGAGTCTTTCAACTGGACCCATAAATGCCGAAACACCGGCACCGAAGGTAAAAACTATACTTGAATTCAACTTCAAAGAAGATATTACATCTTTGAAGGTGTTTTCCATTAATACTTTATTATACTGTTCTTCTGTTATAATGATTTTCATATAAAATAAATATTATAGATAAATTTTAGAAACATCTTTTATTTCAATTCCGTATCTATCAAACAACCAATCCTTAATCACATTTTTAGCTCCGTTTTTATCAAGTTTAAAACCAAGTAATAAAAACTCAGATAACTCAAAGTTAAGCTCAACTACTTCCATATCTGGGGTAAATTGCAAAAACAATCTATCGTCATCATCACCAAAAAAGTCACTATGTTTCCCTTTCCTTTTTTTTGTTATCAATAAGTCAATAAATTTCATAGGGTCATTATCAAATGCAAATTGTGCCAAGGTTTCTGCATCACCAACCAAAGGGTATGTTTCTTCCCAACCATCTGATTTAATCATTTGTTTTAATTCAGATTTAAGGGTATCTTCTTTAATAACGGATTCTTTAAGACTGTCATTAGGATATTTAAGAGATAATATTTTTTCCAAATGAGTTTTACCCTCTTCAATAAAATATTCCATTAAAGTTTTTTTAGGGATATATTTAAACCCATCGGCGATAGTTCTAAAATCTGATGCACTAGAAACACTAACAACTTTATTATTTTTAGTTAAAAAACGAATACTTCTATGTTTATAATTGTTAGGAAATTCAAAATAAAAAACCACAGAGTCATGAGTTCTTCCAAAACTATCACGGTTTCTTCCATCATATTCACAACCGTCATACTTAATACCTTCCATTTCCAATAATTGTTCAACAACATTAGTCTTGTCTGTGGATTCCAATAACAACTTATATTGTTCTTCTGTAATTATTATTTTCATTTTTTACCAAGTTGTTTCAACATATAATGGTATTCCAAAATAATCAAATTTTTTATTAAAATAGTAACCTATTGAATCATTTATGAATCGAGTAAACTCCTCAGTATCGTATTCTAAATCATGATAAACATCAAAAATGTCCACATTTTGTTCTATTTCAGGTTCATTTGAATCGGCATCATAAAATTCATAATCAACTGTTCCTTTATAGACTGAACATATTAAATCAACCATTCCTCCTGAGTTGGATATGTCGTAAGCGGTAACATAATCAACATTAACTACGATATCTAAATTATGATTTCCTTTTATATTGAATCTTTTACCTTTAGTTTCTTCTCTCAATTCTGAAAATAACTTTTCATAACCACCATTATATTCGTACCAAATAGGTCTAACTAAATCGTAATCCTTCGAACTATTTTTCTTTACCCCCGTTATATCATAAACGATTTCATCAAGTTCAGGTGATTTACCTTTTTTCTTTTGAATATCCCAATACTTAAAAAGTATTTTTTTAAATTCTTCTTTTTTTATGGTATCGAATTGTTCTTCTGTTATTAAAATATTCATAATCCTTTATAAAATAAATATTTGTTTTATCGAAAAAAAAACCATATCTTTGTATTATGAAAATCACAAAGAGAGAGCAATTATTTTTAGACAAGTTGGAAAAAGAAGGTTTGGTGTGGAATTTTGACTATATCCTTCTTGAAACTAAAAATAAAAAGGGACAAGACAAGATTATTACTTATAAATCTTGGAACATCGCTTATGATTTGATTGAAAAAGGTTTGATTAAAGTAAACCCTGAAAACGCATCAAGTTGGATTAAAGCTTAAGAGTATGGAAAAAGTATTGTATATTGTAAGGGGAATACCTGGTTCAGGTAAATCAACGTTTGCAAAACATTTAACTGCTAATGTATTTGAAGCTGATCATTACTTTTATGATAATGATGGTAACTATAATTTTATTCCATCTGAAATAAAAAATGCACATAAAGAATGTCAAGAGTTTGTTAGATATGCAATGGAATCAGGTATTGAAAAAATTGCTGTATCAAATACCTCTACTCAAGAATGGGAAATGAAGGTATATCAAGATTTGGCAGAAACCTATGGGTATATGGTGTTTTCAGTCATTGTTGAAAATAGACATGGAGGAGTGAATCAACACAATGTGCCAGAAGAAAAGATTGAACAAATGAAAACCCGATTTGAAATACGACTATGAAGTTTGATAAATTAGATATAACAGGAAATGTATTCATTACAAGTGATACGCATTACTCCCACAAAAATATTGTGCGAGGTGTGACAAACTGGCGAACACCTGAAGGTGAAATTCCAATTAATGCCACCCGTGATTTTGATACCATTGAACAAATGAATGAAGCTCTTGTTAGAAACATTAATGCGGTTGTTGGGTATTACGATACCTTGATACACTTGGGTGATTTTAGTTTCGGAGGATTTGAAAACGTTGAAAAGTTTTTAAATAGACTTGTATGTAAAAACATTCACCTTGTACTTGGAAACCACGATCATCATATTAAGTACAACCGTGACGGAATACAAGATAGATTTTTGAGTGTTCAACAATATTTGGAAGTAAAAATAAAGGATGAATACTTTGTTTTATGTCATTATCCACTTCAAAGTTGGCACGGATTAAGTAAGGGTGTAATTCATCTTCATGGACACGTTCACCTCCCAAAAAATGTTAAATTTGGGAATGGAAAAAAAATGGATGTGGGTGTTGAAGGGAATGAATTAAACCCTTACCTCATTGATGATATAATCAAAATTATGGGTAAACGTGAGGTTGGTTCTGAGATGATTGATGATCACCATTTGGACGACATAATTGGAATTGTGGGGTAGTTACCCCACTTTTTTGATATTTATATACTATGGACAAGAAAAAAAAAGATAAAAAAGATTCTATCATTAACTGGGAATTACATCAAAAGTTAATGGAGAAGAGGTACGGTAAACAAGAAATTGCTACCACCTATAAACATAAAAAAAAATAAAATGCTTAAAAAACTTTTATTAACAACAACAACACTATTAACACTATTATCATTTAAATCGTCAGACAAAATCTACACAGGAACCGCTTCTTACTACGGACAACATTGGACAGGTAGATTGACATCATCAGGAGAAAAATTCTACAGCGATAGTCTGACAGCCGCCCACAAGTACTTCAAGTTTGGAACAATTGTGAAAGTTACAAACACAAGTAATGATTCTGTTAGGTACGTAAAAATAAACGACAGATTACCAAAATCATCAAAGTTCGTAATCGACTTAAGTTATGGGACAGCGAAGGAACTTAACTTTATTAGAAAAGGAATCACCAAAGTGACACTTGAACCAGTGGACACAGTTCCGATTAAGAAATAATTCTTACAAACCCCACCTCCAAAAAAGAGTGGGGTTTTTTGTTTTTGTCAAATAATTTCTTATCTTTGTTGTATGAAAAAACCCTGTAAAGAGTGTCCTCATCTTATTCGTAATCGTCATAACGATATGATTGTGGAGTTCGGAAAGAGAACGGGAAAGAAACACAATTGTCATATGACAGAAGGTGTTAAAGATTTATGGAATGTAAAAGATAATAAACTTGAATGTTATGGAAGTAGAAAAGAAACAAACATCGGTGGATAGTTTAATTGAACAATTACTCCCATTTATTGATAGAACAAAAGTAAGTGATACAATGATTCAAAACATCGTTGAGGAACATTTATTGATGGAACAAGAACAACGAAAAGAAGTTTATGAACTTGGTTATCAGAACGGTAAGGAGTGGGAATATATAAAACGATTTAATAAAGATGGAAACAATTAGTAATACAAAATTGAGCACTGACAAATTAAAGGTGTTCGTTGACAGATTAAATAAGATTGGTATTGAAGTTAAATTATCGGGGAACTTTCCTTGGATTTACTTGGATAAAATCTGTGGTAAAAAAGTTACTGAAACATTTCAAGCAAATCATGGGTTTACCGTTATGTTCTTACCAGGAAGAAACGATAGTCCTGTATCTAACTTCACGGACATAACAGAGATATTCAAATTGATTAGGAAATACGTAAGAGAATCTTCCTTAAAGAAGATGATGGAGGACGACGAAAAAGACGAACTATATGAAACTGAATGAACTATTGATTCTTATAGGTTCAAATTAATCTAATTTTGATTTAACAAAATCAGACAAAGGTTTTTCAAATTTTTCATAAGAATCCCAATATTTTTCTTCTGTTTCACCCTCAAAATCGAATGTTCCTTTAGACATCATAAAATCTTGTATTGAAGCATCTAATGCGTCTGTTTTAGACCAACCATTATCAATTAATTTTTTAACATCAACGACTAAATCATCTAAATTTTTAATACTTACCCTTCTTCTAATAAACAATGGTAATTCAGTTTCTTCCCTTAATATTCTCCTTATGGATTCTTGTAGGTTCATATTATATCATATTTAATTTTGTTTTTACGTAATTAATCAAGGGGTTTCGGTACAGATTATATGAGTCCTCGTATCTTTGATCGTTAAAATCCACAAATTCACTATGATAGATACTATTTGCAATAAATTCGTAGATTTCGGCATCTATTACATCTTCTTCACTAATGGTGCTATGGGCTTCTTTATCATTTTTATATTCATTAAGTGTATTTTCTATATTATAGATTAATAAATCAAGATCTCCCTTTGTGAATCTTCTTTTAATAAACAATGGTAATTCAATTTCTTCCCTTAATATTCTTCTTATGGATTCTTGTAGGTTCTTTAATTTCAGTTGAAATAATGTAGTATCTTCTTCCTTATAGTATTTTACCGACTTTCCTATATTTGGAGGTAAATTACTTAACAAGTATATCCATGCTTTATTAGCCTCAGGACTTCTAAATAATGAATTAATAATAATGTTTGGTCTTTCTTTGAATAAGTTTATAATCGTTTTTGGGTATATTCTATTTCCTTTGTATTCATCATCAATTGTTGCATCCACAATTGTATATAGATTTGGTAAGCTTTCCTTAGCAAAAGATATTTCCCCAATCTTTTTATCACCATTCATAATGAATACATCAAACCCATCCTCATAATCTTCTATGACTATGTTCAGAGATTCCAATGGAATAAAATCTTCTTCCCTTAATATTCTTCTTATGGATTCTTGTAGGTTCATAATAAAATAAATATCTCAAAATGTTGTTTGGTAAATATAAAATGATTACTTTTGTAAAATGAAAATGGACTTAACTAAACTTACAATGGACGAACTCATTTCTTTAAGAAATGAAATTGAAGGACTTATTCATTCTTATGATGATGGGTATTTGTATATCTGTTCTGTTCGTCAGTTTGGTAGTGTATGGGAAGAAAGACCAACAAGTTTATATTCATTAAGAGAACTTTGTGATTCATATAATGGAGATAATGGTATTGTTGATGTATATACCAACAACCCAAATTTGAAATTCCCTGAAATGGAGTTTTATAATTATGGTGATGTTATGTATATTAAAACAGAAGATGATTACAGACAATGGATTGAACACACCAAAAGAAAAAACCTTATTGAGGATGTGACAGAACGACTTGATGAGTGGGACGAGAAGAAAGATTTGCCACTTATGCGTCGTCCTTTTTTTGCACCACATTGGACAAGAGAAGATGTTAATGAGTGGATTGAGGAATTTGAAAATACGGTTTGGGATTTCACCCCACCTGTATCAATGAAAGGAGAAGAATATGATGATGAACAAGATTGATAACATAGATAAAATAAAACCATTATTGAATTTTAGTGAGTGGGGGGACTTCTATATGTTATACGTTTTCAAACGAAAGAAGGATCAACCAGAAGGGGAAAGAGATAATCACCAATCAGTAAGAACAATTAAAACTTATTGTATTGATTCTATTGCTTACCTTGAAAAAAGATATGATGAGATTAAACAACTTTGTGAAATGTTTAAAGCTCGTGCGTATATCCACGTTCAAAAACAAAACCATAAAGACGTATCTTTGAATATGTTGGCAACACTTGCAGAACGTATTAGAGATGGTGTGTCGAATCAAAAAGGGTTATTTGATTCTGTTGTTGGACAGATTAAAACACAAGAAAAAAGGTGGATTGTGGATATTGATGTTCCTGATTACCATGCGGTATATGAGATAACAAAATTTATTGAAACATTAAAACCTGAAGGACCAAAGATTGAGTCGGTAATCCCAACTAAGAATGGATATCATCTAATCACAGGTAAGTTTGATGTTAAAACATTTAGTGATAAATACCCTGACATTGACATACAAAAGAAAAACCCAACTTTATTGTATTATCCGGAAAGTTTGGGGTAGTGTTGTAAGTTAATAGAAATTGTAGAAAATAAATAATATGGAAAATCAAAATAGCGTATCATACGTAGGAATAATAGGTTCAGTATCTGAAATACCAGGTGCTGACAATATAGAATTAGCATTTGTTAATGGTTGGAGTGCGATAGTCAAAAAAGGTGAATACAAAGAAGGTGATTTGGTTGTTGTTGCAACCACAGATGCTGTTATACCACAGGAACTTTCTGATGATATGGGTGTCACCAATTACCTACGAAAAGGACAACGAGTAAGAACAGTGAAACTACGTGGGTTTTATTCTGAATGCTTGATAATACCAACTAAATACATACCTGGTTATGGTGACCAGTATTACGAAGGTATGGATATGATGGAAAAAATGGGTATAACTAAATATGAACCACCAGTCAAAATGGTAACTTTGGGTGGAGGTAAGAAAGTTAGATATCACCAAAATCCAAATTTTCATATCTATTACAAGTTTCCAAATATGAAGAACGTTCCTGATATGTTCAATGAGGAAGATGAGGTTGTTATCACCCGTAAAATACACGGAACTAATGCTCGTTATGGTATAGTTAGAAAGAAAAAATTATCTCTTTGGGATAAAGTAAGAAAATTCTTTGGTAATGAGTGGGTTGAGTTTGAGTATGTTTACGGAAGTCACAACGTAGAGAAAGGTTCTGATAGTCAAGGATTCTATGAAACTGATGTATGGTTAAAGGTTGCTGAAAGATATGACATACGAAATAAAATGTGGAAACACGTTAAAGATACTTTTTACCCTGAAGAGTTAACTAAAGGATTAATAATCTATGGTGAAATATATGGAATGGGTATACAGAAAAATTATGACTATGGTTTAGATGAAATAAAGTTTGTTGGTTTTGACGTTGAGGTTGATGGTGAATACCAACCGTATATAACTGAAAGAGCACACTTTAACTGTTTGGAGTTACCAACTGTAAGTGTCTTGTATCAAGGTAATTGGAATAAAGAAGAACAAGACAAACACGTATTCAATAATTTCATATACGGAAGTAAAGTTCCACACGAAGGTGTTGTTGTTAAATCCGTTACTGGTGAACGTAGTAAAGTGGCTAAAATAATAAACCCTGACTACTTGATATACGGAGAAAAAAATAATGTTGGTGACTCCCATTGATGGTGTCGTTTATTATATTTATATTTTTAACATGAAGCAAATTAGATATCACGCAGATTTTTTTATAAACAGACTCGCAAATGAATGGTTGAAGAATGGTAAAATTATAATCGGTTGTGATTTAGATGACACGATAATCCCTTACAACGAAGAACTGAAGGAACATTGTAAAAAGGTTGTTGATTTGATTTTGGAATGTCAAAAAGAAGGAATCATATTCTTAATCAATACTGCTAGAGGTAAAAAACAACTTGAAATTGCAAAAGAACAAGTTGAAAAGTTGGGAATAGAAGTTCATGGGGTTAATCAAATGCACCCTGAATGGGGTAAACCATATGGAATTAATGGTAAAATCTATGCTAACGTATTCCTCGATGACAGAGGAGGAATCAAATCTACATATTGGGATTTATCGGAAGTATTATCAATAGTAAAAAAAGAAAGAAAAAATGAAAAAAAATAACGATTACAAATTTGATAGTAACAATCTTTCACTAGTAAGATTTGATATGGATGTCAAAACTGCAGACATTGTAGAAATTATTTTAGATAATCTTACAAAAGAAGAAATGGACATGGTTATGTATCTTACATATAATATACCTTTTAGATCTTCTACAGAAGATGATGAATCATATTGGGATATAATTTTTTTGGATAGTGAGGTTAAAAACTGTATTGAAACAATATTGAAAAAATATAACGTTGAATATATTTGCCAAGATATAACTAATTTATATGATGAAAAATCAGAACAATTAGATATTGATTTTGTCAAAGAAATTGACGATTTTTTAGATAAACATTTAGATGTTGACACAATTTTAGATAAAATAACAGACAAAGGAATCGAATCATTGAAAAAATATGAATTGAATTTTTTAGAAAGACAATCCGCAAAATAATATGAAAAACATGGAACGACAAGTAATTTTTGGGGTTTTCGAAAAAACAAATGGATGTGATTCCTACACAGGATATTTCAGATTTGAAGAAGACGCGAAAAAAGAACTTAAATCACAAATGAACCGATTGAAAGAAGAATTGGGGATTGATGAATTGATACTTAAAAATGATAGAGTAGTTAAAGTCAATGACAAAACCGAAGAAATCTTTTTTATAATACACCCAATAGTTTTAAGATGATGAAGAATAAAAAACTTTTTTTTCCGCTTTTTTTGGAATTTTTACTAAAAAACTTAATGGCATATTTGATTCTATCATTAGTTTATTTAGACTTTGATTTAACTAATTGGTGGTTAATTCAAAATGTATGGGGTAGGTTGATTATCATTGTATTCGAATTAGGAACAATTGGTAATACCTTCAAATCATTATTGGAAGATGTAGAAAACAAAGACAAATTGTCAAAATAAACTGACAAAATGTCATGTTTCATATTTTGGTACAAAAATTATAGAAAATAAACCGACTTAAAAGTCATAAAAAATAAAAAACAAAAAAATAAATGGGAAAAATAATTGGAATTGACTTGGGCACAACAAATTCCTGTGTTGCGGTTATGGAAGGTAAAGAACCTATTGTAATCACAAATAATGAAGGTAAACGTACTACACCTTCAGTCATTGGATTTATCAATGATGGGGAAAGAAAGGTAGGTGATCCTGCAAAAAGACAATCGGTAACAAATCCAGATAAAACAGTTCATTCTATCAAACGTTTTATGGGTGTAAGTTATGATGAGTCAAAAAATGAAATCAAAAAAGTTCCATACAAAATTGTAAAAAGTAAAAATGGAACACCAAGAGTTGAAATAAACAAAAAAGAATATTCACCTCAAGAAATATCAGCAATTGTACTACAAAAAATGAAACAAACTGCTGAAGATTATTTGGGTGAAAAAGTAACAGAAGCAGTTATTACAGTTCCTGCATACTTCAATGATGCACAAAGACAAGCAACAAAAGAGGCTGGGGAAATTGCAGGATTAACTGTTAAAAGAATCATCAATGAACCAACCGCAGCTGCTTTGGCATATGGATTGGATAGAATGGATAAAGATATGAAAATTGTTGTGTTTGACTGTGGTGGTGGAACACATGACGTATCAATTCTTGAATTAGGTGATGGGGTATTTGAAGTTCTTTCAACAGATGGAGATACACATTTAGGTGGTGATGATTTTGATAGGGTAATTATTGATTGGTTAGTGAGTGAATTCAAAGATGAAAATGGTATTGATTTGACACAAGATCCAATGGCACTTCAAAGATTACGTGAATCGGCAGAAAAGGCAAAAATCGAATTATCGTCATCTTTGTCTACAGAAATTAATCTTCCTTACATTATGCCTGTGGATGGTATTCCAAAACACTTGGTTAGAACATTGTCAAGAAGTAAATTTGAACAGTTGATGGATTCACTTGTAAAAAGAACAATCGAACCATGTAAAAGAGCAATGTCAAACGCAAATATTACAATTGGAGAAATTGATGAAATTATTTTAGTCGGTGGTTCTACAAGGATTCCAGCAATCCAAGAAGCGGTTAAAGAGTTCTTTGGTAAAGAACCATCAAAAGGTGTTAATCCTGATGAGGTAGTTGCGCTTGGCGCAGCAATTCAAGGAGGGGTGTTGGCTGGTGATGTTAAGGATGTTTTGCTTCTTGATGTGACACCACTTTCACTTGGAATTGAAACAATGGGTGGTGTATTCACAAAGTTGATTGATGCAAACACAACAATTCCTACCAAAAAATCAGAAGTGTTTTCAACGGCAGTAGACAATCAACCATCTGTGGAAATTCATGTATTACAAGGTGAAAGGACAATGGCAAAAGACAACAAAACTATTGGTAGATTCCACTTAGATGGTTTACCACCAGCGATGAGGGGTGTACCACAAATCGAAGTAACTTTCGATATTGATGCAAATGGAATTATCAATGTATCTGCGGTTGACAAAGGAACAAACAAACAACAAACAATCCGAATTGAATCGTCAACAGGACTTTCTAAAGAAGAAATCGAAAGAATGAAACAAGATGCAGAATTGAATGCAGAAAATGACAGGTTGGCGAAGGAAAATGTTGAAATTCTAAACAATGCGGACGCTACAATTTTCAGAGGTGAACAAACATTAAAAGATTTAGACGATAAAATCACCGAAGAACAAAAACAAGAACTTAAAGGTATCATTGAAACATTGAGGGAGTCTTACAATAACAAGGATATAGATAAAATCAAACAATTCATGGATGATTTGAATCAAAAATTCCAAGAAGTAAGTCAAAAACTTTATGAACAAACACAGGATGATTCACAAGAACAACATTCAGATGTAGAGTTTGAAGAAGTTAAATAGTGTTTTAAGTTTCTAATGAATTTACCCTCATTTAATTTTGGGGGTAAATTTCTATTTAAAAAATTTGTGATATTGAATATTTTGTTTATCTTTGTATAAATCAAAACGGAAAAGATATGACAGTAGACGTAACGACACTAGTAAAAAATTACACAGGAAACAATTCTTTCATCATCAAAATGAAAGATTCAATCAAAAAATATGGTTCTTTGACTGTTAATCAAAAAAGTGCTGTTGAAAAAATATTCAATAAACCAGCTGAGGCGAAGGATGTCGTTATGACTGATGAAATGAAAACTATCGCAAACTATGATGGTACTAATTCATTTGTTAATGAAATCAAAGAAAAGTTGAACAAATTTGGTAAATTATCAGAAAAACAAATTTCCGCAGCTTTGAATCAAATTCAAAAAGAAGAAAATAAGAAAAACACATTGGTGATGAACATCCCAGCTGTTGGTGATACTATTATCGTAGGTAGATCTATCGGACAGAAAATGAAAGAAACTTACGAACTTAAATTTAACCCAACTTTGTTGGACATTACTAAAGTTTTGGCAATTTCACCTAAAGCCATTAAGTTTTCAGGTAAGATGACAATCAAACGTGGTGACATCTGTGTTTGTTGTGGTAAAACTTTGACTGACGAGTTTTCCATGTTGACTAAAATGGGTAAGACTTGTGCAAAACACATGGGTGTTGAGTACATCACTGACAAGTCACAAGCAGAGCGTTTCCGTAACGAATACCTTCAAAAAGTTGAAGAAATTGGTGAAATGGAATTTTGGGTTCCTAAACGTCAGATAAAAAAATGGGAGGGTAATGCTGACATATTGTTGAAGATGTTTTAATACATCTTCAACTTTTCAAAGTTGTTTTATTTTAAAAAAAAAGTTATATTTAATCATGGGTTTAGTTTTGTTAATAATCTTCTTTTCTTTAGTACTTCTACTTGGGTACAATTTCAAGTACAAAAAAAAGATGAAGTGAGTTGTCAAGTATGAAGGTTATATTTTTAGATCATGACGGGGTAATTTGTCTTTCCAACAATTGGGGAGGAAGAAGTAAAAAGTGGGCAAAATACCGAAGTGAAAATCCTGATAGTAGTAAAGAAAAAAAAGAGGCACCTGTTTCGGTTCGTTTTGACAACTTCGATACTAAAGCGGTTAAAGTTTTGAATGAAATACTTGAAGAAACAGGTGCTGAAATCGTGGTATCTTCTGATTGGAAACTTCATGCAACATTAGAGGAACTCGGTGAATACTACAAAGAACAGGGTATAATCAAAAAACCAATATCACTTACACCCAATTTAGGAAAATGCACTTGGTATCACGATATGATTTGGATGTGGTCACCACGTTGGGAGTTGGAAATGACTCGTGTTATTGAGATTAAACAATACTTACACGACCACCCTGAAATTACTCATTGGGTTTCTATTGATGATTTGAATATGGGAAAAAATGGTGAAGATTGGAAAGATTGGGGAATAGATAATTTTGTTCTTACTCCGAAAAGTAATGAGGGAATCAAACAGTATGGAGTTAAAGAAAAGATATTAAAATTTTTGAAAGATGAGTAAAGAAGAAATGAATGAGTTTTTGGAATCCATAGGAGGGTTGGAAAATGGATTTCATTCTGATAAACCACCAATCACGGATTGTGAATTTTTTTCTGTCAGTTCAGGGTGGTATCCATTAATCAAAGAACTAATCGAAGACATTATCAAACTTGGTTGGAATAAACAAGTATGCCAAGTCAAAGAAAAATTTGGGGGACTTCGTTTTTATATCAATGAAGGAAGTAAAGAAATTCATGATAGAATTTTAGAAGCGGAAAAGTTGAGTTATAAAACTTGTGAAATGTGTGGTGAAGAAGGTGAATTAAGAACTAAAATAAGGTGGTTTACGACTTTGTGTAATAAACATTATGATGAAAAGTATTAGTCAAATATTTCAAGGAAATGAGCATTTAATGGATTTACATCCAGTTGAAGAGTTAATCGATTACGTTCAAGAACTTGAAGGTAGGATATTCGAGAATGATATGGAAGATGATAAAGAACACATCTTCAAATCTATGTTGCAAGACATTATGAATAGTTGTCGGGAGTATGAAGAAAATAAAATCTTGGAAGAAAGATATCCCGAACTATATAAAAAAGTTGATGCCGATACTTTAGTAAAAAATTTACTCAACTATATTTTAGAGATGAATAGAGTAAGTAAATTAGGAATTTAAAAATGGAAAGAAAATTAAAATTGTTTGTAATAGATAGAACACCTTATGTCTGTGAAGATACAAATGTTATAATAGGTGATAAAGCAATAGTTTCAGTTAATGATATGTTTCCATCAATATTGGAGTGTCAGAACGAAGAACAAATCAGATTAATACAAGAACCTAAATTGTCGATGACAAAAAGATATAAATTAATCGAAGACTATGATGTTTCAAAAATTACTGATGAAATGATTGATTTGGTTATACAAACCGAAAGGGCGATTAATATTATTGAATCAAATGGTGAAGTAAAAATTAATCAGGTTTAAAAAAAAAGGACATTGATTATACAATGTCCTTTGTTTCGATTAGAGTGTAGGTAAATGAATTACCGTGAATTGTTTTAGCCTTTCTACATATTTCCATGAATGCGTCGAAATCTGCTGAACGTTTAAATACTTGACATCCTTCCGACCAATTTTCAACGTATGTTGAATCTTTTCCGGCTTTGTGAATATTGATTCCAAAAACACCTTCTTGAATTTTTGTTTCGTCATATTTCATATCTTTATTGGGATCTCTAAATACTTTCACAGGTTTGTTTTGTCCAAGTGCTTCGTATTTACCAGCATGTAAACGCATGATGTGTGAACTTCTATATTGTCCTTCTACTAATCTAGCGACACCCGCTTTGTTACCATATTCCATAACACCTTTGGTTCCTGGATCGGTAGTTGCTGGCCAAATATGGAATTTCCATTCGCCATCCACTTTATATGAAATTGTAAGATAATCATCAAAAAGGTTAGTTACTTTGTCACCTGTTGATGAATTTCTGATACCAACAATATTAACATCATAACCTTTATTTTTTGAATCTTCGAACCAAACATAGCCTTTTGCTTTTAGTGCTTTTTCTACTTGTTCTCTTGTGTAAGACATACTTAATTTATTTGTTTATAAAGTTTATTTATTTATAAATATTTATTACCTTAATAAGTTGCAATGGGTATCGAAAAAATAGTATTGGACTATATAAAAAATTATTATTGTGTTGGTTATGTACCATCACTAAAAGAAATAATGTTGGTTGATGAAATTGAAAATTCGCATTATGGTACAAAAATCAACCTAACAAAAATAAAAGGTATAGAAGTTAATCTTTATTGGAGTAAAATTCAAGACGTTACAGGTATCGGTTATTATTATAAAGATTACAATCAATTGTTGTCAATTAAAATGTTAGAAATGGTTAGGGACAAAACAACCAAAGATTTTTTCAAATTATTAATTGAAGACAATCAACCAACAAAAATTGCAATATCTGATTTTATTGAAGAATTTCCAATACTGATTAAGTGATATTTATAATATATTATGTATAATCGAATTAAAATATCTGAACAAGAAGAAAATCAAATATCGAGTCAACACGATAATATTGACAGGAAATTGTTTAACTTTTTAGCAAGAAGAATCGAAATTAATGAAAAAGAAATAGGTTCACGTTTTGCAGAAATAAAACCAATTAAAGTTATTGATTACACGTTCAAAGATTTACCTGGATATGGGTTCAATAATTTTTTTTCGAGAAAAGATATGGTTAACTATATTTTGAAAATGTTATGGGAAAATGATTTAGTGGAAGATGATATATTTGACATTAAAAATGAAATTGATAAAAACAGACAAAAAATTATACAAACAATAAGGAAATTTTTAAACTTTATAATTAAATAAAAAATGGAATTGAATAATTTTAGTGAAAAGACATTTAGAATGTTGATTAAAATGTTAGATAATAATTTGTCAAACTATTCTGAGTCGGACAACATTTATGATAATGAAGAAATTTTAGATATAATAGATGATGTTATTAAGTATTTTGGAATAACAAAAATAGAAATAAGTGAATATGGTTTTTTTTGGATGTTATGGGTGTTAAATAAAGATACTGAAGACAGCAAAATAGTAATTCCAAAGAAAAGTTCTTATGAAGTTCTTGTAGAAGTAGACGAAACACAACACGTTGAAAGATTATACAAACACAGAGTTGAAAGTTATATGACTAAACCAATCCAGATAGAATACCAATTAACTCAATTTGATTTCGATCCTTGGGGTGGAACATTAGTAGATGAAAATTATTATGATGGGAGTACCAATAGTGAAAAAGTTATTAATATAAAAAAAATCAATGAATAATTTAACTGAAAATATTATAAGAATTAAAAGTTTGATGAACCTTTCTGAACAAGGTGAAGAACAGTTATCCCTATTTTCAGGGAACGGAGATCCAATATCTTTGAATAGTGAATTGTTTACAAAAAAGTTTAAAGAAAAAGTTTATTTTATTTTGAAAGACTTATACAAGTCAAATTGGGATAGTGATAAAAGTCGAGGACCTGGTGGAGGTGGTGGTGTTGTTGGTGTACACACAGTTTATGACTTACTTAAAAGTAAAGGTTTAGATGATTATGATCAAGATGGTGGGGATTGGTCGATTTTAAATTATTTTGACACTAATCCACAGGTAAGAAAAAGGATTGTTGGTTTGTATGAAAAAGAAACAGGAAACATTATGGATAATACTGAAGTAATGGAAGATTTTATTTCATGGATGTCAAAAAACAGAAACAATATATTCAAAGACGGACCTATTTTGGATTCATTAATTAAATCTAATATAGAATCACTATATCAGGGTGAACTTAATGAAAGAAAGGCTTATGATTATTTAATCGAAATATTGAAAAAT